>ERZ772764.681-NODE-681-length-22728-cov-13.169188_pt1 | contig 22728 bp, 10 predicted proteins | sample MGYA00512163_ERZ772764 | MGnify/ENA primary metagenome ERZ772764 (study PRJEB29015, sample SAMEA2737903) | human oral metagenome | biome: human oral; feature: human-associated habitat; material: dental | place: China | collected 2094 ... | reverse complement strand
TGCGCGAGGGGGTGCCGACGCTGCCGACGCTGCTGCTGGAGGCCTCCCGCGACCCAGCGGACCAGCCCCTGAAGGACCTTCTCGCGGGGGACCTGAGCGACGACGCGGCCCTCGCGGAGGCGTTGGCGGTGCTGCGCGCCCATCCCGTCGTCGAGAAGGCGCGGGCCGAGGTTTGCCGCCACGCCGACCTGGCGAGGCAACACTTGGCGCCGCTTCCTGAGGGGGATGCGAAACAGCTGCTGCTCCAGGTCTGCGACGACCTGGTGAAGCGTTCCGCCTGATCCCGCCCGCAGGAAATCAGGCCAGGGCCCGGCTGGCCGGAGTCGCGGCGCCGCCGTGGGCCGGACCTGCCGGAAACGGGGCGGGCTTGCGGTCCACGACCACCCCGGCCCGCAGCGAGGGCCGGCGGCACCACGCCGCAGCGGCTGCGCGTGTGCCCGGGGCCGGGAGAACCCTCCGGGGCCGCGTTCTCGACTGCGTGGTGACCTTGCGGTATCTCCTCTTGCGGTACCTCCTTTCGTTTCTTTCGTTTCGGCAACCTCGGCGAAACGATTTCTGAGGGTTGCCTAAGTCGATTGTGGCGAGTTCTCGAGATGTTCCCCGGGGCCTGGACGGCGAACGGCCGGACCTTTGCGTTTCAAGCGCCTGTTTCCGGGCTGTGACGCGACGGAGAAGACCCCGGGGTGGTCGCTCATGAGTGATCGCCAAAAAGGCTTGTGTGTGACGAAAGCAAGGGTCCCGCCCAGCCTGCGAATGTCCTAATGGTGTGAATCCCGACCAACTTGTGTTAACGTTCGTCAGCCCCCGAATGGTCAGCCGATCGGAGGACAAGAAGTACAAGCATGATTTGGGAGGGAAACTACGTGTTGAAGAGGATCAAACCTCGCAGCGAGTGGAGGCCGATGGCTTTCCTGCTCGCATTCCTGATCGGCGTGGCCGGTCTGGTCGTCGGGAGTCCTGCTGCGCAGGCCACCGAGGTGGACGCCATCGATCCGGGAAGCATCCGCATCACGAGGATCGACGAGGAGAGTTCCAAGCTCTACCTCTGGACCGGCATCAGGATCGACGCGAACTGGAGGATTCCCGACGGCACCGGAAAAGCCGGGGACACCTTCAAACTCGGCCTGCCCGGGGAACTCGACGGCGCCGTCGGAAGCTTCGAGCTGAAGGGCAAGGACGGCGATCCGCTGACCTACGGCACCTGCGAGGTGGCGAGGGGCGAGGTCACCTGCACCCTGAACGCCAACGTCGAGGGCAAGAACAACGTCGGCGGATCGCTGTGGGTGCGGGCCCAGGTGGTCAAGCGCACCGATGCGGACAAGCTCACCTTCGTCCTCCGTAACGGTGTCAAGGCCGAGGTGCCGCTTCCCGGTGGGCAGAAGGGCATCGGCTACAACCCCACGCTTCCCACCGTGACCTTCAAGTCCGGTTGGTTCCCCGGCGATGACCAGACCGCCATCCACTGGCGGATCGTGGTTCCCGGCTCCAAGGTCGCCGACCGTTCCCGCATGACCATCACCGACACCTACCGGGTGGAGGGCACCAAATTGACTCTGGCCGAGGGCAGCCCGAACATCTACTGGATTCCCAACACCCCGGAGTGCTGGAACGAAACCTATGCCCCGAGCTGCCTCCACAAAATTGACAACTCCACCACCCCGTCGCTGACCCTCACCCACGACGAGGGCAAGAATGTGGTCAAGGCCGTCATCGACAACAAGGGCCAGAACTTCCAGTCCGACCGGATCTTCATCTTCGACATGCGGGTGAAGACCGAGGGGACCATCGCCCCCGGGGCGCAGTACACCAACAAGGCCACCGTGGATGCCGAGCAGCGCACCGCGACCGCGGTCAAGAACGTCTCGGGCGGCGGCACCGGCTCCGGTGACACCGTCGGGCATCTCGCCGTGAAGAAGACGGTCGTGGGTGGCCAGGTCTCCGGCGACACCACCTACCCGGTGGCCTGGTCCTACCAGTACAAGGACCAGACGCGTAGTGGCGAGCTGGCTGTGAAGGCCGACGGCACCCTCGAAACCCTCAACAACGTCCCGAACGGCACCGTGGTCACCCTGACCGAGAAGGTTCCCGCCGGCGGCGACATCGACTACGGCGACCCGGTGTTCTCGGGTCAGGGCGTCAAGGACGGGGTTCCCGACGCCAACAGCGCCCAGGTCACCGTCGAGGGCCTCAAGACCGTCGAGGTTTCCCTCACCAACCACGTGAACCCGAAGCTGGCCCCGGTCGAGGTCACCCCCGGCGTGTGCAAACCGGGTTCCAGCGAGCCCTCCGAACCCACCGTCAAGGTGGGCGAGACCGACGGCATCACCTACTCCACCCCGAAGCTCACCACCTCCGGTGACAAGGTGACCGTCGAGGTCACCGCCACCCCCGCATCGGGCAAGGAGATCGATGACCAGCACCTGCCGGAAGGCTGGAAGGCCAACGGTGACGGCACCTACACCTTCACCACCACCATCACCCAGCCGAACTGCGTGAAGACCGTCACCCCCGTGATTCCCACCGTCGGTGCGCAGGTGTGCCCCGTCGACTCCACGACCCCGGTGCCGCCGTCGGTGACCGGTGTCGAGGACACCGACGAGATCGACTACAGCGAACCCCAGGTCACCAGCAGCAACGGCCAGGTCACCGTCGTCGTCACCGCCACGGCGAAACCCGGCTACCGGATCGACACCGACAAGCTGCCCGAGGGTTGGAAAGTCGTCAACGGTGTGGTCACCTACACCAAGACCATCACCCAGCTCGCGTGTGACCTCCCCGTGGCGCCCACCATCGATCCCGGCGTCTGCAAACCGGGTTCCACGACCCCGTCGCAGCCCACCGTCAAGGTGGCCGAAACCCCCGGAGTCACCTACGGCAAACCGGAGATCAAGGTCGCTGACGGCAAGGTGAACGTCACCGTCACCGCCACCGCCCAGGACGGCCACGAGTTCGGTGGCCCGATGCCGGAGGGCTGGAAACGGATCGACGCCAAGACCGCCGTATTCACCGGCGAGGTCAAGGTGCCCGTCTGCGACGTCCCGGCCGCGCCCACGCCGAGTCCCTCGGTCACCCCGACCTCCACGGTGACCCCGGCCAAGCCCGTTCCGGTGAAACCGGGTCTGCCGAAGACCGGCTCCTGATCCCGCGCCTGTGCTGATCGGGCCCCGATCCCCTCTGGGATCGGGGCCCGATCGCTTTGGAAACGACAACGAGAGTTTTCCCGGATGTCGCATCGGAATCTTGTTCTTCATCGATGTGCCAAAGATGGAGATGAGGGAAACCCGCCGAACCGCTACGCCTGCGCGGGTGCGCGGTACATCGTGCGATGCCGGGGATTTCTGCCCGGCGGCGCCACCCACGTCTGGAATCAGACCGGGATGAGCGGCCGATGGGTGATCGACGATCCGTTCCCGGCCCCACCCTGGCCGTCAAACCGGGCGAGGTGACCCTGCACCGGTTTCCCAACCACACCCCTTTGCGCTGGAACGCGACCTGGCGTACCGACTGCCGGACCGTGACCTACAAGCAACGACGCCGCCAGCACGGTCCCGGCCGAGACCGTGTTCCCCGTGGAATCCGGCTGCACGGCGGGCGGCCGGGCCAGGACCGGCACCCCGAACGTCAGGGCCGACGGTTGAGGCTGGTCCCACTGATGGGATCACGTATTCGGCTCCGGAGTTCATCAGGGCCGGGCAATCGATCCAGTCATTCGTCGACGTCCGTGCGCTTTGGCCCATGTCTTCGTAAAAACCCCAGTCATTTCCCATTCAACAGGCAATGAGCAAAATATTTGCTCATTGCTGTCGCTCCTCCAGATTGACTTTCGGGCCGAAAACACGGGGTTTCCTGGACGAACGGCCAGAGTTTTCAAGCGTCGCCCGTGCGGAAACGGATAACTTCTGTTAAGGTGTGTGCCGTTCAAAGTTTCAACTCCTTGGAGAGATGGGGGCGGGTTGAAGTTCGGGGGCAAACGCAATGTCCGCAGATCCGGTGGCCTTCCGGGAATGATCGCGGCCGGTGTTCTGGTTGCAATTTCGGTTGTCGGGACGTGGGTCGTCACCGAGAGCAGGATCGCTCCGGGGGAGGCGGAACGGCATGGGGAATCTACCGTCTCGGGAAGCCGGCTGGATCTGTGGTTGAATCCCGTGGATACCGGGGAAAGACTCGCATCCGGGAACGTTGTTCGCGTCTCTCCGAGCATTCAATCCCCCCGGGTGGGTGGCGGTGAGTGCGACGTTTTCCAAAACCATCTGCCGGTATCGAACCTTCGGGCCGGCGTGGCCTCGGTGGGGCAGGCGTCCCGCGGCGGGTGGGAAACGAACTCTTCCGGAATCCAGAAAGGGGAGCATGCTTTCCTCGTGAGTAGCGGGAGGATTCACTCCCGGGAAAATTCTTTTGTTCTTCCGGTTTCCGTGGCGAACGATTCCCCGGCTTCCGGCGTGCGTCAGGAGGCCGCGGCCGAATTGTTCTGGTTTCTCCTCCCCGGAACTGGCGAGCGGGCCGTGCCCGTCTCCCCGGGGACGGCCCCCTGGGTACTCGTAGCCAACCAGCAGGGGCAGGGCACCCCGGGCTCTCAGGGCGCGAATACCGAGGAACCGGCCCAGCCCGGCCTGGTGGCGGGGCTGCTGGGCGTGGTCGCGGTGGCCGGCGCGCTGGTCGGCAGGTGCGCCGGATACCCCGCAGGAAAACGGGAGGACCGGAAATGACCCGGTCCGGTGTTGTCGCGGCATCCAACCCGGGGTTTCTCCGGAACGCAGATATTTTCTCGCCCCGTCCCGGTGCGGTGGTCCGGGGGTGCGGGAAAAAGGCCCGGCAGGGGCTCTTGCCCGGGTCAATGCCATCTTTCCCGGGGAAAGGCAATGCCGGGTGCGAAACGTGAATAATCCAGTGCAAACGCGCACCCGGGGTCTGCCCGGCGGGTGGTGCCATCCCTTTCCCCGCTGGGTCAGAATTATCCCGCGCAATTCATCCGCGACGGGAAGCCGTCTCGGATGACGCGTGGAATCCCTGAACTGTGACGATCGGGAATTGAAATCCCCGGGAGGAGCGGGAACTGCCCGCGACCATGACGATCCAATCCTGTCCCGGGAAAATGATTTCAACCAATGATTCCGGCTCCTCGGTAAGCCACTGGAACGGGGCGCCTTGTGCGCCCTGGGGGTGAAGAGCCGCGTCCCCCCGCGGCAGGCGGCGCAATGGCGCGTCGCGCCCCCTGTGGGGGGTGGGATTCAGCTCTGCCCGAGGAATCCCGCCCCTCCAACCGCTTGGCCGTTCGGCAAGTAACCGGTCATTGTCGTCCTTTCGGAGGACAAGTTTTCCTGATAGCTTCAACGCGCTGCCGATTCACGCGAGTGAGTTCAGGGGGATTCCGGGATGGGGAAACAGGCCGACACGTGGGGTGCGTGCATGGTCGCCATGGGGGTGGCCGCCATGCGTGGCCCGTCGACCGTCCTCGCGGATGCACCGGTGGTTCACACGGGAACCGGTGGACCTTCGGAAAGGAACCTGAACGGCAGCGAGCCGGGGGCCGATTCTGGTTCTCCCGTCCGTTTTCCGGCGCCATCGGCATCGGAAAACGGACGGGAGACCGCGTCGGACCCACGGCGTAAATGACGCGGGGGTGCGTCCTGGAGGAGGGGCCTGTGGCTGGATGGGTCTGGCCCCTCCGCTTGTTTTCGTGTCAGTTCAATACTCGCTGAGCCGCAACCAGACCCGGGCCAGGGCGTCCGGGTCCTGCGCCCAGGTGCCGTCGAACCGGCGTTGGCCCCGCGTCGTGGCCTCCGCCAGGTCAGTGAGCAGCCGGGAGGCGAAGGGTGCCCCGGCCGCCTTGAGCCAGGCCGTGTCCTTCGCCAGCAGCGGCGAGGAAAGGACGCCGGGCCCGGCGTCCAGGACCCGCTCGCACCAGCGCCTCGTGGTCTCCGTCACCTGCGGCGAATCAACTGTCCAACTGGTGACGTCCCCGGGTTCGGGATCATCGGGGAGAGCGGGAAGATTCCCAACCCAGGATCGCGTCACCGCGTCCAGGCCCGGCCACCAGAGCCCACCCAGGGATCCGGGGATCCGGATCAGGCCTTCGGCCGATGCGCTCAGGCCCAGCAGTTGATTCCCGCGCGCCAGGCAGGTGACGAAGGTACCGGTGGCGGCGCCGAATAGTTCCGTGGCCAGCCCGGCCCTCAGCGCCCGGGCGGCGGGAAGCAGCTCCAGCCACCGCCCGGCGACGAGCAGCCCGCGCCTGTCGCCGGCTTCGATCCCGCCCGAGACCACCTCGAAACCTTCCGGGACGTTCTCCCATGCGCTCCAGGGGGCCTGCATGGCGGCCCGGACCTGCTTCCCACCGCCCAGGCGGCCGTCGAGCCGGGCCGTTGCGTCCGCCACCAGCAGCCGGTGCCGGGACAGGGTGAAGGGGGACTCGCTGATCCCGCCCCAGGCCTCCCCGGCCTCGTAGCGGGCTGCGATGTCGCGGGCGGTGCCGGGGCGCACCCGGGCCAGCGACCAGGTGTTTTTCCACTGGTCCTGGAAGGTGACCTGCGTGCCGGCGAACCCCGAGGCGGTGATCACCGGTTCCGCGAACAGCGGCGTCAGCGTGAGCCCGCCGATGTCCTGGTACGGCTGCCGGGGTCTGCCCAGCAGCTCGTCGGCGTCCTGCCCGTCGGCCAGCCCGCGCAGCCGGTGCAGGTTCAACAGGGCCGCGGAGAACGCCGCCACCCGGGGGCCCGGGGCCTGGCCGAGGGAACGCACGAAACCCGTCAACGCCCGGTCCGCGACGACCAGCCCGTGGACGCGCATCCGGTGCAGGTCGGCGGCCAGGCCCGCGCGCTGGGCGGCCCCAAGCCTTCCCGCGCCCCTCAGCAGCACCTCGGTCAGGTGCTCCCAGGCCAGGTCGGCGGTGGCTGACTGTTCCCGGGTGATGGCGCGCGCACCGGCCCGGGCGGCCTCCTCCGCGATCCGGCGCAACCGTTCCGCCGGGTTGCGCAGGTCGATCGACGGGGCGGCCGGGGTCTCGTCGTCGGCCACCTCCAGGCTGAGCGCGACGGCCGCGCGATGGGCGCAACCGGGGGACAGCAGACAGTTACAGGTGATGTGTTCCTCCGATGTGGCGACCTCCACGTCCGCCAGACGCACCGTCGCGTTCCCGAAACCGATCTCGGGACCGATCGGCACCGGATCGGCCAGCAGGGCGTCCACCCGCCTGCGGACCCGCGGGGCGAGCGAATCGGTGATGGACGCCATCAGCGCGGGGGAGATCCTCATCGCGACCCCTCCCTGATCACGGCGCCGACCCAGCGCGCCAGATCCAGCGGCGAGACCGCGGCGACTCGCATCCCGGCGCCGGCCACCCGCGCCGCGATCCCCGCGTTGTAGACGCCGGTGCCGGTGTCGTTCAGGGCCGCGCAGCCGAGCAACGTCACCCCGGAGGTCGCCAGGGCCTCCACCTCGGCCAGCATGGGGACGTCGGAACCGAACTCCTCGAAATCGCTGATCAACACCAGCAGGGTGCGGGACGGCACCCTCACCCGTGATCGAGCCACCCGCAGCGCGGATGCGATGTCCGTGCCTCCCCCCACCGAGACCTCCAACAGCAGCGACAGGGGGTCGTGGACGTGGCCGGTGAAGTCCAGCACCTCGGTGCTGAACGCCAGGAAATCGACGTCGAGAGCGGGCGACTCCGCGAGGATCGCCGCGGTCAGGGCCGAATAGACCACCGATTCCGACATGGAACCCGACACGTCCACCAGCACGATCAGGTGCCAGTCGATGTCGCGCGCCATCGGGGCATGGAACACGGGATGGACGGGCACCACCTGGGGTCGTCCGTCGAGGGGAACCACGTGACGCAGGTTGCCCCGGATGGTGCGATCCAGATCCAGACTCCCGGTGCGACGCCGGGTGGGGCGTCCCGTCGCCAGGCCGCTCAGGGCCGGGCGCAGCCGGATCGCCAGCTCGGCACCCAGCTCCTTCACCAGCCGGGCCACCAGGGGACGCAGCCTCGCCAGCCGCGCCTCCGGCAGCGCCCCCCGCAGCGACAGGGCGGTGGCCAGCAGGTCCACCGACGGGCGCACCGAATCCGGATCGAGCCGCTCCACCACGTCGCCGCGTCCCCTCGCGGCGGCCTGTCCGAATATCTCCTGCACTTCGTGCTCACCGAAGAGGACCTCGATCTCGTCCCGCCACTGCCGCACCCCCAGCTGCGACGGACCGTTCCCGGAGCCCCGCCGCCCGCCGTCCAGGGAGTCCGAGTCCGGGCGGCCGTACAACTCGTCCAGGGCGGAGGCCATCCGGCGGCCCCGGTGCGACAGCCTTTCCCGTTCGGTGCCCAGCACCAGCCGCCACCGTTCCGCCAGGGGGAAGGCCAGATTGGCCAGCCCGAGAGCGGCCAGGCGGTCACGGGCCGCGGTGTCGTAGCGGGTGGCGGCCAGGGTCTCCTCGGGGCTCAGCACCAGGTCACGGGCACGCCCGAGTTCGCGGGCCAGGTCGGTCAGGAGGGCCTCCCGTGCCTGCTCGGGCAGGACATCGAAGCCGCCCCGCAGCGCGGGCAGCAGGGAGACGAACTCGTCGTCGGGGATGCCGCCCACCCGATCCACCAGGGCGATCGTCGCCGGGGACGAGTCGAAGCGGGGCAGCGCTGTGGTCAGCAACCCGACCAGCCTCCGGCGCAGGGCCCGGCGCGCCTCCGGGGTGGGGGCGTCCAGCCAAGACGCCACCCGGCCGGCGGAATCATCGTCCAGCAGCAACCCGGCGGCCGCCCCCTGCATGAGGGGGGAACCGTCCCCGGCGAGTTGCTCCAGGGCGTGCCCGAGGCTCAGGACGTGGAAACCGCCCTGAGCGACGAAAACCGCCAGGGCCCTGGCGTCCTCGGGATCATCGGAGCCGCGGATGCCGCGCAGTTCCCGCACCGCGGCGGAGGTGAACTCGTCGCGCAGCTCGGCGGCGCGCATCCGCTGCTGCTCCGGCAGCAGCGAGGCCCCGGGAATGTGCGACGATGCCACTTCCGCGAGGGCGACCGACAGCGCGACGGCATCCGTGAAACCGACCCGCCCGGCCAGCGGGCCCACGAGCCGGAAGGCCCGTTCCATCGCCGATTCCAGGGCGCACCCGGCGGCCTCGGTCAGCAGCGCCGTGGCCTCCTGGGGGGTTTCGACCTTCCGGGTGAGCAGCACCGTCGCCGCAACCTGCTCGGGGGTCAGGCCGCGTGGCGCGGCCAGCTCGATGCTGGCATCCGTCGCCGTACTCCACCTCAGATCCCAGCTCAGCCCCACCATCTCCGCCCCGCGAGACAGACCCTGGCTGACGGGGGAGGCGAAGGTGATGCCGCCGGTGAACAGGCGCATCAGCAGCACGTGGCGGCGCAGGTCCCGGGGGTTGCGCAGCGGTTCGAGATACAGCTGTTCGTTCTTTTCCAGGGGAATCCGCAGGGCCTCCAACTCTGCCAGGATATTCGCCCGCAGCGCCGAGATGGGCGTTCCGGGTGCCACCCGGCCGGAACGATCCCCGATCAGCACCTGTTCCAGGGCCTCGGCCACCACCCGGCCCCGACCCAGCACCTCCCCCTGGGCCAGCACAGTGGTGGCCGCCTCGATCAGCTCCCGGCGCGACGGGGCCGCCAGCCCCCGCAGGGCCGCCAGGTCGAGGGCCATCCGCGTCGTCTCGGCAGCCTCCCCGGGGCCGGCGGGATGCCCGGCGGCACGCAGCCTCCGGGTGATTTCCGTGATCAGCCGGGTGGCCTCGTCACGGAGCCCGCCGGGGGCCAGTTCCGAGGCGAGGACCACCTGCTGCCAGCCGGGGTCACGGATGCCGGCGGGATAGCCTGAACGGGAGTCCAGCTGAGCGAAGGTGTAGCGCACCAGGCAGCCCGCCACATCGGGGCCGGCGGCGTCGAGAGGGCCGGGTTCCGGGGCCAGCAGGGCGGCGGCATGGAACGAACCGACCATCGCCGCCACCCGGCGGCCCGCCGACAATTCCCGGCCCAGCACCCGGTTCATCCTTTCCTCCCGGGCCCGGGTGTGGGCGTCGATCCTGCCCTCCGCCCTGCGGAGCGCCCAGCCGTGGGCCAGTGCCGCGACCCGCAGCTGTTCCGGGGCGGAGCCGGGAGCCGGGGCCTCGACGAGCCGGTCCCAGGCCTCCTGGGTGTCATTTGCCCGGGCCCGTGCGAACAGGGCGTCGCGGCCCCGGGAATCGCCGGGGGATTCCTCGACTGCCTCTTCGGGTTCCGGGGCCGTGACCGGAAGGTCCAGGCAGACCACCGGCACCGAGTTGGCCCGCGCCCAGCGCAGCGCCACCAGCTCCGGGGAGAAGTCCGCGAACGGGTAGAAGCTGAGCCCCTCGCCCCGGCTGAAGGCCATGGCCAGCGGAGCTACGACCTCGGGATGGGTGAGCCAGTCCAGCCAATCGGCGGCCTCCGCGGGCAGTTCGACGGCCAGCACGTCCGGCGCGAACCCCTCCAACAGGTGGGGTGTGGCCACCGACATGGCGGGGGAGTGGTGCCTGATCCCGATCAGGAACGGAGCCCGGCAGCCGGTCAGCTCCGCGAGCTCGGTTTCCGTGGTCATGCTTCGAGCACGTGCCGCTGCTCCCAGAGCTGCACCCACGTGTGGCGGCCATCGGCGGCGCGGCGTTTCACGACGGAATCCCAGTAGGCGAGCAGACGCGCGCCGTCCTCCGAATCGTCCTTGCGGACAGCGCCGAGGAGCTGTCCCGGGATCAGACGCACCCCGTCGCGGGCGTGTGGGAAGAACGCCCCGGCCAGCGCGATGGAACCGGAGATGGCCACGGCCTCGGCGGTGGACAGCACCGTAGACGGTTTCTCCACCGCCCAGCCCTCCTGGCTCACCCCGGAACGCAGCTCCCGGAACGCCGTCACCAAGGTTTCGACCACCACCTCGTCGACCTTGGATCCGGCGTCCGCCGCGGCGAGGGCCTGGCGGGTGCGTTCCATCACCAGGGCGATCTCCGCGCCCGCGTCGGCGATCGGCTCCACCGCCTCGAAGTTGAAACGGCGTTTCAGGGCCGCGCTCATCTCCGAGACGCCACGGTCCCGCAGGTTCGCCGTCGCTATGACACAGAAACCCGGGGCGGCGTGGACGGCGTACTCGCCGAGCTCCGGCACCGCCAGGCGGCGTTCCGAGAGCACCGAAACCAGCGCGTCCTGGACCTCCGGCAGGCAGCGGGTGATCTCCTCCACCCGGGTCACCCGTCCCGTCCGCATGGCCGCCAGCACCGGTGAATCCACCAGCGCGTCCTCGCTGGGGCCCCTGGCCAGCAGCTGCGCGTAGTTCCAGCCGTAGCGGAGCTGGTCCTCCGTGGTGCCCGCGCTGCCCTGGACCGTCAGGCCACTGGTGCCGCAGATCGCGGCCGACAACAGCTCGGACAGCATCGACTTGGCCGTGCCCGGTTCCCCCACCAGCAGCAGCGCCCGCTCACCAGCCAGGGTGATGACGCACCTCTCCACCAGGGACACATCCCCCACGAACTTCCGGCTGATCTTCAACCTGTCGTTGCCGCAGACGAAGGCCACCACCGCCTGCGGGGTGAGCAGCCAACCCGGTGGCCGGGGTCCCTTCTCCTCGGCGAGCCGGGCCAGCTCCTCGGCGTGACGCACCTCCGGTGGCGGCACCTGCTGCACCTGCTCCATGGGGACCTCCTCGGGTTTCCTGACGTGTGCGATCAAGCTAGCAGGAGGCCCCGACAAAACCGGCGCCCCGGGGCACGCGGGTGCTTCACCCTTCCGGGGTTTGCCGGCAGGCGGTGAAGCGCCGGGAAGCTCAAGCGGATGAGATCGGGTTCGTCCACCATTCCGGTTCCTTGGTGCCGGTGATCACCGGGGTCCGGGCACGTCACCCGAGGCGTAGCGTTCCCAGGTTTCGCGGAACAACTGCCCACCGGGGACCCGGGGCAGCTGGGGGCCGCCGTGGCCGAAAAGGGCCCCGAGTCTGGCGGTGGCGAACACCGGCGCCTTCCACTCCTCCAGCGGAAAACTTGGGGCCTTCTCCTCCTGCCACCCGCCCGGAAGGAAAAGGGAGCGGCCCGCCCGGGGTCGTTTCGCCTCCACGACCAGGCCCCGCTGCAGCAACTCGGCGCCCGCCCGGGAGCGTTGCGCCCTGCCCCAGCCGTTCCAGGTGCCGATGTTGCGATCCGTGGGTCCCGGCAGCGCGAGCAGCTGGAGGAAGTAACGGGCCGCGTCCTCGCTGATGCAGCAGGAAGCCGCCGCCGAGGCCACCGCGTCGGGGGCGGTCACGAACGGATCGAAGCCGTATCCCGGTTCCAGGACGCGCAGGTCCGCGGCGATGGGGTCGAACATCCCGTCGATGACGCAGATCACATCCAGCAGTTGTTTTCTCATGACGCCCCGGTCCGGCAGGCCCGAGATCAGGTCCCGTTCCGCCCGCCAGTCGGTGATCTCAGCGGGGTGCCAGTGAAGATCGAAACCGGACCTGCCCCTTCTCAGGTGCCAGGCGCCGGCATGATGGGTGTCTCCTTCCGGGTCCAGGCCGAGGGCGCGGAACACGCTCTCGGCCTCGGACGGCAGGAGGGGGAAACGGTGACCCCTCCCGGCGCATGCGGTTTTCAGGGCGTCGAAGCGCCCGGCCAGCCAGGGACGCAACGGGTTGGAACGCTCCAGGTGGTGGGCGAGCCAGAGCATGCCCGAGGTCATCCGCGGCTCCACTTCCTCGCCCCGGGCGAGCCTCAGCAACTCGTGGCCCCCGGGGGCACGGAAGGCCTTGTCAGCTTCGGCGAGTGCTTCTTCCGGAATGAGCACGCGGTTCCCCGATTCGCTGCGCCAGACCGCGATCATCGCCTCGACGTCGAGACCTTCTTCGACCACGCGCTGCGGATCCCGGGCGCCGGCGACGAGAAGCCGCACCAGCAGGTCGGTGTCCAGGTCGATGAGGAACCTGCGGGCAGATGCGAGCTGCGCCGCGGTGCATCCCACCAGTTCCCGGATTTCCTTTTCGAACCCCGGGTTCTCGTCGCGGTAGGGGCGCCGATCAGGCAACGCGGCCAGCATCAGGGAGGAGACCGTCTGGGACCAGCCCGTTCCCTCCGCCAGGCGCGCCGCCCGGGCCGGATCCCAAGGAGGCGCACCCCGCGCCAGCAACCGCTGGAAGGCGGCCACCACGGCCTCTCCCGGAACCGTGCCGGCGGTCGCCCTGATCCTGGCCGGGGACCCGGCCACCTCGTCGGGGGCCGTGCCCTGCTGGCTGAAAACCAGCAGGGTTGTGGGCGCGTGGCCGCGGGCGGCCAGGACGAGGTCCCGCCCGGTTTCTCTCTCCACGATTTCCTGGCCGGGTCGTGCGGAAAGGTATGAGAAATCCTTCCGGGACTCGCATTCGTACAGCACGTTCCGGGGTGAGCAGAGCCCGTTGTCCACCATGGAGGCCAGCAGGCTGGCCGCCCCGCCCGCCTGGTCCCGGGAAACCAAGGGGCTGGCAGCCAGGGCCAGGAAAACCTCCGGGCGGGTCAGGGGTAGGCACAGGGCGGAGAGATCCAGCAGCGGCGCCGGGCCATCACCCCGGAGCGCCCCGGCGAACGCGTCGATGTCCGCGCGGGAAATGCGCCGGTTTGAACCGAAAGGACTCGCCGAGAAGGCCAGCTTCGCCGACGGCTCCCACCGCTCGAATGGCCCGGTGGGCCCGGACTCGTCTCCGCCGGTTCCCTGCGGCTGGCCGAGATGCCCGATCAGCCGGGTCACCTCGCTCCTCAACTCCGGGGGCGCTGAATCGGATTCGACCCAGCGGGCGGCCAGCTCCCGGGTTCCCTCATGGGACAGCAGCGTTCCCGCATCGCCGCGCCGCAGCCGCCGTTCCAGGCTGCGCATGACCAGGTCAGCGTGTTCGCTGCGGGCCAGGAAACTGAGTTCACCGCGTCCGGGTTGCTCCAGCCACCGGTCGAGTTCCAGGTGGTCCTGATGCCCGGTCCTCGTGATCGAGACCCGCGCCCCGGCCTCCAGGAGGGCGTCGAGGAGTTCGGGTTCCAGCCGGCGCGTCTCCACGGTCAAGTGGATCGGGGCGTCCCGCAGCCCGGGGAGCCCGCGGATCAACCCGCACAGCCTCCGCGGGTATTCGCTGCGCTGGCGGGAATGGTATTGGGCCAGGTAGGACCGCACCCAGGAGGCCGCGTCGCGTTTTCCGGTGCGCAGCTCGTCGGCGATGCCGGTGGCCTCCAGGAAGAGCACCCAGTCATCGGATTCGACGTTGCCGGGTGACAGCTCCAGCAGTGCATCCCGGACCTCGGGGCGGCGAACGGCCACCCGCGTGAGGAACCCGAGGTTGGCTTTCCAGAACTCCCGGGTGGCCCTGCCCAGGGTGGGTGAGGCGAGCAGCCCGGCGCACACCCGTTGCTCCACCTCGTCCTGGTCCACCCCAGCGGCCCGCACGAGAAGTTGTGTGTCGGAGCCGAGCCGGGTGTGGGGTGGCAGGCCGCCCCTAACCCGGTCAAGGGCGAGTTGCAGGAAACGTTCCAGAGCTTCCCTCGGCGTTGTGCGTTCCAGCAACGAACGCGCCTCGGCGGAGAGCTCCTTGGCGTTGACGGCCCCGGCAAGGGAGAACTCCAGGAAGACCCGGCGGTGGCGTTCCTCGTCGATGGGCAGGGCGTGGGTTCGCTCGGCCTGGCGGGCCTTCCCGAAAAGAGAGGCCGCCATCTTGGGATTGCCCTCCCTGATGAAAATGCGCCCCGCCTCCTCGAGGAAGGTCGGTACGAAATGCGGCACCGAACGCGCGAGCCTCCTGGCGAGCCGGGTCAGGTGATCCCGTGTGTCCCCGGCCGAGTTCCGTGCCCTGCGTTCGGCGTTCCTGAGCTCCACGACGAGATCCAGGGCCTGCCCGGCGTTGGCGGGGTCGTGGGCGATCGGCCAGGCCGGGAAACCGATGGCGGCATCGCGAGCGAACCCCACGGACCTTGATCCCTCCGGGGCGAATCCCGCGGCTGCGAGACGGGAATCCTCCACCGCCACGGCCCCCACACCCACCAGCCGCACCACTCGACGGTTCCCGATGGCGGGATGGGTGTAGGTCCTGGCCACGACCGGGGCGGTGCCCGGCGTCGCCCCGGCGGCGATGCCACCCAACTCGATAATCCGGGAATCAGTGGTCATGGTCTCCTTTCCACCCGACCGGTCAGCGGCGGCGGTGGCGTTCCGTGCGCAACTCCTCGTAACCCGGGACGTCGCCCTCGCGATAGCGACGCCAGGCTTCGACGAACAGCTGATGGTAGGGGACCAGCGGCACCACCACGCCCTGCTTCGGCTCCACCTTCAGGGTATCCAAAAAGTCGTAGAAGGGGGCCTTCCAGACCTCCATGGGCAGGTGTGGGGAGCTGGCCTCCTGCCAACCCCCGGGCAGGAACAGGGTACGTCCCGCCCGGGAGCGTTTAGCCTCCAGGACGAGGCCTTTCTCCAGCAGCGGGGCCGCCGCCTCGACCCGGGCGGTTTTCTTCCAGGCGTTCCAGCCCTCGACGTTCCTGTCGGTCGGGTTGTGGAGGGCCAGCAGCTGCAGCCAGTAACGGGAGGAGGCCTCCGGCAGGCCGAGGGTCTCGGAGACCTCGGCGACCACCCGGGGGGCGGAGACGAGCGGGTCCTGCTGGGGCCCGGGGATTCCGGAACGCAAATCCTTTTGGATGGCGTCGAAACCGCCCGTCAACACGCTTATCCGGCCGAACAGGTTGTCCCGGAAACTCATGTCCTCGGGGATGCCCGCCGCCAGGGTCGCCTCCGTTTCCCAGTCGGTGACCTTCGCCGGATCCCAGGAGATCGTGTCGTAGCGGCGGGCGGCGGTGATGGTCCAGGCCCCCTGGGAGACGATCGACCCCTCCGGGGTTTGTTTGGTGCGTTTCGACAGGCCCAGGAGGACCCGCATCTTCCCGTCGTTCGTGTAGTCGTTCCAGCCGGGCGACGGTTTTCCGCAGCCGGCCCGGATGACGTCGAAACGGTCGGCCAGCCACGGGCCGAGCGCATCGGAGCGGTCCACCTTGGTGGCCGCCCACAGCCAGGTGCTCAGGTGGCGCTCGTCCAGTTCCTCCTGCTCCGCCAGTTCGCGGAGACTATTTGCCCCGCCCCAGCGGAACTCCTTTGCGGCCGCGGCCAGCAGCTCCTCGGGAAGCTGGATGCGGTCACCCCGCCAAGTTTTCCACCATTCGATCATGGCCTCGACGTCGAGGCCCTCGCGGACCGTCCTGACCGGATCCTGGGCCCCGGCCGCGAGCAGTTCGACCAGGACCCACACGCCCAGGCCCTTCAGGAACTCACGCGCACCGGCCGCCTCCGTGACCTTCAGGCCCAGGAGCTCCCGCACGGGTTTCGGCAGGTAGTTGTTGTCCCAGCAGTTCAGGTTCGGCAGGCCCGCCAGCAGCACACCGGCCGCTGCCGGCGACCAGCCCAGGCCCTCGGCCAGCCGGTCCCTCCGGGCCGGGTCCCACGGGGCAGGACCGTCGGACAGCAGCTTCTCGAAGGCGGCCACCAGTGCCTCGGGGGAGAGCCCCCGGGAGCGGTGGCGGGGCGTGGTTTCGTGTCCGCCGAGGTGGGGTGGCACCCCGCCCGTGGGCGAGAACACCAGCATTCTGTTGTCATCGAGCCCCAGGGCGGTCGGCGAGAACACCGATGTCCTGTCGTCGTCGAGGCCCAGGGCGATCGCGGCACCGGTGGGTGTCTCGACCAGGGTTCCCGTCTCGCAGCGGAACGGGTCATTCCGCGAATGCGGGAAATCGAAGACGCAACCCTCCGGTGTGTAGAGGCCCGCGTCCAGCACAGCGGCGACGGCCGCGGCGGCCCCGCCGATCCTGTCGCGTTCCCGGAACGGAGTTGCGGCGCAGGCCAGCAGCACCTCCGGGTGGGTGAGCAGCAGGTGCAGCCGGGAATGAACCGCCTTTACCCTCACCTGCTCGCCGGCCAGGCGGCGGGCCAGGGCCAGCACGGTGGAACGCGACGTGGTCGCCCCGCTGCGCCACCCCAGCACGTTCCAGACGGCCAATTCGTCAGAAGGTTCCCACTCCGCGAAGGTGCCCGGCACCGTCTCCTCTGCGGCTTCCCGGGCCAGGGCCCGGCCCTCATCGACGATCCTCTTGACGCGGCCCGTGAGCCAGATAACCGAATCCACCAAGGCCGGGTCGGCCGTTCCCAGGAGGGTCTCGGCTGCGGCGCGGGCCTCCTCGGTGATGAACTGTTCATCCACCTCTGCGTCGGTGTCCTCCAGCAGGAAGTTCAAGCCGTCGGCGTCGCATCCCTGCTGCTGGTTCGCGGCGGGCGTGGCTGCCAGCAGGGCCGTGGCCATCTCCGGGGTCACCGAACGCAGCCTGGCGCTGGCGGCCTCGTCGCGCACCCGGAGATGGTGCCACCCCACCCGGGGCAGCCGCGACAGCAGATGCGGCTGCCCCAGCGCATCGGATGTGGACAGGAAACGCTCGCCGGTGGGGTCGCGGTGAAGACCGTTCGATTCGTCGACCAGCCAGTACCCACCGCCCGGGCGGCGCACCCGGGCGGTGAAGAAACCCCCGTCCGGGCCGGCATCCAGCCGGTAACCGTCGATTCCCAGGAAACGCCGCTCGCCTTCCCTCGAGAGCACCACCCAGCCGTGCACGCCCTCCTTCTGGGGCAGCGGGGAACCGGGAACGGTCACCGGGGCCCACAGCAGGGTGCTGGCCAACAGTTTCCAGCCGTCGCGGAGGTGTGGTTCGACCAGCTCGGCCAGGCCGCTCGGCAGCGATTCGCGTCCCGGATTCCCGGTTTCGGGATCGACCTCCCGGATCCCGTCGCCGTCCACCCAGTAGGTGTTGCCGTCGTGCAACACCTGTTTCAGCTGGTTGAACGGTGATTCCTGGTCCCCGACCCGCAGCACCCGTTGCCCGATCAGGCGTCCGGAGGCGACGGGGAAGGACTGGGCGCTCCGGGGAATCCGCCAGACGTAGGATGCCTTGTGCGGGTGGGCCGGATCATTGGACCAGACGAACCACTCGTCGTAGGAACTGTCCCGGTAGTAGCAGCCCGTCACCCCGTCGACCAGGACGTAGCGCCAGTCCTCGGGACGGAAGCCCTTGGGAATGGTGAACGTGGCCTCCGCGACGCGCCTGTCGCCCTCCACCCAGATGACGTGGCCATTCCTCGCGACACCGACGGCGGGCCAGGATTCGTGCAGGGTCACGTCGTCGCCGAGTTCCGCGGCCGCCTTCTCCAACTCGGGCCAGGTGTATTCGGTCAGCACCCCGTCACGCAGTGCATCGGCCAGCAGCCTCGGGGCGTCCAGGTGCGAGACGAAGGCGGCGAACTGGTCCGGATAGGCGGCCCGCCCCTCGGAGGTGAACAGCGGCCGCAGCCGTTTCAGTTCCGTCGCCACTTCCAGGGCGGTGGCGTTCTTCCCCAGCCTGGGGGCGGCCCAGCGGCCCAGGAGCTCCCGGGTGCCGGAATGGGACAGCAGCAGGTGCAGGTGCCCCTGCCCGATCATCAGTCCCATGTTGTCGAGCCCGAGCGCGGCGTGTTCGCTGCGGGCCAGGTGTTCCAGATCGGGGCGTTCCTGCTGCGCGGCCCAGCGGCGGAAGTCCAGTTTCCTCCAACCCGGGTCCTCCTCGAAGACCACCCGGGCTCCCGCCGCCAGCAGCGCATCGAGCACCTCGGGTTCGAGTTTCCACAGGTTGTTCGACAACGTGACGGTGGTTCCCCGCAGGCCGGGCAGCTGCCTCAGCAGCAGGCACAGTTTCCTGGGATAATCGGCGTTCCACTGGTCCTGCAGCATGCGGATGTAGCGTTCGGCCCAGGCGGCCGCGTCGTGTTTTCCGGAACGCAGTTCGTCGGCGACGCCGGTGGCCTCCAGCACGTCGATCCACATGTCGGGACGCATCCTGTCCGGGGCCATGCCGAGCAGCGTCTGGCGCACCGACTCGTCCCGTTTCGCCAGCTGGATCAGGGGCTTGGAGTAGCCGTCCCAGAAAACGGTGGGGGCGTGTTCGATGGCGGGGGAACCGAGCAACGCGGACAGCAGCCCGGTCTCCACCTCCAGCCGGTCGGCCCCGGCGGCCCTGATCAGGCGGCGCATGTCCGCCGGGAGACCCGCGTAGGGCGGCAGGCCGCCGCGGACCCGGTCGATGTTGAACTTGAGGAACAACTCAAGGGCGTCCGCGGGGGCGTGACGTTCGAGGAGGGTCTTGGATTCGTTGGTGAGCTCCTTGGCGCTCAGCGCCCCCGCCAACGCGAACTCCAGAAGCACCTGGCGGTGGCGTTCCTCATCGATGGCCAGACCGTGCACCCGCTCGGCCTCGCGGGCCTTGTTGAAGAACTGCATGGCGTAGCTGAGGTTGTCGTTGCGCAGGAAGATCCGCGCGCCCTCCTCCAGGAAGGTGGGGAGGAAATGCGGGGCGGAGTTCCCGAGCCGCCCTGCCAGCTCGTCGAGGAGCTCCTTGGCCGGGCCGGCCTTGCTGCGGGCGAGTTTCGCGGCCCGGTTGAGATCACCGACCAGGTTCAAGGCGTGCCGGGAATTTGCCGGGTCCGTGATGATCGGCCAGGCCGGGAAACCTATGGCGCGGTTGCGGACGTGCCCCACCCCGGCGGCCCCGTCCGGGGTGAAACCCAGCACGCCGAGACTCAGGTCCTCCACCTCGGCGAGGTTCTCCCGGACCAGGCGCACCACTATGCGGCCCTCGAACTGGGGATGGGCGTAGCGACGCGCCTGCAGGGCCACGGTGTCCGGGACGGCGTTGGAGGAAACACCGCCCAGTTCTGCGGCTCGGGAATCTGTGATCATGCGGGGAACCTTAGGGTGGGGAACTGACAATTTTTCTCCAGGTCACGGATGCGGGCCGCCACCTGGAGCGTCGACCCGGCCGGGACCGGGACGGGATGGATGTGGCGGCGGGCGTGGCGAGCGACGGAACCCCCGGCGGGGGATGCGGCGACGCCGCCGGGCCCGGCGATGCGGGAATCGGGGATCACCGCTCGTCCTTGTCCGCCTTCACCTTGCGGCCAGCGAAGATGTGCGCAGCCATGCGCACCCCCTCCGAGTAGGCCAGCGGGCCGACCTCGGCGACGGGCACGATGTGGTCGTTGCGCACCCAGTGCAGGTTCCCCGTGACCGTTTCGTACTCCGGGGAATCCGCCCCGATCCAGTACCGGGCCGTGATCGGTTCGCCATCCTCGAAGCACAGGCAGGTGGCGTAGCCACCCGACACCTTGAAACCTGCGGAGGAAGCGCGGCCAGCGGCGAAACGCAGCTGCTCGAACTCGCCCCCCGCGTACTGGGTGAGTTCGACGACCTCCGGGGCGATGCCATCGGGGCGGCGGTGCACCTCGCGGAACAGCTGGTCGAAACGCTGCTTGATGCCCAGTTCGACTGCGAACTCACGCAGGTCGTCGAGATCGGCCAGCAGCGCGGGGTGGGGGAGCAAAACCCGTTCGGCAGTGATGGTGACGGATTCACCGTCCAGATCGACCACGCCCAGGCCGCAGGGGTCGGCGGCACGGAGGAAACCCGCCACCTTGCCGTCGTCGGAGGCGACCACCAGGTCGGTGAGCCAGGAACGCCACGCCTCATCGGGCCATACCTCGGCCAGCACCGCCCGCGGCACCGGCAGGGAGCGCAGCAACCAGCGTTCCACCTCCGCCCCGGCCTCGGCGTCGTGGGTGTGCAGGAAGGACAGGGCCGCGTCCAGGTCCTCCCACGCCGAGGTTTTCCTCGCGGCTGGCGGCACCGAGGCCAACTCCTTGCCCTTGCTGTTCCGTGCGACGATCACGCCGTCACGAATCGCCAGTTCATGTCCGGTGCCGGTTGGGATCCACTGCATGCGCCACGAGGTATCGGGTGCCTCCGACAAAACTCGGCCCGGGTCCGGCCGGGATCTTGTCTCGTCAGCCCGTGGGTTCGTTGCGAGGCCGGTGATGGGGTTCCGCTGGGTGGTCACCGCGAAATCCTGTTCCGGGCCGCCGTGGTCACGGCGACCCTGTCTGGTCGGATGGATCCGTTCATGGCGGGTGGGGGCGACCGAACCGTTCGGAAATCCCGGGGCTGGATTTTCGAAAACCTTCTGCGAGGGGGGCGCTCGTTGTAGCGTGTCGGGGTGGACACGCGCAATGATCGGCGCACGAACCCGATTCGATGACGTATCGGTTCTTGCGAGCCGAATGAACCGCTCCGCAAGCAGGTGAGGAAGGAAACACGATGTCAACACCGAATGGGCCGGGAACCCCCAACCAGCCCGGCGGAACCGGAGGACCCGCCCAGCAGCCGGGGGCACCGCAGTTCATTCCCCCGGGGCAGGGGCAGCTCCAGGGACACCAAGGACCTCCCCAGGGGCATCCGGGAAACATGAACGTGCCGGCGCAGGGACCAGCCACACAGGGGCGGTCCGGGCCGCCGCAGGCCCCGCAGGGACCGCCGGTGACGCAGGGACCGCCGGTGATGCAGGGGCGACCGGTGGCGCAGGGGCAACCGGTACCTCCCCCATACGGGGCGGGCTACACCCAGCAGGGGGCGGGGCAGTCCCCGAAGAACTCGAAAACCGGTCTGTGGGTCGGGATCGGGGCCGTCGCCGTGGTGGTGGTCGTGGCGCTGGCGCTGGTGCTCTCGGGCGTCTTTTCCGGCGGTTCCGGTGGTGGAGCCGCCGGTGGGGCGGGGGGATCTGGGAAATCGGCGGATCCCAAGGAAACCGCCAAGACCATCGCCACGAACTACCTCACCGCGATCTCCGAGGGGCGCGCTACCGACGCCAAGAAACTCCTGTATTCCATTTCGGACGATGATTCACTGCTCACCGATGAGGTGCTGAAGGATTCGCTGACCCGGGCCCCGATCACCGACATCAACGTCGGTGAACCCAGTGGGGAGTACAGCAGTTTCGATGTTTCCGTCACCTACAAGGTGGGCGACGAATCGGCCAGCGACGAGTACAAGGTGAGCACCGGAAGCGGAAAAATACTCACGTCGCTTCCCAGCCTGAGGCTCTATTCCCTCAAGGGGGTCGACATCACCGTGAACGGCGTGAAGGCGAAGAGCGGTGAGAGCAGCCATGCGGTGTTCCCGGGAAGCTATGTCGTCGCCTCCGCCAACAAGTACCTCGAGGTCGACGGGAACACCACCGTCGTCGTCACCAGCGGGAAAGACCACACTTCATCGTCGGATCTCAAGCTCAAGGTGAGCCAGGCGGGCATCGACCTGTTCCGTGAGAAAGTCGTGGCCGAGGCAAAGGCGTGCCTGGCCTCCAAGGCCCTCGACCCGGGGTGCAACATCGCAATCAGCGCCACCACCCAGAACGGGGGAACCGTCGCCGAGGGCAGCGTCACACGCACCCAGAACTCCGAGAACGCCGCCAAGCTGGAAAACGCCGTTCCCAAACCCGGCACCTCGGTGCCCACCATCATCTCGGCCCGGGATCTCGGCGAGATTCAGGTCACCGCCACCTGCACCGATTCGAGAGGATCGGGTCCCTGCAAACTCCTGTCCGGCAAGGGGGCAAGGTTCCCGACGGCATCGCTCAACGTTGCCGAGGAAAACCCGAAGGTGACGTGGGAGGAGAGATAGGGGAAATCCCATCAGAATCGTGGCCCGACAACCCGGAAAGGAATGCCGGGCCACGCCCCTTCAACGGGGTTTCAGGCAATTTCCCAGAAGGTCTTTCCCGACATGGCGGCCTGCAGGGCGTCGTGCGGATTTTCCGCGCGGGCCTCGGCCACCTGCGCGCGCAGCAGGTCGTCGTAGGCGGGACGCTCCACCTGCCGGAAGATCCCGACCGGGGCGCGGTGCATCACGCCGTGGTCGGTGA
>ERZ772764.680-NODE-680-length-22746-cov-20.036446_pt1 | contig 22746 bp, 18 predicted proteins | sample MGYA00512163_ERZ772764 | MGnify/ENA primary metagenome ERZ772764 (study PRJEB29015, sample SAMEA2737903) | human oral metagenome | biome: human oral; feature: human-associated habitat; material: dental | place: China | collected 2094 ... | reverse complement strand
TCTACCACCGTCACGGGTGGACCTACGGCGTCATCCGCCTGGACGCCCAGGTGCTCTAGTCCCCCTTCAGCCCCCGTCATGACTCCGGGTGCTCCACGGTCCCAGCGGACCGGGGGCACCCGGACTGCTTCTGGGCCGCCGCTTCAGGGCAGGGGGAAGGAGGGGTCGGTGACCTCCGAGGTGAGTACCCGCCACATCGTTCCGCGGCGCTGCCAGGTCTGCCCCGCCTCGTCGATGATGATGAGGGACTCCTCGGAGCGGTCGGAGATGACCGAGCGCGCCCCACGCACTCCCACGAGCGTGTTGACGGCGCCGCCGACCTGGATGAGACGCACCTCGGGCACTCCTCCCCCCTCACTACCGCCGTCGGCCAGGACGCACACGGCGTTCGGGGCGCACCAGGAGATCCCGCGCGTTCCCCCGCCACTGGCGCGAGGCATCTCCAGGGCGGGCCCCAGCCCCAAGGGGCGGCCTTCCTGGTCCCTGATGATCGCGGCGACGGCGACCCGCCCATCGGCTCTACGCACAGCGATGCGCTCGGACTCCACGGACAGGTCGAAGGCCACGATCGCGCTCTGCGACAACCAGGACGACTTCAGGGCGGCACGCTGTCCCGAGCCGTTGACAGCGGTGAGCTGCCCCTCGGCCAGCAACCAGACCCAGCCGTGCCGGTCGCCCAGCGGCGCCCCCAGTCCACCAGCGCCTGCGGAGGGGTCGCCCACCGAGAGGATGACGGAGGCGGAGTCCTGCCCCTGAGGCAGACGCAGCAGGCTGGAGGCCGACAGCACGTAGACGGCCCCATCCGCTCCGAGGCTCGGGCTGCGGGCGTCACTGGTCCCCAGTACCCGGTCAGTCGCCAGGGTGATGCGCCTGGCCCCGGTGCCGCGCACGACGGAACCCTCCGACATCCCCACGATGCCGCCCACCTCCGGGGCCATCGGCGTCAGCTGGGCGGGCGCACCGAGGTCAACGGTGCCCGCGAGCACCCGGACCCGGTCGATGCCGCTGATCTGGACGAGGCTCTGCTCGATCTGGGCCACCATGAGCCGGCGGGCCTCCTCCGAGGCGGGGTCGGAGTCCGCGCTCAGGTGAACGGTCGCGGTCCCCGCCTCGACGACGACGCCCCGGCTGGCCCGCTCCGCATTGCGCGGGATGAGGTTGGTGGTCCCATCCGACAACCAGGAAGAAGGCCCGGCCAGCAGCCCGGAGATGAGCGAGTCGGCCTGCGAGCTGCGCGGGTACCACCTCAGCTCGGAGACGAACCTGGTCCGGTCCCGTGACAGGAAGGCCAGGGAGCTGACCGCGAAGTTCTGCATAAGCCGGGAGAGGGGCAGCAGGATCCCCTGGGGCAGGCCAACGATGCGCCACTGCCCGGTGGAGTTGGTCGCCAGGGAGAACTCACCGGTGTAGGTGGCTCCCTCCTGCGCCGGGGTGAAGACCCCCAGGGAGTCCAGCACCCCCACCTGAGCGGAGGTCACCGTGAAGGAGCCGTCCGCAGCGACGGAGACCTGAGGCTCAGTCGAACCGTTGTAGGCGCTCACCGTCTCCAGGGGCTTCCACTGCGCGGCGGTGCGTTCAGTGAGGAACTGCTTGGCGGTGGCGAAGTCGTCGGAGAACCCGGCAATGGCCGCTCGCAGAAAGCCGTTGACGATATCCTCGGCCGAGTCGCTCTCCCTGGGGCCCGGTGCGGTCTCGATCAGGGCGTTGGTGCCGGAGGCGGCGACCCCGGAGCGGGTGACGCCACTGGAGGTGGGCAGCGCCGTGCACCCCGCCAGCACACCCGCGGCACCGGCGCTCAGCAGTCCCAGCGCGCTGCGGCGCGTCAGCAACGAGGACACAGAGCCGGCGGTGCTCCCGATGCGCTCACAAGCGTCGGTGAGCATGCTGAGTCTCTTCGGCCGCTTCATCGACGTCGTCCCTCCTCATCGGCCTCTTCGGGCGTGCGGGTGGCCGGCTCCTGACCGGGCAGGACGACGACGACACGACCGACGTCCTCGGTGACGGCGTCGTGGCTCTCCCCGGCCAGGGGGATGTCGCCCAGGACGACGCTCTGACGCGCCCGGCGCGTGGCGGGCGCGGGCCCCAGGGGGCCGACCGGGGAGAAGGAGGACTCCTCATCGACCGGGATACCGGCGCGGGCCACTGCGGGTGCATCCTGCGGAACGAGCTCAAGGGGACCGGGGCCGCCCAGCCGGCCGGGGCCGCCGTCGGCGCCCTGGGTGCGGGGCAGGACCAGGAGGAAGGAGGCGCCGTCAGCCGGCCACCCCCAGGCCGATAGACGGCCGCCGTGCAGACGGGCGTCCTCCATGGCGATGGACAGGCCCAGGCCGGTGCCTCCCAGGCTGCGCTTGCGCGAGGGGTCGGCGCGGTAGAAGCGGTCGAAGACCTTGGCGACGACGTCGGGGCTCATTCCGATCCCGTGGTCGCGTACCCGCACCGCGACCGCGTCGTCGTCCACGGCGACGGTGACATCCAGCGGCTTGCCCTCGCCGTGCTCGAGCGCGTTGACCACGAGGTTACGGATGATGCGCTCAACCCGGGTGACGTCGACCTCGGCGATGGCGGGTTCCTCGGGAAGATGGAGGCGCAGCTCAGTGCCGGTGGCGTCGAAGTGGAACTGGGTGGTCTCGACGACAGTGTCGACCACCTGAGCGAGGTCGACCTCCTCCAAGCGCAGCTTGACGTTGCCCGAGTCGATGCGGGAGATGTCCAGCAGGTCGGTGAGCATGGTCTCGAAGCGGTCGACCGAGCTGGACAGGACCTGGATGCTGCGCAGGGCGAAGGGGTCGGAGATCTCCTCGCGCGCGTCCTGAATCTGTTCGGTGGCCAGGCGGATGGAGGCCAGCGGGGTGCGCAGCTCGTGGGAGACGTCGGAGACGAAGAGCCGTTGCACCTTGGACAGGGACTCCAACCGCTCGATCTGGTCCTCCAATGAGGTCGCCATATGGTTGAAGGATCTGGCCAGGGTGGAGATCTCATCCTCCCCCTCGATGCTCAGCCGCTCCGCCAGCAACCCGGAGGCCAGACGCTCGGCGGCCCGGGCGGTGTGCCGCACAGGACTGAGCACCCAGCGGGTGAAGGCCCACACCACGACGATGAGGATGGCCAGAAAGCCCAGGCCGCCAATGGTGATGTTGCGCGAGGCCAGGGAGACGATGCGCTGCTCCCCGGCCAGGCTGTAGACGAGGTAGAGATCGTACTCGCCGGCCAGCGGCAGACTCACCCGGGTGCCGACGATGAGACCCGGGTCAGTGCCTCCCTCATCATTGGGCACGGCCACCGACTGCCAGTACTGCGAGCGCGCCCCGCCCTCGTCGAGGGCCTGCGACATCTCGTCGGTGATGAGGGAGCGCAGACGGGTATCGGTCTCCAGGTCGTTGACGACCGTCGTCGAGGTCTCCTGCTCATTGCGCAGCATGAGAACACCCACCCCTCCCGAGGAGGAGATCGAGTTCTTGGCGTTGTTGACCTGCTGCTCCGCAGTTGCGGAGACCTCATCGACGGTCACGGCGGTGGTCGAGTCGAACTCGGCCTGGGCAACGCTGGCACGCAGCGCGGCGTCGGCGAGTATGACGTCCCGCTGATCGGCGAATACCTCCGACCGGATCCGGTCGGTCACGAAGGTCAGCAGCAGCGCGATGAGAAGCAGGCCGATGACGGTGGCGGTACACACCATGCGCACCTCAAGACTGCGGCGCAGCAGCCCCGGCAAGGGCAGACGCCGAACGAGCCGTTCCTCCGCAGTGCCCACCGATGATCCCATCGACGTGCCCACTGAATTACGCATCGGGTTCATTGTAGGGCGCCCGATGCGCCGTCGCTCACGCGGATTCGCCGACCCTGTAGCCGACACCGCGCACCGTCACCACGATCGAGGGACGCTCGGGGTCCTTCTCGATCTTGGCCCGCAGGCGCTGGACGTGAACGTTGACCAGGCGGGTATCGGCCGGGTGCTGGTAGCCCCACACCTGGCTGAGCAGCTCCTCGCGGGTGAAGACCTTCCACGGCGAGCGAGCCAGGGTGACCAGCAGCTCGAACTCCAGCGGAGTCAGGGCGATGACCGAGTCGCCGCGCTTGACCTGGTGACCGGCGACGTCGATGTCGAGGTCACCGGCGCGCACGTGCTCGGCCGCCCCGGGGTTGGTACGGCGCAAACGGGTCGAGACGCGGGCCAGCAGCTCCTTGGACTTGAAGGGCTTGGTCACGTAGTCGTCAGCCCCGGCCTCCAGACCGGCGACGACGTCCTGGGTGTCGGTCCGCGCGGTCAGCATAATGATCGGCACGTCGGACTCTGAGCGGATGAGCCTGCAGATCTCGACGCCGTCGAGCCCCGGCAGCATAAGGTCGAGGAGAACGAGGTCGGGGTTGACCTCATGGAAGGCGTCCAGGGCCTTGGCTCCGTCATGACAAAGGGTGGGCGTGTAGCTCTCCGACTCCAGCATGATGCCGATCATCTCGGCCAGGGATGCATCGTCGTCGACGACCAGAATGCGCGTGCTCATAGCCCGTATCTTGGCATGAGCCCCATGTCCCAAGGGACATCTGGGCCACCGAGACGACGTTCACAATTTCTTCAGGGATTTAAGAGATTCCCTTCAGTTCCGGGAAAAAAGTAACGCGAGCACACACGCGAGCCAGGAATATTGCGTCCAAACCGTGACCTTCGTGGCGCCGCCCGGGCGCCCTCACAAGGCCGCCGACGACCCTGCACCGAGATCTCCTCCTCCAGGGGGAGAGCGCAGCAACGGGAAGGCATGACAGCATGGGAGCATGAGCACCGACCCCCACCCCGACGGCCTCAACCCGGGCGGAGACCCGAGCCGCGAGGCTCCTGCCGCCTCAGGAAACGGTTTCGTTGGAGGCGACCAGGACGGATGGCAGGCCCCCGACGCCGGAGCGTTCACAGGCACCTCTCCCTTCCCCTACCCGTCACAGGGCTCGCCACAGGGATCCCCGTACCCCGGCTACGGCAACTACCAGACGCCTCCGGTCGGTCAGCCCGGCCCGCCTCCTGGCTACCCTCCCAACGCCCCTGGCGGCCAGCCGGGTTACGGGGCGTACGGCGGCCAGGGTCCTGCCGGCACCGGCTATCCTCCTCATCCCGGTGGCCCGGCAGGCCCAGGCGCCTACGGAGGTCCGGGATACGGGGGCTACACGTCGGTCCTGGCGCCCAAGCCGTCAATCATCCCACTGCGGCCGCTGTCCATCGGGGAGATCCTCGGAGGCTCCTTCGAGTCCCTGCGCGCCAATCCCAAGGCGATGTTCATCCCCTCGCTGGTAGTGATGACGATCCTCGGCCTCATCTCTGCCTTGGGTACCACCTACTTCTTCGACCGGCTTGGCGCTCCCTCGCCCTACTCCTCCTCCAGCCAACCCGACGCGACCGACCTGGAGAAGCAGTGGTCGTCCTTGTTCGGCCTCTACGCCCAGTCCGGTGTCAACAGCATCTTGACGATGTTCGCCTCCTCGATTCTCACCGGCCTGCTCATCGTGACCGTCTCACGCACCATCCTGGGTCGCAAGGCATCCCTGAGCGACGTGTGGCAACGGACCAAGCCGCGCGTGTGGGCACTCATCGGCCAGGCAGTCATCATCCAGCTCATCTTCACTGCCGTTTTGGCGGCAGCCATCGGGGTCTTCCTCGCCTTCTTCCTCGGTCTCCGCATCCCCGACCTCGTCGATCACGCCTCTCCCGACGACGCTGTAGGAACCATCCTTCTGACGATCCTGGGGCTCTTCGTTCTCGTGGCACTTGTCGGCCTGGGGATGTTCGCCCTGTACTGCAAGCTGAGCATGGCGCCGGCGGCACTCATTCTGGAAAACGTCGGTGTCTTCGAGGGGATCTCTCGCTCGTGGGCCCTGACCCGCGGCTACTTCTGGAGGGTCGTGGGGATTCAGATCCTCTCCTTCCTCATCATCAGCCTCGCCAGCGCGATAGTGACAACTCCGATAAGCATGCTGGCCGGGGTGATCACCGCTGCGGCACCGAGTGCCCAGATCCTCGCCCTGGGCATGTCGGTTCTGCTCGGCAACATCGTCACCGCCGCCACGCTTCCCTTCGACTCCGCTGTCAACGCCCTCATCTACACCGACCTGCGGATGCGCTCCGAGGGCCTGGACGTGGAGCTGCGGCGCGCCGCCGGAGTGTGAGCCGCCTGTGGTCAGCCTCAGTACGATCAGTCTCAAGGCCCCCGCGACCCCCGACGCCGATGAGGCCCGGCGAGCCGCGAAGAAGGAGCTCTCCCGTCAGATCTACCACGAGAAGCCCGACCTGTGGGACCGGATCTGGAGATGGATCCTGGATCATCTCGACACCGGCAGCATGGTCCCCGGGGTCCCCTCCTGGGTATCGACGGTCATCGTCGTCATCGTCATCGCCGTCGGCATCGCACTGCTGATCCTCCTGCTGACCAGGATCTCCTCAGCGCGTCGGGTCGTGAAGCCGTCGCTGTCGGTGCTCACCGACGACCGCGACGCCGTTACCCTGACCCGGGCGGCGGATGAGGCGGCCGCACAAGCCGACTTCGCCACCGCCGTCGTCGAGCGCTTCCGCGCCATCATCCGCTCCCTTGATGAACGCGGGATCATCGACGAGTACCCGGGTATGACAGCCCTGGAGGCCGCAACCCTGGCGCATCAGGCCCTCGGCGAGCACCAGGTCGTGCCCCCGCTGTACGATGCGGCGCACCTGTTCGACGCCGTTCTCTATGGTCATGTGGTCTCAACCCAGTCCCAGGACGAGCAGATGCGAGTACTGGCCGACCAGGTCGCCAGGACGACGCTGCCCGCCAAGCATCACCAGCCCCTCGTCACGACCTCGGCCACGGTCCCGGGGGCACCTGCATGAGCACACCCACGAACGCGTCTGCGCAGACGTCGCGCTCTTCACAGGACCCCTCACAGACGGATGCCACCGGTGACCAGGTGACGAATCCGCGCTGGTCACAAAGGTGGCGCCGGTGGCGCCCGGTCGCCATCGCCCTGGCCCTCATGCTCATCCCCACCCTCATCGCCCTGTGGACCACGCCCGTCACCTCCGACACTCCGCTGGCGATCGACAATCCCAAGGGCTCAGGGACGATGGCCACTGCCGAGCTGCTGCGCCAGGAGGGGATCTCCGTGAGCCAGGCGGGCAACGTCTCCGAGGCGCTGGATGCGAGTCGGGGCGGGGCCACCATTGCCGTGGTCAACGCCGACCGTCTCAGCCGGGAGGACAGGCAGGCCCTGGCCCTCGCGGGCGGGGACGTCGTCGTCGTTGGCGCCAAAGGCGGCAGCGACGCACTGACGGGGTTGACGGACATGACCACCAAGGGCTCCGCATCTCCTGAGTCCACGAGCCTGACCGCGCAGTGTGCCGACGCCGACGCCCAAGCCGCCCAGAGCCTGGCCGGAGCGCACGCCTCGGTGTCGCTCGCGGGCGACGACGACGCCATCGGCTGCTTCCCCTTGGGCGAGGACCGTTATGCCTATGCCAGCGACACTCTGTCCAGTGGCGCCACGCTGCGCGTTCTGCCCGACGCCGCGCCAGTCACCAACGCGCGCCTGACTCAGGAGGGCCATGCGGCCCTGGCCGTGCGCGCGCTGGGCCACCACGACCGTGTCCTGTGGCTGGACGGACAGCACCTTGAGACCCCCACCGTGTGGAACTCCCCGACCACGCCCGTCTGGCTACCGGTCCTCATCCTCCAGCTCGTCGTCATGGCCGGCGTCCTGGCCATCGTCCAGGGCCGTCGCTTCGGCCGCATCATGAGTGAGGACCTGCCCGTCGTCGTGCGCTCCACCGAGACCACCGTTGCGCGCGGGCGCCTGTACCGCCAGGGCTCGGACCGCCCCCGGGCGGCCGAGGCCCTGCGCTCGGGAACCGCACTGCGTCTAGGGGCAGCCCTGGGTCTGCCTCCCGGGGCCTCGCGCGGCGACGTGATAGCCGCTGTCGCCCAGGCCTCCGGCATTGTCCCGGCCACGGTGGACGCCCTTCTCTACGGTCCGCCGCCGAGCAGTGACCGGGCCCTGGCCACCCTGGCCGTTCAGCTTGACCAACTCGAGAGCGAGGTTCACTCCGCATGAGCACGGACAGCACCGATCCCATCCACGACCCGAGCGCCGTCGGCCCGGGCAATGGTGATCCTCACCCGCCATCCGCCCACCAGGCACCGAGCACCCCGAGGACCAGTGGCATCGCCCAGCCGACCGCCCAGACGGACGTGGGCAACGACCCGCGCCGGCGGCTGGTGGCCGTGCGCAGCGAGGTGAGCAAGGCCGTCGTCGGTCAGGAGGCCGCAGTCACCGGACTGGTCATCGCCCTGCTCGCCGGTGGGCACGTCCTGCTCGAGGGGGTTCCCGGAGTCGCCAAGACCCTGCTGGTGCGATCGCTGGCCACCGCCCTGGACGTGGAGACCAAGCGCATCCAGTTCACGCCCGACCTCATGCCCGGTGACGTCACCGGCTCTCTCATCTACGACTCCCGCAGCGCGCAGTTCTCCTTCCGCGCCGGACCGGTCTTCACCAACCTGCTCCTGGCCGACGAGGTCAACCGTACCCCTCCCAAGACGCAGTCGGCCCTGCTGGAGGCCATGGAGGAGCGCCAGGTCTCGGTTGACGGTGAGCCCCGCGCACTGCCCGATCCCTTCATGGTGATCGCCACCCAGAACCCGGTGGAGTACGAGGGGACCTACCCACTGCCGGAGGCCCAGCTGGACCGCTTCCTGCTCAAGCTGGTACTGCCCCTGCCCGAGCGGGCTCAGGAGATCGAGGTTCTCTCCCGGCACGCTTCGGGCTTCGATCCACGAAACCTGCTCTCGGCGGGACTACAGGCGGTGGCCGGAGCCCAGGACCTGGCCCTGGCGCGCACCCAGGTGAGCACCGTCGGAGTCACCCCGGAGGTCCTGGCCTACGCGGTCGACCTCGTACGTGCCACCCGCTCCATGCCCTCGGTGTCCCTGGGGGTCTCGCCCCGTGGCGCCACCGCGCTCCTGGCCGCATCACGGGCCTGGGCATGGCTGGCCGGGAGGTCCTTCGTAACCCCCGACGACATCAAGGCCCTGGCCCTGCCGACGCTGCGCCACCGCATCCAGCTGCGCGCAGAGGCCGAGATGGAGGGCATCACCCCTCAGTCCGTCATCGAGTCCGTGCTCAGGAGCGTGCCGGTACCGCGCTGAGGCCCCGGCCGGCGACACCACAGAACACGTAACCGATCATCTGACCGACTCACGACAGGAGTGGCATGTTCCTGACGATGCGCGCCGTGTGGGCGCTGCTCCCGGGGATCGTCCTGGCCCTCATCGCGCCGCGCCCAGCAGCCGTGCTGGCCTGGGCCGGAGTGGTCCTGGTCCTCGTCGTGATCGACGTCGCCTACGCGCCCTCACCCCGCCTGCTAAGGGCATCGCGGGCAGTGGGCCACGGAGTGCGGCTGGGTGAGTCGATCACCTCGACACTGACGCTGGCCAACACCGGCCGGCGCACAGTCCGGCTCCTGTTGCGCGATGCCTGGCCCCCGAGCGCTGGAGCGGCCCACGAGCGCGGGAGCATGACCATCCCGCCGGCTCAGCGGCGCCGTCATTCCACAGTGCTGACGCCTCAACGCCGGGGAGAGCGCGACGCGGGTCCGCTGACCGTCAGGGTGATGGGCCCTCTGGGCATCGCGGGGCGTCAGGCCTCCCTCAACGTTCCGGCCACCGTCCGGGTCCTGCCGGCCTTCCGCTCTCGCCGTCACCTGCCCTCGCGTCTGGCCCGGCTGCGGGAGATGGACGGGCGCAGCGCGGTCATGGTGCGCGGCGAGGGAACCGAGTTCGACTCCCTGCGCGAGTACGTCGTCGGCGATGACGTACGGTCCATCGACTGGCGTTCCACCGCGCGCCGGGGCGAGGTCCTGGTGCGTACCTGGCGTCCCGAGCGTGACCGGCGCGTCCTCATCGTCATCGACTCGGGACGGTTGTCTGCGGCTCGACTGGGCGACGCCCCCCGTCTCGACGCCCAGATCGAGGCGACCCTGCTGCTGGCCGCCCTGGCCTCACGCGCTGGTGACCGGGTCGATGTCCTGGCCATGGACGACGCGATGCGCGCCCAGGTGCGGGGCAGTAGCGGACCGGTGCTCATGACGGCACTGGCTGAGCACCTAACGGATGTGGAGCCGCGTCTGACCGAGCTCGACTGGCCCCTTCTGGCATCCCGGGTGCGCACGTCTCTCTCGCAGCGTGCTCTGGTGGTTGTCATCTCCGCTCTGGACGGCAGTGGAGGAGATGCGCCGATGCTCCGAACGCTGACGTCGCTGGCCCATGACCACACGGTCGTTCTCGCCTCAGCCCTGGACCCGGAGCTGGAGGATCTGCGGGCCGCGCGCGATGACGCCGACTCCGTGTACGTGGCCGCTTCCGCGGAGAAGGACCTCGTGGAGCTCGACGCCGTACGCCGCCGCCTGCGCCGCGGCGGAGTCGAGGTCGTTGAGGCCCCGGACCAGGGAATCGCCCCGGCTCTGGCCGACTGCTACCTGGACCTCAAGGCAGCGGGGCGGCTGTGATACTGGGGCACCCTCCTGCGGCGCACCGGTCAGCCGACCTCTGGCTGGGCGTAACCGGCCTCATCCTCCTCGAGGTCTCCCGTAGCTCCTGCCTGGACGGCGGAGCGTCCCAGGATCAGGGTGTATGCCCACAACAGTGCCAAGGCGCCGGCTCCGATGGTGATCTTGACCGGCCAGGGAATGGGAGCCGGGGTCACGAAGGCCTCGATGAAACCGGCGACGGCCAGGGCGGCGGTCAGGGCGACAGCCACCGTGATGAGGGCTCGGCCCTCCGTTGCCAGTGCCGCCGAGCGGCTGCGAGGGCCGGGGACCAGCATGGTCCAGAACAGCTTGAGGCCGGCAGCACCGGCGATGAAGATGCAGGTCAGCTCCAGCAGCCCATGAGGCGAGATGAGCGAGAAGAACACCCCGAGCATGTCGTGGTCGGCCATGATCGCCCCGGCCCGCCCGACGGCGACGGCATTGGCGTAGAGCATGTAGAGCGGCAGAATCCCCGTGATTCCGCTGGCTACGCAGATCGCCGCGATCCGGGCGTTGTTGGTCCATACCTGGGCGGCGAAGTCTGGGGCGGAGTAAGTGGAGTAGTAGGACTCGAAGGCCTCATGGGCGTACTCGTCCAGCTTCTCGGGACTCCCCAGGGCGGCCATGGCCTCCGGGCTGTGCAGGGTCCACACCCCCACCACGAGCGCCAGAGCGATCTCAGCAACCATGATCCCGCAGGTCCACCAACGTATCCGGTAGAGAGCCGCCGGCACGGACTCAAGCACGAACCGACGCACCGCGTGAGTCCGAACCTCACGGGTCCCGGTCAGACGGCCGCGGGCCGTCGCCACTCGGGAGGACAGCTCGGCGATCAGCTGCGGATCCGGCGCCGCCGAGCGCACCCGCGACAGGTGACGGGCGCAGGTGCGGTAGAGAGCCACGAGCTCGTCGGTCTCGGCGCCGCTGAGGTGACGACGCGACACAAGGACGTCGAGGCGTTCCCACTGATCACGGTGCGCTGCAACGAAGGCATCAAGATCCACGCAAGGAGTCTGTCATGGTGACCGAGTCGTCCACATCCTCCGAGCGGATGATCGAGCGCGAGCTCATGGTCACCGGTGAGGCCGTCGCCCTGGAGGTCATCCCGGCAACAGCCGTCAACCGCATGATGTCGGGGATCATCGACTACACCGCCTACTCGCTGGGCGGCCTGCTGTCCGTCCTCGCGGTGATGGCCCTGATCCTGGGCACCGGCCCCGAGTCGGCGCTGGCCGAGCACCTCGCTCTGTACAGAGTCCTCGTCTCCCTGATCGTGCTGGCCTGGATGGTCGTCATCCCCCTGCTCGTCGAGCTGCTCAGTAGAGGTCGGAGCCTGGGCCGTATGGTGACCGGGACCCGAGTGGTGCGCGACGACGGCGGCACCGTGAGGTTTCGCCACTGCCTGGTGCGCGCGCTGCTCGCCATCGTCGAGATCTGGGCAACCTGGGCCGTACCGGCGCTGTGCGCCAGTATCGTCACCAAACGGGGCAAGCGGTTCGGAGACATGCTGGCCGGCACCTACGTGGTTCGTGACCGGAATCGCTCGTCCGCTACTCCGCCCCTGCTCATGCCCCCCGAGCTGACGCAGTGGGCGGCGGGAACGGATCTGCGCGCTCTACCGGGGGAGCTGAGTCTGACGGCCCGGACCTTCCTGCAGCGGGCCTCGGTCCTGACGCCCGCCTCCCGCCACCGTCTGGGGATGGAGCTGGCATCCCTGGTTCAGGACTACGTCTCTCCCCCGCCTCCTGCGGGCACGCACCCTGAGCGGTTCCTCGCCGCGGTGCTCACCGAACGGCGTAACCGCGAGCTGGTGCTGGAGAGCCGCGACCGCCGTCTGGAGAAGGATGTGCTCCGAGACATGGCGCGCCCGCCCTACGGCGTCGGTCGAGAAGCCCGACGCCACTGAGCAGCTCCATCCTGGACCTCGCGGGGCAGGACCTGAACGGGCTGCGTCCAGCAGGCTCGGTACCGGGGGTCAGAAGTGCGCGGGAGCGCGCAGGGCCTCGTGGACCAGGAGGATCGGGACGCCGTCGCGCACCGGGTAGGCCAGACCCACGGCTGGGGAGATGAGTACCGGGTGACCGGTGTCGTCGACGCCGTCAGCGAGCTCCTGCCCACTCAACGGGCAACGCAGTCTGGAGCGCAGCACAGAGGAGAGCACCGGCCCCTGCTCGTCGGGGCCGGGAACGCGAGCGTCATGGCTCATGCGTCATCCTTCTGTCCGCGCAGGACCCGCAGGTGGCCGCGCCGTAGGATCTCGTCCTCGGCGACCTCCGGCGGGGGCGGCAGCGGGGCGGTCAGGGAGGCCGGCATGATCCCGCCTGGCCGGGGGCGGTGCTCGGCCGGTGAGGCAGCCGGTCGCGGGGCGCGGGAGGCCTCGCGGACAGCGTCGGCCAGGGCCAGGAGGTCATCCTCGCTGGGGGGCGCAGGCTCGAACTCGGTGGCCAGGCGGATGATCTGCCAGCCACGGGGCGCCGTGAAGGAGGAGACGTGCTTCTCGCACAGGTCATAGGCCTCGGGCTGAGCCTCGGTGGCCAGTGGCCCCAGCACAATGGTGGAGTCCGCGTAGACGGAAGTCAGGGTGGCCACGGCTGGGCGCTCGCAGCCGGGCTTGCGGCAGTGTCGGACTCTTCTCACGCCCGCAGGTTACCGTGCCGTTGCCCGGCGGTCATCCAGGCGGCGCCTAGGCTGGCTGACGTGACTGAGCTGTTTCCCTTCTCACCCGGGCCGATTCCGCCGCGATCCGCCACAATGCCGGCGCGGCGCCCGAGCAGGCGTCGTGATCGTCACGGCCGGGGGCTGCACGGTCCGCTTCTGCCGCCGAACCTTCCGGCCTGGCGTACGCGAGCCGAACGCTTCGATGAGCTCGTCGTGGAAGCAGCCCAGGACCTGGCCAGACGCTGGCCGTCGGTGGACCAGATCCAGTTCGCGGTGGAGGAGGTGCCGCCCTCCGACCCTGCACCCTGGGAGCGCTCGGTGGTGCTGGGGCGCGGCTTCACGGCGGAACCGCGTGCGGGGTTACCGGCGCGGGTCGTCATCTACCGGCGCCCAGTGGCCTCTCGGGCCACGGATGAGGCGGATCTGGCCGATCTGGTGCGCCGCGTCGTCGTCGAACAAGTCGCCCTCATGCTGGGACGCCGCCCCGAGGAGATCGACCCGGGCTCGAGTCTGTGAGCCGACGGCGCACTTCTCCGAGCCGGGCGGGTTTTGCGGAGCCCTACCGTTCTTCCGTTGGGCTGCGCGAGGAGTGCCGGCGGAGCGAGAAGGGGCGTTGCGTCAGCCCAGGAGGATGCGGCGCTGGGCCTGAGCGGCGGCGTCGGGCTGAGCAGGAACCGTCGAGATGAGCGTCCCAGCCAGCTGTCCCCCGGCCTGCGCCGTGACGATGGTGGCGGCGGCCAGTCCGCTGGGTGTGCGCGGCTGTCCTGAGGAGCTGCCGGCAGCGCTCAGGCGGACCGCGGCGACCTTGGCCGGTACCTCAACGACGACGGCGCTGCCCTTGGCGACAGTGACGTCCTGACTCCAGGAGCCATCAAGGGAGGACAGCGTCAGAGACGTGGCGGGACCGCTGTTGGCCACGGTCACCGAAGAGGTCAGGGAGGCCGCGCGTGGCACCGCCAGCAGACCGGAGTCCGCAGCGCCGGGAAGGGCGGCCTGTGCCCAGGCCTGATCGTGAACGAGGGCCTTGGAGCGCGCGGGGTACTCACCGCCGCTGCGCACCATGCGAACCGCCGCTCCCACCGGTGTACTCGAGGTGACTTGCACACCGTAGGTACCCGCGGCCACGCCGGCCAGCTGGATGTCGAAGACGGAACCCGCATCAATGGTCACCGACTGCGCACCGGCCAGGGGGTGGGCACCATCCTTGCCGAGCATGGTCACCGACACCGTCGCCGGAGCCTGTCCCGGGTTGACGATGCGCACTGCCGGGGTGTCGGAGGAGTCCGCGCCGGTCTTGGCATCGGGAACCTCGCCCTGTGTGGCCGGCTCAACGATCTCCACACCGGGCACCACGAGGTCGGTGGCCGGGGCGGCTCCCGGGGTGATGACGTCGGTGCCGGCGGGGGTCTCACCATCGAGGGACTCGGTGACGAGGGTGGGGACCACGGAACCCCCGTCGGCCTCGATGGACACAGCGATGCGTGGGTCCTGGCTGCCCTTCGTCTCCAGGACCAGCGAGGAGGAACCGCCTGCCGGGACAGTGACCTCACCGTTACTGGGCAGACTCAGGCGGCCGATGGATCCGTAGAGGTTCACCTTCACCGTCGCCGGGGTGGCGCCGGGGTTGGTCAGACGCAGCTCGGCCGACGAGCCCGCCGCGATGGAGCCGCCCACGATCCAGGACATGGCACCCGGTTGGGCGCAGGGAGCGGTGGTGAGCCCCCGCAGGTCACCGCTCTTCGTCACGGTGGCGACCGAGCCGACGGCGTTGGCCACCCGACCACCAGCAGGTGCGAGGCTGAGGATGCCTCCCTCGGCCGCGTTCACGGAGGTGGCGGCGTCAACGGGAATCGGCTTGCCGGCGTAGGTGGCCGACTGGATCGACTCGGCCCCGTCAACGGGAATGATGGTGGTGGTGGACTCCACGGCGCCGACGTCGGTGCCCCGCAGCGTATTGGTGGGGGCGTGAGGGCACACGTAGGTGGTGGCGGCTCCCGGTTCGGTCAGTCGGAGAGCCTCCAGCTGCGGGGTCGGTGTACGCGGTGCGGTGTAGCCCCACCAGGTGACTCCCCCGACGGCGCCGGCGAGTGCGACCGAGGTCAGGATGCCAACGCCGCGGACGATCGACTGCCCCACGGTGCGAGGGCGCCGCCCGGCCCTGGTACGGCGCCTCCTGGAGGAGGCACCGGTCCCCGATCGACTCGCAGCCTCGGCGTCGGAGTCGTCGGCCTCCGCAGAGTCCCCGGCATCAGTAGCTTCAGGGACGTCAGCGGAGCCGGCGGAGTCAGCGGAGTCAGAGGCTTCGGCAGCGTCGGCGCCGTCCGAACCGGCCGATTCGTCATGGTCCGCCTCGACCTCGACGGAGTCCTGCTCGGGGGCATCACCACCTGATTCAGACTGCTGGTCGTGACCCTGATCCTGGCTGGTGGCACTGTCCGGGCTGTCCCCAACGGGCCCGACACCGGATCCGGCACGGGGCTCCTCGTCGGCCTCGTCCATGGCGACCTCGTCATCGGCCTGGTCCGTCTCCGGGAGCGTCCCGTGCTCGAGGGACTGCGACTCGGACGGTTCCTGATGGCTGTGCCGCCCCTTCCGCCGGCTGCCCTGCTGGTCCCTGTGCTGGTCCTGCCCGTCCTCGTCCTGCCGACGGCGGGAATCGTCATCGTGAGGCTGAGTCATGAGGCCATTTCCTTTCCGCGTCGCAGGGGCAGTGCCGCCACCAGGGTCAGTGCCCAGACGATCCAGATCGTGTAGGTCGCGGCGGCGGTGGACCGGCGGGTGTGGGTGATGACCAATTCCCCGCCCTCGGATCCGACGGCGAAGCCCTGCTTCCAGCTGCCGTCCTGAGCGGGGACCGTGGTGGCCTGGAGGCGTCGACCGTCAAGAGTGGCCCTCCAGCCGGCGTCGGCCCGCTCCACCATGACCAGCGTGCGGGTGCCGGAGCCGGCGGGGATCCGGGTGCGGGTGCCGGATCCGGCGCCGGTGGACGCGACCGGGGTCGCCTCTCCGCCTTCGTCGATGAGACTCAGGCGGGCCGAGTCGGGGTACGCCGATGAGGTGACGCGCCAGGAGTTGCCCGCGGCGGTCTGGGCGAGCTGCTCCAGTCCGGGTGTGGAGGCCAGGCCCACTCGGGCCTCGGCGGTGACGGCGTCGCCCTCCTTGTCGGTCAGCAGGACGACGGCGATCCCGTGTGCCGCCAAGGCGTCGGCGACCTCCGTGTCCTGCCCGGCAGTGGCGCGGGTGACGATCTGGGCGAGCTCGGCGTCGGCCGTGTCCTCCAGGACGAGACCCTCACCCGAGGCTGTACTGCGCCCCGTCTGACCGGTCCTGGTGGGTCTCAGACGAGGATCGGTCAGTGCACCTGAGGCGCGGCTGCGCGCCTGGGCGTTGAGCGCCCCCGGCAGGGCGTCGCTGATCTGAGTTCCGGGTCCGCGCCAGATCGTGGCCTGAAGCCCCTCAGAGGTGGAGGTGAGCTTGAGGACCCGGCCGGCCGTGGCCGAGCCCTGGAACTGCTCGGCGATGAGGGGGACCTGCTGGGTAGTGGGGCGCAGCGCCAGGACCTGGGGATTGCTGCCGCGATGGGCCTGGTAGGACCAGACGGCACCGACCGTCACCGGAGCCAGCAGGGCGAGGCAGGCGGCGACCACGAAGCCCGTCCTCAGCCGACGCAGGCCATCACCGGACACTGTGGACAGCACGGACAGCGCGGAGGAGGCAGCAGCAGTCTCGGCGTCCTTGCGGTGCTGGCGACTGGTCCTGCTACCGCCCGCGGCACGCCGTCCGATCGTGCTCCAGATGGCCTCGCCGGCGGAAAGGGCCGCGGTGAGGAACCCGCTCAGCGCCAGCGAGGCCCCGACACCGCCCCAGCCGTTGACGGGGGCCAGGCCCGAGCCGGTGACGTCACCGCCCAGCCCAGTGGGCATGCGCACCGAGATCCCTGCCAGAACCAGACCGCCCAGGGCCAGGAGGATGCCGGTTCGGGCCACCCGGACGCGCCGGGAGATGAACAGGCCGACGATGCCGAGGACCGGGACGAGCAGCAGCAGTCCCCGGACCAGGATGCTCCAGGCCCCGGAGCCGGCGATGGCGCCCATGGCCACTGGTGAGCCGGCCAGCAGGTCGAGGCTGCTCGGCGTCGGCACCCGGACGGGCAGACCGATATCGGTCAGCAGCAACCGAGCCCCCTCAACCCAACCGGCCCTCTGCCCCAGGCGCCAGGCGCCCCACCAGGCCGGGGCGGCGGTGACCACCATGGGAACCAGGGTGAGGACGAGCTTGAACCCGCGTCGTGTCGTCACGGACAGCAGGAGAAGGACGACGGCCAGCACCGCCGCTGCGGCGGGGGCGGCCGCGACGACGACGCTCAGCAGCAGACCGGCGACAGCGGCCGCCGTGGCCGAGCCGTAGCCGTACTTCTCGGTCTCAGGCAGGTCACCCTCGGCAGCAGCCGCATCGGAGGCATCGTGGGGCTCACGAGACTCGCCGACCGTTACCGACTCCGCTGCACCGGCCTCCTCATCAACTCCACCCCGGTCGCGGTCGGACTCGGTCTCCTCCTGGGCGGAGTCCTCGTCGGCCCCGTTCTCGGCGCTCACTGCAGCCTGCTCCTCCTCATCGAGGTGGGCGAGGTCAGTGACCTTCTCGTGGGAGAAGCGATCGAGCTCGGCCCGCTCCTGGTCAGTGAGCAGGTGAGCGCCCACAAGCCCGGACAGGACGAGATCCCTCCGGTCGGCGCCCACGGTACGTGCCAGAGCCAGCAGCGCCCAGGGAAGGACGAGGTGGACCAGCAGCGCGCCGAGGCGCCCCTGCCCCAGGGCGAGCAGCAGGCTGGGAGCCAGAGCCCACACCAGTGCGGCCCAGGCCCGCAGAACCACCTTCCGGGTCATCGTGCCGGAGGCGAACCAGGCCCCCAGGGCAGCGAGCGGCACGGCCAGGAGCACCAGAGCAGTGACGAGGGAACCGTCCCCCAGCCCGACGAAGCGTCCCAGCGCCGTCGGCAGGGCCAGGATGCCCAGCAACGGGGTGACCCCACCCGGGTAGCCGTCGCCGGTGGCGATCCAGGTGCTCCAGGCGGCGTCCCACATCTGTCGCCAGCCACCGCTGAACAGGGGCAGCGCCCCTCCGCTGACCGAGCGGGTGAGCAGCAACCGGGACAGGCCGTAGCCGCTCAGCGCCAGAACCAGCACCATGACAGCGCCCAGGGTCCGACGTCGACTGCGGGCCAGGGCGGCGAGCTCGCGCAGCTCGAGCTCGCTGGGGGCGGCGGCACGGGCTCGGCGCTCGCGCTCCTGACGGGTGCGGTCGCGGCGTATGCCCCTGATCTCGGCAGGGGTGACATAGAGACGCCCCAGCGCGGAGGCGGGAACCTTGGTGTGCCGGGCGAGCCGTCGTCGGGCCGCCTTGATCCGACGGCCGCGGCCGGCTACCGCCAGAGCCGCACCGAGCTCGTCACGGGCGAGCGCCGGCGCCTTGGAGGCGAGCCGCCACACAGTGCGCATTGCGCCGAGAATGACGAACCAGGTCAGCAGTAGCCAGATGGGACGAGTCGAGAAGGCCGCCCAGTTGGTCAGCTGGGCGCTGCGCCGGGCGCGGAAGGACCGCTCCGGGTCGGGCTCGGGGAGTCGGACCTCGATGGCCTCGGCGTCACTGCGAGCCTCGGGACGCGACGAGTGGGATACGTGAGCAGGCCGGCGTAGGCCCTGGTAGGAGGCCCGCCGGTGGCGGATGACGGCACCGGGCTCGACGATGACCCGGTATCCGGCCAGGCGCGCGGCGCGGGAGAGCTCCAGACCGTCCCCGAAGGGGCCGAGCCAGGGGGCGATGCCTCCGATCTCCTCCCACACGGCACGGTCAATGAGGGCGCCGGCTGTCCCCACGGCCAGGACATCGCTGCGGTCGTCGTGCTGCCCCTGATCGACCTCGCCCGGAACGATGTCATTGGCGCGGCGGGCCGAGGCCGTGGTGCGCAGTCCGACCTCCAGAAGCAGCTCCGGATTGTCCCAGCCCACCTGCTTGGGACCGACGATCCCCACGGAGCGGGCATTGGTCGCAGCGGTGAGGAGCTGCTCGAGGCAGTCCTGCTCGGGGGCGGAGTCGTCGTGGAGGAGCCAGAACCACACCTGGTGCTCCGCCGTCTCTTCCGACTCCTCTACGGGAGCCACGAGCTGCTGCTCGTAGGACGTGATCGGCGAGAGCGCACCGGTGGGGCCGGTGATGGGACCGGAACCGGTCAGCAGAAGATCGCGAACAGAGGTGCGTGAACCACTTGAGGCACCGTCAACGTCCAAGCCATCGGCATCACCCGAACCTCGTCGCCTCCGGTTACCGGTGGCGACGAGTTCTGCGTAGGCAGCCAGTCCCCGCGACACCGCGTCCCCGAAGCTCTTGGCCTCCTTGACCCGTACAACACGCACCGCGGTGGTCTTGCCCAGCCCGGAGCTCTCGACTAGCTCCTCGATCGGGGTCCCGTCCCCCAGCCCGTTGACACGCGAGGCGACATCGACGACAAGAACGACGTCGGGCGCGCAGGTCTGCGAGGCGACGGCGGTCAGCGTCTGCGCCAGAAACGGGCTCGCCCCGGCCGACACGACGACGGCCAGGGCTCCTACCCGACTGGCTCCCTGCGTGGAGCCGGTGCGGGTCATACTGCGCGACGCTTGAGCTTGCGCCGTTCGCGCTCCGACATGCCGCCCCAGATACCGAAGCGCTCGTCGTTGGCGAGGGCGTACTCGAGGCACTCCTCGCGAACCTCGCAGGTCGCGCAGACTCGCTTGGCCTCGCGTGTGGAACCACCCTTCTCGGGGAAGAACGCCTCCGGGTCCGTCTGAGCGCACAGCGCGCGCTCCTGCCACGCCAGAGGACCTTCATCGACGTCGTCACCACCGCCGAAGAGGAGCGACAGGACTTCTGCGTCAGGCTCCTCCGGCTGCTTGAGCGGGCCGTCGCCGAGGATGTTCCACATGTCGGCCTCCCTTCGATCCGAGCTTCTTGTCAGTAAGAATTACATGCGTGTGAGACAAGGCCAGTCAAGCCGGCGAGGGAAAGTTCACCCTCTCGTTACCGTAGACATCATTCCTTGATATCTCAAGGAATATCCCCATCTGGCTGCCACCATATGTTGACTTCCTACAAATCTCCTGGGAGGTGCCCGCGGCCTGCCTGACAGCGGGAAGGGACATGATTTTCCAGGAAATTTCAGGGCCTCCGACACGCGATTCCACATTGACCCGACCGGCTGGACACTACCAGGAAGTTTCCTGAATGTCAGTAGATCTGCTTCAATCTGGAGCCATGCACGACCCCCTACTAGCGCTGTTTCCCAGCCCTCATGATGCCGACAGACCGTGGCTGAATTGTTATGGAGCCGATGAGCGAGTCGAGTTGACCGGACATGTTCTGTCCATGTGGTTGGCCAAAATAGCGGGATTGATCACAGCAGAGTCCACTCGGGGTGACGGAGTTCATGTAGGACTCCCGCCGCACTGGCGGACAGTGGCGTGGGCCTGCGGGGCGTGGTTGGCGGGACGCACTGTGCTCCTGGGAAGTACCGAGGAGATCGATAACGCCGGTCTCAGCCCCGAACTGAGTGTGGCCTTCACTCCTGAGGACCTGTGTGACACGGCAGAGGTTCAGGTGCTCGTCCCGGCTGCCTCCCTGGCGCTGCGCTGGCCGGGCGTCCTGCCCGCCCTCGTGCTCGACGGCGCCGCGGACCTCATGTCCTACCCCGACCGATTCACGCCGGTCAGCGCCCCCTCCGACCTGCCCTGCCTCACCGACCTCGGCACCGACCTCACCACCTCCGGGACGCGGGGCGGAGTACTGAACGGCGCAGAGCCCGCCACCCTGACACGCTACGAGTTGGCCTCCCAGGTCGAGGCCGCTGCCACCGGTACTGATGGCCAGGCCGGTTCACGCGCCGCTCTGGTCCGCTGCACCCGGACTACTCAGGCGCTACAGAAGGTGTTGTCCGCCTGGAGCGCCGGGCGCACGGCAGTCGTCCTCACCCCTGAGGCGGGCAACGACGTCGCCGCGGCCGCCATCCGGCAGGAGGGCATCACTGACGGCGCCGCTGAGGCCCGGACCGACTGACGATCGCGATCAGAGGATCGGTGTCCAGCCGCCTCGGGCGCAGGAGGCCGGGCTCCGAGCCCTGCCGTCAGGGAACGTCGGCCTGGATGAGAGTCCCCTCCCCCTCAACGGAGAGGCTGCGCTCATCGGCACCGATGAAAACGGCTTCCCCCTGGGCCAGGGTCTGTGAGTCGGCCTGGGTCACCAGGGTCATGGCGCCCTCGACGGCCAGAAGGATGCGCGGCCCCCGCCCGGGGACCGGTAGGCGGCCGTCAGCGGCCACCACGGTGGTCACCATGAGCTCGAAATCGTCCACCGGCGCGTAGTAGGCGCGGGTGGCGCGAGAGAGGTACTCAGGGGCCGGGCGCACCGGCGGCGCGGCCACGTAGTCGACACAGGCCAGCATCTCGGGGACGTCGATGTGCTTGGGCGTCAGCCCGGCGCGCAGCACGTTGTCGGAGGAGGCCATGACCTCCACGCCCAGTCCGGAGATGTAGGCGTGGATGCTGCCAGCCGGCACGAACAGCGCCTCACCGGGCTGAAGGGTGACGGGGTTGAGCAGGAGCGCGGCGGCGATGCCGGGGTCCCCGGCGAAGGTACCCGCCATCTTCAAGACATTGGAGTCCACCCGCAGCGAGGGGGACATGCCGGCCTCGAAGCGGACCGAGATCTCAGCGACGAGCTCGTCGATCTCCTCGGGACTCGGGCGGGTGGCCGCGGAGACGACGTCGGAGAATACCTGCCGAATACCGTAGCGGGTCGGGTTGAGTCGCAGGGTGCGACGCATCCGGCGGGCCAGGACGCTGTCCAGCCCGGCGAGGACCTCGACGGCACGGCGCGGGGCACGGAAACCGGCGACCGCCTGGAACCGGGTGAGGGCCAGAACCATCTCCGGCTTGTGATTGGTGTCCTTGTAGTTGCGAGCGGGGTGGTCCAGGGCGATACCCGCCTCTTCCTCCAGGGCGTAGCCCTCGGCCGCCTGCGCCTGGCTGGGATGGACCTGGAGGGACAGGGGCCGTTCGGGAGCGATGAGCTTGAGCAGGAAGGGCAGGCGGCGCCCGAAGCGCCAGATGATGTCCTCGCCCAGCAGACGCTCCGGCTCAGCGTCGATGAGCTCGGAGAGGGCATCGCCCCCGGTGACCCGAGCCGGCCCGGCCGGGTGGGAGCCGTACCAGGCCTCGGCCCACGGGGCGCCGTCGTCGGCCACGCCCAGAAGCTCTGGAATGGCGGAGGTCGATCCCCAGGCGTACTGCTGGCGGGCGGGCTCAAGTCGTCTCATAGCGCCTCACCGTACCGACTCTCAGGCAGGTCCTAGGCGTTGGCCTCAAGCGACGGGAAAGGGGTGACGTCGGCCAGGCGGGGGTGCGCCTTGTCCTTGTCGGAGAGGATCGCCTCGGTCAGCGCGATCGGCCAGGGCACATTCGCCGTCTCGTCGGCCAGGTTGAGGAAGGTGTACTGGGCGTCGGCCGACCAGTGGTCGTTGACCA
>ERZ772764.679-NODE-679-length-22777-cov-5.754731_pt1 | contig 22777 bp, 22 predicted proteins | sample MGYA00512163_ERZ772764 | MGnify/ENA primary metagenome ERZ772764 (study PRJEB29015, sample SAMEA2737903) | human oral metagenome | biome: human oral; feature: human-associated habitat; material: dental | place: China | collected 2094 ... | reverse complement strand
AGTCATCGCACATGGCGCTACTGGCAAAGGCAACGATCAAGTTCGCTTCGAAACTTACATCACCACGCTGAGCCCTAAGCTCAAGATCTTAGCACCAGTGCGTGAGTGGAGTATGGGTCGAGAGGAAGAGCTTGCCTATGCCAAGAAGCATAATATCCCCGTGCCGCATACTCAAGAATCGCCTTATTCGACCGATGAAAACATGTGGGGCATCACCAGCGAAGGCGGCGAGATCGAATCACCCTCACTTAAGCCAAACTACCACGCCATTCTCAATTGGTGCTCAACCATCAAATACACGCCAGACGAAGCCGAGGACATTACCATTGAATTCATCAAAGGCGTGCCTGTCGCTGTCGATAACCGTCACTTTTCACTTCAAGCGCTCATTCAGCACTGTAATCAGATCGGCCGCAAACACGGTGTCGGTGTATCAACCCTTATTGAAGATCGGCTAGTCGGACTGAAGGTGCGCGGTGTCTACGAAAACCCTGGTGCTGCCATCTTGATTGCTGCCCACCAAAAGCTTGAGCAATTAGTCTCGACCCGCGTTGAAAATGAACTCAAAGCCGAAATGGACAAAAAATGGGCTTACCTCACCTATGCAGCTCAGTGGTACGAGCCAGCCGTCCATCACATTAACGCCTATATTGATGATCAGAACCAAAAAGTCACCGGCACAGTGACGGTCCGCCTATACAAGGGTACCATCACCGTCGTCAGCGTGGACTCACCACATTCGTTGTTTGATATCAATCTTGCAACGTTTGATTCCAACACCGCATTCAATCAGAATTCGTCCGCCGGATTCATTGAATTATATTCATTAAGTCAGCGAACAGCTGAAGGAGCATACTCATATGGCAAATAAACTATGGCAATCAACCGCAACCGGCTCACTCCATCCACTAGTCGAGTCATACACCGTTGGCGACGACCAAGTGCTGGACCAACATTTGCTGGGGCATGATATCACCGCCACTAAAGCGCACGCTCACATGCTAGAAAAAATTGGCGTATTGACCAGTGACGAATATCAGCAATTAGCAGCCGCCCTAGACGAACTACTTGACGAGTGGAAAACCGGCGCCTTCACCCTCACCAGCGAGCACGAAGATGGCCATACTGCCATTGAGCTGTACCTGACAGAAAAGCTTGGCCCTATCGGCAAAAAGGTTCACACTGGTCGAAGCCGCAACGACCAAGCCTTGGTGATGATGCGCTTGTTCATCAAAGCAGAACTTGAAGCAGTAGCCGAAAAGTTGGAAGCAGTCGCCCAGGCCTACGCTGGTAAAATTGCCGCTATCGGTCAGACCAAAATGCCTGGCTACACCCACACCCAAAAAGCCATGCCAACCACGGTCAGCATGTGGCTTGGTTCCTACCACGATGCGTTCAATGACCTTCGACAATTGGTAGCACACAGCATCGCTGCCATCGACCAAAACCCGCTCGGTAGTGCGGCTGGTTTTGGAGTTACCCTGCCACTTGACCGCCAGATGACGACCAGTGAGTTGGGCTTCGCCAAAGTACAGGAAAATCCAATGTACTGCGGCCTGTCACGTGGCGTGTTTGAGCTGATCGCCGTGCAAGCGCTCAACCCAATCATGGTCTTTGCTGGCAAATTCGCTGAAGACATGCTGCTATTTACTTCGCAGGAGTTTAATTATTTCAAACTGCCCGTTACCATGACCACCGGCTCGTCCATCATGCCGCACAAACGCAACTACGACGTCTTTGAGATCATGCGTGCCACCGCGCACGCTTATCCAAATTACGCCCTGCAACTCCAAGCTATTTCGACAGGTGCCGGTAGCGGCTATCACCGCGACTTGCAGTTGACCAAAAAAATCACCATGGACGCCTTTACGTCAGCACTCGACACCCTGGAGGTCTTGGCACTCTGTGTCAGCGAGCTGGAAGCCAGCACCGACCGATTAGCCGAGGCGATGACCGATGAACTTTACACCGTTGCAAAGATTAACGAATTGGTGGAAAAAGGCGTACCGTTCCGCGACGCTTACCAGCAGGTCAAACAGTCATTCCTAGGCGAATAACTACAGATTTTTACTGATTATCTGCCAAAAATTTGACAAACACAAGCTTTTTGTGCTATAATCAAAAGATACGTGAATTAAAACATAAAAAGGCAGAAAAATGACAGACAACAAAGATCTGGTGTGTATACCACGCGAAATTGAACTCCAAGCTGCAATGTTCCGTTTGGGCAATATCAATGAGGAAATTCAAAAAGGCTATGAAATCCTCAAAAAATATCATAAGACTGTAACCTTTTTCGGTTCGGCGCGTACCTGCCCGGATAGCCCATACTACCAAGCTGCCAAAGAAGCGTCGGAGCGTTTGGCAAGCTTGGGTTATGCGGTTGTCTCTGGTGGTGGCCATGGTATCATGGGTGCTGCCAATGAAGGCGCCAACAAAGCGGTCCAAAAAGGTGCGCGCGCTGCCGGTGGTGAATCAATCGCCTTTAACATCAAATTGCCCCACGAACAGGATCTCAATGAGTATGCGACTGAGGCGTTTGAATTTCAGCACTTCGCTCCCCGAAAAATCGTTATGACCATGTACGCTGATGCTTACATCTATTTCCCAGGTGGTTTTGGTACCTTGGATGAATTGGCGGAGATATTGACCTTGATCCAGACACAGAAAACCAATCGCGTACCAGTCATCCTGTTTGACACGGCGTTCTGGAGCGATTTGGATGCGTTCTTCCGCAACCACATGTTAGCCGAATCAGCAATCGTCAAAGAAGACCTTGATATTTACACCATCACTGATAGTGTCGACGAGATCATCGACATCGTTACCGCCAACAAAACCTATTGCGATCACTAATCCAAGATGTCATCAACCCGCCGACAGATGCCGCCATCACAAATGATGCGACTAACGGCTGGGTTGTGCGTCTGCGGATGATCCCGGAAACGGCGGTAAATTTCCTGACCCAGGGCAACTTTACCGTGTTTAGTGGTATTCCTGCCAAGTGATAACTGATGGTGATAGTTTTCAACAATGTCCACAGGATGAAAAGAAATAATGTGCCCATCTATGTCTGCCAGTACCCAGTCGCTAGCTTTGAAACAGGCTCGCTTGTCGATTTCTGGCGCGACAGCCATCAGCGCCTGGTAGACTTCGTTTGCTGTCGTATCGCGTGGATCCAGGCCCAAGGCACGCAATACACTGTGTGTTCGCGCCAAAACATCCGACATCAACCGAATGTCACTATCATCACGTGTCATTCGGTTCAGTTCTTGCAAAGCGATTTGTACATTTGCGCCTTCTCCTAATAGCCGAGCCAAGTATTGTGCCATGGTTATATACTCCTTTCCTGTAGCGGCATCTCGTGGAGGCGAGCACCTTTATGTAAAATACCTGCTTTAGCACTAATTTTTGCAACGACGGCGCTGGAATTTGCGCTGGCAAAAATGACCGAATCTCGCAAACTGCCGCCTTCTGCCCATCTGCTCAAAAATCCTGAGGCAAATGCATCACCAGCCCCTGTCCTGTCAATGGCTGGGACGTCTTCATACATGCCAGCGCGGACAATTGTCTTGCCGTCGCTCGCCATGGATCCGTTGGCGCCGTCTGTGACCAGTAGTGTCGGCACCAAATACAGCCCGTGGCGAATCAAACTCTCCAAATCACTTCCTTCGACAAGCTGCTGCATCTCCTCTTTATTGACGGTCAAAATATCTACGTCTTGTAGTAACCCAAGCAATAGTTCGCGCTGCGCCAACTCTTTTTTGCCAGGATTAAAACAAATTTTAATGCCACGTTCGCGCGCTTGGGTAAACAGTTTACTGAGCGTTTGCATTTGTCCCGCCAGGTTGGAAACATACAGCCAATCCGCCTGAACATTTTCCAGAGAAAAGTCGCCTGGATGGTAATGCGTCGAAGCGCCGCGATAGGTCAAAATAGTCCGCTCGCCATTTGGCGCTAAAAGCATGACCGAATATCCGGTGTTGTATTTGTCAGAGAATTTCACTAGCTGTGTACCAACACTTTCACTGTCCAGTGCATCCAACACTGCTTGACCTGCCGGATCGCGTCCAACCACTCCCATGAACTGGGTTTGGTGACCCTGACGAGCAAACGTCACTGCTGCGTTAGTAGCACCCCCACCGGTAGAGAAATGAATCTGATTGACATCAATCTTTGAACCCAGTTCCAAGCGCTGGAAGCAATGTTCTGGGCTTTCACAAACAGGCGCCAGTGCTGGCGAGTGGCTCAAAAATACGTCTTGAACAGCAGCACCAATGGTAATAATTTTAGCCATCAGATCACTGCCCTTCCGCTTGAGCCAAAGGCCATGATTTTTTCTTCAACGACTTTCTGGACTGCTAAATATACCTCGGGCATCAGCTTAACGATGGCATATTCATGTGGATTTTCACGCAAGGTTTTTTCCAGTGTGGTGCGGAAAGCATAGCGCATATCGGAGTTGATGTTTATTTTGGAAACGCCAATTTTTGCCGCATCTTCAAAGTAGTGCAGCGGCGTACCTGACCCACCATGAAGCGAAATCTGGCAGTGCAGCGCCTCCCGAATGCGTGCTAACAATTCCAAATCCAATACTTTCGGCACCGGATATTTACCGTGCAGATTACCGACTGCTGCTGCAAAGGTATCAATCCCCGTCGCCTCGACAAATGCCCGCGCACCATCTGGCGTGGAAAAAGTTTTCTTGATTTCTTCATAGTCAATAGCTTCAGTGTGAACGTTAGAGCTGCCACCAAAATAGTGCGGCTCAGACTCCACCAGCGCGCCGGTGAATTTAGCGTACTCCACGACCTCGCGAGTTTTGGCGATGATTTCCTCATCAGAAGCATCGTGATTTGCCTGGGAGATGTCAATATGCACAAACTCATAACCCGCATCAATGGCTCGTTTGCAGCCCTCGACCGTCGGCCCGTGATCCAGGTTCAAGTACATCTCAATGCCATATTCAGCCTTGTAGTTATCCACCAGATCACGCACATTCTCCAGCCCCATGGCTTTCACTTCAGCATCTGACACCTCGACCAACACTGGTGACTGGAGTTTCTGTGCTGCCCGTGCCACGGCAATTAGCGTTTCTTGATTGTCAATGTTAAACGCCCCGACCGCAAAATGTTGCACCCGTGTCCGCTGCATCAAATGACGCGCCCGCGTCGTGTTTTGTCGAATCTCTGAAATTGATAGTCCCATACTGCCCCCTAAAATACTTATGCTAATTATATCAGGTACCGCGTACTGTGCCAAGGGATTTTGGGCATTTCCAAAGTAGTGTCGCTTGATTTTAAGTGAACTATGTGGTATATTATATCTTATCTTCTGCTCGAAGTTCGTCTAAGGGTAGAAGTCGCCCTTTAGCTTCGAGCACATTCTCTCTGAAAGGAGGGAAAATGTCGTGGAAAACAGCCTTCTTGCTGGGAGGCATCGTAGGAGTCATTGTCTATGTAGCGTGCTATTTTATTGCACACTACATGGGTCAACCACCGCTACCGCTATGGGTAGCGGTAGCGGTGGGCATCATTTCTGCAATATGGCAGAAATACCTAGAGGGCTAACAAGCCCATCGAAAATAGCTCGCCTTTGAGGTATTTAAACCTCGGCTTGAGCCTCTCGGTGGGCTATTTTCATTGGAGAAAATCAACCACGCTACTAACTACCGAGTCGACGTCCAGGCCGTGCTTTTGCCACAGCTCGACCATTGAGCCAGACTCACCAAACACATCATTGACACCAATCCGTTTCACTTTCACTGGCAATTGTTCACTGAGTAGTTCCGCCACACTTGAGCCAAACCCGCCAGCAATCTGCCCCTCTTCGGCCGTCACCACACGGCCGCATTTTTGGGCGGCGCTCAGCACTGCTGCCTCATCCAACGGCTTGATGGTTGGAAAATGAATAACCTCCGCCTGGATGCTATGCTGATTTGCCAGTATTTCCGCTGCCAGAAGCAATTGATAGGTCATCGTGCCAGTGCCCAGCAACGCCACGTCTGTTCCCTGACGCAGAGTATAGCTCTTGCCAATCTCAAAATTATCATACCCGAGAAACAGTGGCATATCAGCCCGCGGCAACCGCACATAATTTGGCCGCAAATCAGCCACCATCGCCGCTGCCATCAGCTCCGCCTCGTGCGCATCGCCCGGCGCCAGTACCACCATGTTTGGCAAGCTCCGCATCAGCGCGATATCCTCCAGCATTTGGTGTGTTGCACCATCTGGACCCACGTTCAGCCCTGCATGTGAGCCAACCACCTTGACCGGCTGATTATTCAGACAAATCGTCGTCCGAATCTGCTCCCAGTTGCGGCCCGGACTAAAAGAAGCGTAGCTAGCGGCAAACGGGATGTTGCCCATAGCTGCTAGCCCTGACGCTACCGTCACTAAGTTTTGTTCCGCCACACCAACTTCAATGAGTCTCGGTGCGCCGATATGCTCGGCAAATTTACCAAAACCGACGCTTTCTACCAAGTCTGCGCTCAACGCCACGACGCGGTCGTCCTGCTTGGCCAGTGCAACCAAACCGTCACCAAAACCACCTCGCACCGAAGTATAGATAGGCGTTTGCCAATCTTCACGTAGATACATCATTTCCTATCCTCCAACTGAGCCAACGCTCGCTGCGCTTCCTCGGCAGTAGGAACTTTTCCGTGCCAATGATAATCACCTTCCATAAAATCGACCCCTTTGCCTGGTATAGTATGGGCGATGATGACACTCGGTCTATCCGTCACAGCGCGAGCCATGCTCATGGCTTCACAGATACTCTCCATGTTGTGTCCATCAATTTCCTGAACGTGCCAACCAAAACTCCGCCATTTCCCCTGTAGATCTTCCAGTGGCATGACGTCCTCGGTACTGCCGCCAATTTGAATATTGTTACGATCAACGATACCGATGAGATTGCCCAAGTTGTATTTACTAGCAAACATCGCTGCTTCCCAGATATTACCTTCGTCTAATTCACCATCGCCCATTAGACAATAGACAAACCGCTTGGGTTGCGGATGTAAATATCGCACATGGTAGGCCATACCTGAAGCCTGACTCAGGCCCGAGCCCAATGGCCCGCTAGTCGTCTCAACGCCAGGCAGCGCTTGACGTTCTGGATGCCCCTGCAGTCGAGAGCCAAACTGTCTGAGTGTCGCCAATTCTGTCCTGGGAAAGAAACCACGCTCCGCCAAAGTCGCGTACAGTACGGGCGCGCAGTGACCGTTGCTCATGACGAAGAGGTCTCGTTCATCCCAATCAGGGTTCTCTGGACTGACGTGAAGTACGGCAAAATACAAAGCTGTCATGATGTCCGCCAAGCCTAAGGCGCCAGCAGTGTGACCACTACCAGCGTGTTCCAGCATGGTGATGATGGAGCGGCGCACTGACGAGGCGTGCTGCTCCAATTGTTTACACGTGACGTTTGGCGGCACTAGCCCAACATGCCCTTTTTGTTAATTTCATTTTGAATGTTTTGATAGGCTTCTCGAGGATTTGGCGATTTTTGGATAGCACCACCAACCACTAAAACATTGACGCCACTGTGCGCCAAGCCATAGGCGTTGTCTGGCATAACACCACCATCCCAGCCAATCTCTACAGCAGGGTTGATGTCTTTGATGAGACGGATTTTTTCCAATTGCATCAAACTGGCACTACCACCAAAACGACCAAGTTCGCCAGAAAATATCATGACGTGATCTGCTGCCTTGATGAGATCAACGACGGTACTGGGAACGGTTGGGCGCATCAACACCAAGCCAGCTTTGATATCTGCTTGTTTGATTTTCTGCAGTGCACCAAGGACGTCACCGTCAGACTCAGCGTGGAGTAAAATCATATTTGGGCGCAGCGCCACCAAATCTTCTATGTATTCATCGACATTTTTCACCATGGCATGAATATCAATTTGCCAGCCTTCTGGTGCCCATAAATCTCGCAAACCAACTGTCAAGTTTGGCGCAAATTGCCCATCAGAAATATCAACGTGTGCTCGCTCGGCAAAACCAGTGATTCGCTCAATTTGCTCTTTGTACTGATCAACATTTTCAGCCAAAATACTGGGAGTGATTACTGTGTTCATAATAATTGGTCCAACTGCGCATTGCGCCTATTAAATCTTGGTGCGTCAACATACGGAGTGTTAAGCCATGTCTCCATGATCCCTTTCCACGCCGCTTCATTGTCTTCCAAAACACGAGCCGGCAAGCACAACACGTTTGAGTTGTTGTCCTGGCGCGTCATTTTGGCTTCATAAGCATCCCAAATGACGCTGGCACGAATACCTTTGAAACGGTTCGCCGCCATACACATACCTTGGCCGCCACCACAAATCAAAATTGCTCGTGGATCGTCCGATTCATCACCAATCACCCGCAAAGCCGCCGCTTGAGCAAACTGAGGAAAATCATCATCCGGGTTCAACTCTCGCCCACCGACGTCTTCAACTTCATAGTTATTTTTCACCAAATACGCGAAGACTTTTTCTTTCAACAGAAAACCGCGATGATCAGATCCCAAGTAAATTTTCATACTCATAAGTATAAGCGGTTTGGGAGCTTTTTGCAAATTAGCCAGCGCGCTTCAAAACAGCGCCAATGTCTGCCACCAGCTCTACCAAACGGTTTGAGTAACCCCATTCATTGTCATACCAAACCATGACTTTTATCAAATTACCACCAACCACTTTGGTGAGTGGCAAGTCAACGACTCCGGAGTGTGAATTGCCGATGAAATCCCTGCTGACGAGCGGCTCTTCGCTGACACCCAAAATGCCTTGATAGAAGGTGTCTTGTGCGGCTTTTTTGAACGCCTCGTTCACCTGCTCGACCGTCACGTCACGTCGCAGTAGTGCCGTCACGTCACTGAGGGATACCACTGGCGTCGGTACACGCACACTGAGGCCGTCAAATTTGCCAGTCAGCTGCGGCAACGTTTTCGTCACAGCAATGGCTGCACCCGTTGTTGTCGGCACCATATTCTCAGCAGCATTGCGGCCTTCACGCAAATCCTTGGATGGCGCATCCTGCAGTCTTTGACTGGCAGTGTAACTGTGTACTGTTGTTAGCATCGACTTTTCCACACCGAACTCTGCATCCAAAACTGCCATCACCGCACCCAAGCTGTTGGTCGTGCAGCTGGCATTTGAGACAATCGGCGTCGCCGAGGCGATCTTGTCGTCATTAGTACCAAATACAATCGTATCAATACCATCAGACTTGGTCGGACCGCTGATGACGACGCGTTTCGCACCAGCTTCCAGGTGTTTACCCGCGCCCTCTTTGTCGGTAAAGAAGCCAGTCGATTCAATCACCACGTCAATATTCATATCTTTCCATGGCAATTGTTGCGGCTCTTTCTCTGCCAAAACTTTGACGGACTGACCATCAACGATTAGTTCATTTTCTGTAAATGTCACCTGGCGACCATATTCACCGTAGTTACTGTCATGTTTGAGAAGATACGCCAGTGTCTTTGTGTCAGTCAAATCATTGATGGCGACAATCTCCAAGTCGCTCCGCTCACGCGCAATCTTAAACGCATTGCGCCCAATCCGCCCAAAGCCGTTAATTGCTATTCTTGTTGCTGCCATACTGCCCTCCCTGTTAAGCGTTAGCCTTTTCTCCTATTATATACCAAACTATTTTTCTCTTCTAGCGTGAAACTCTGCAAATAGACCAATGCCGATAAATACAACTGTCATAGAGCCTGCGACAAAGATACTCGTAGTATTTGACAGAAAACCAAACAATAATGCACATGGGATGAATATCAGACGACCAACAGTATTGATCACCGAACCAGCACCAGCGCGATATTTTGATGGTAGATAGTGCTGCATTTTTGACGTCAGCGCAAGAACTAGTGCAAACGACAATGTACCAATGATAAATTGTAGTCCAACGGTTAGCCAAAATGATGGGCTGATAGTCATGCCGATTGCGGAGATAAAGCAGATAGCTAGCGCCAATAGGACTCGTCGTCGAGTTGCAAAGAAGCGAACAATTGCACCGCCAGAACTATATGTACCCGTGATGATAGCTCCTGCTATACCAAACAATACTGCCGGCATAGACAACGCCGCATACCATAGCTGATAGAACTCACCATTCATTTTCTGCACCAAAAATACTACCAACATAACAACCACCAGCCAAGCAAGGTCAGGGTTCTTGAAAACAGCCGCAAACGTGCCCTTTGTATGCTCAATCAATTTTGCATCGGTTGATTGTCTATGAATCGTAGTGTCTCGATAGAACAATAAGACCACTGCTGCTAGTCCTGCGGTAATAATTGTCGCAAAGAACGCCGACCTAAGCGATGTAGCAGACGCCAGCCATCCGCCCAATAACGCACTGATAATTAAAGCGATGCCGCCAAGCATCTCAAAGCGACCCAAAATCTTATCATAGTTTCTTGTATGTCCCTGTTCTTCTTTAAGCAAGTCATAGATCATGGCTGAGCCAGTACCACTAGCAAGAGCATCAAAGAATCCCCAGAATGCTGCCGATACGACATACAGTGATGGGTCATTGCTAATCCACCCAAAATAGCTACTTAACAGCATACTCAAAGCCGACAGAATCATAACACCCTTTCGACTCCAACGATCCGCCAGCACACCAGATGGTACTTCCATGAAGACTGACATTACCGCATAAATCGCCGCCATCAAACCAATACTAGCATCATTGAATCCTATGCTGTACATAAATAGTTTTTCGATGGAATACCAAAACACGAAGCACAGCAAGAATTTCGCAATAAACAGTGGCGCCAGGCGTCGGACGAGCGGATTTTTCATCCTATTATTATACCATAATGTTATACTATATATATGACGCGTGAAGAGCTACTCGCCACAGCTGGGCAAAAGTATGACGAAGTGCCAGTGCTGGTTTTGGCGAGTGCGATTGACTATGCGACTGAGAAACACGCTGGACAAAAACGCAAAAGCGGCGAGCCGTATATCAATCACCCGCTGGCGGTGGCCGAGATTTTGATTGAGTGGGGCATGGACATCGACACGGTGGTGGCGGGCGTACTGCATGACACGGTCGAGGACACCGACGCAACGCTAGATGAACTGGAGAGTTTATTTGGACGAGATGTGGCGTTCTTGGTGGATGGCGTGACCAAGGTTTCACAGGCGCGCGCTGGCATGCGCAGTCTGGACAGCTATTTGCCACACACCAAGGACAATTTGACTAAATTGATGATCGCGGTCGGTGAAGATGTGCGGGTAATTATCATCAAATTGGCGGATCGCTTACACAATATGCGGACACTACAATTTATGTCGCCTGAGAAGCAGAAGAAAATTGCCCGCGAGACGATTGAGGTGTTTGCGCCGCTAGCGGACCGGTTGAACATGGGACGCGTGCGTGTGCAGCTGGAAGAATTGAGCTTCAAATATTTGATGCCGAAAGATTTTCACCGCACCAAAAGTTTAATGGATAGTCGCTTGAAAAAATCGCAGCGAAAACTGGACCGTGTTCGCCGTGAAGTCGAGGCGCGACTAAAGGAAGAAAAGCTGGTTTTCCAGATGGATGGCCGCGTCAAAAGCGTCTACAGCCTGTTCAAAAAACTTGATAAGGTCGGCGATGTTGATAAGATTTATGATTTGATCGCCCTGCGGGTGATTGTCGATGATTTGTCGACGGGATATTTGGTTCTGGGGATTTTGCACGATATGTATCAGCCGATGTACGAGCGAATTAAAGATTATGTTGCCAACCCCAAGCCAAACGGTTACCAAAGTCTACACACCACCGTGCAAACGCCGAGTGGGCAGATTGTTGAATTTCAAATTCGTACCAAAGAGATGCACGAATACGCTGAGCGTGGTTTGGCGGCCAGCTTCCACTACAATGAGCAGAAATTAACCGACGCGTACAAAAAGGGTCGTATAGGCGCTATGCCGGCAGACCTGTCGTGGATTCGCGATCTCCAGGAAGCGGCAGCATTGGCGGGCGAAGGTAAACGATTTGACTCTGACAAATTCCGCATGAAATTGTTCTCGGACCGAATTTTTGTGTATTCTCCAAAAGGCGATATTTATGATTTGCCGCGCGGCGCTTTCCCGCTGGATTATGCCTACCGCATTCACTCTGACATCGCGGCACACGCCAGTGGTTTCAAAATCAATGGCGTCATGAAGCCGTTTACCTATCATTTGCGGCACGGCGACACTATCGAGGTGTTGACTAATAAATCAGCCCACCCCAAGCCGGATTGGCGCGAACTGATCATAACGCCTCACGCTAAAGACAAGCTGCGTTTGCAATTGTCGCGCAGCGGTGGCATCCTCCAGCAATTGACCGGCGGCGTTTCGTCACTGTTTCGGCATCGATAATCAACGGCGCAATCTTGTAGGCGGAATATAAAAAAACAATATCACCCTCACCTCAGAGGCCGTGACGGGCGCGAAAGCCCCGTCAGCCGAACGCCACAGGCTGACCGTAGGTCACCTGTAAAGAGTACTCTGAGTGAGGTGTGATATTGTTTTGTTGCGTCGATATTCTTACGCTTGTTCGTTCCAGCGAATGATCGAATCACGAATGATTTGCTTGGCGCGCTCAACGTCACCAAAGCCCTTGACGACTGTCGAGCCTGGTTTCTTCATATCTTTGTAGTGGTTGAAATGATGTTCAATTTGCTTGAGCAGCTGTGGCGGCAAATCTTCCAACGAATTGATAGCATCGCCAGTATTGCGGTCATCAGCTGGCACCACGATCACTTTGTCATCAACTTCATCGTCATCAACAAACTCCAGCACACCGATAACCTTTGCTTCCATGAAAATGCCTGTTGTCAGCGGCTGGTCGGTGATGATCAAGGCGTCCAATTCGTCGCCATCCTCGTCCAAGGTCTGCGGGATGAAACCGTAGTTAGTTGGCTTGGCGAAAATTGCTGGCTCAACGCGGTCCAGCTGCATCACTGCCAGCTCCCGGTTCCATTCAATCTTGTGGTTTGAACCCTGCGGGATCTCAACGACAACATTGACGATGCCGTTTTCTACGTCACCAGGTGTCAAAATTTGGTTAAAGTCTGCCATGATTTACTCCTCTCTGGCTTTTTCTTGTAAATATTCACGAATTTGCAATGCTGCGACCGCGCCTTCGCCGACCGCTGAAGCGATTTGCATAGTCGCGCCCGAACGCACGTCGCCCGAGGCAAAGACACCGGGAATATTGGTGCGCAAATGTTCGTCAGTAACAATGTGTCCGCCGAGGTCCAGCTCAACATCTGAGTCTGTCAAAAACTGCGTGTTTGGAATCAAGCCGATGAAGACGAATAAGCCGTCTGCGGTAAACTCTTTCTGCTCGCCGTTCTGGGTTGATTTGACACCGTAGAATTTGTCGTCTTTCACGATAATTTCATCGGTAGTTGCACCGATGTGGACGGTAATGTTGCCTGCGTCAACGTATTTTTGTAGTTCTTTTTGCAGGACATCGCTGGCACGTAATTCGCTGCGCACCAACAGATCAATGTGGCTGGCGTAGCGAGTCAAAAATATCGCTTCTTGCACCGCTGAGTTACCGCCGCCAACGACGATCAGTTTCTTATCGCGATAAAATGCACCGTCGCACGTTGCGCAGTAATGTACACCGCGGCCATACAATTCATCTTCGCCTGGCACACCCAGTTTGCGATGATTTGAACCAGTCGCCAGCAGCACGGCTTTAGTTCGCACTGGCTGACCATCAATTGTCAACTCCAACTCTCCATCGACTTGCTTCAGCTCCGTCACGTCACCGTACTCAATATCCGCGCCAAATCGCTCAGCCTGCTGCTGCAGCTCCGAGGCTAATTTCATGCCGGTCACACCCTCAGCAAACCCTGGGTAATTGTCAATTTGATCAGTAATGGCCGCCATACCGCCGACCACGCCGCGTTCATATAGTGTTGTCGGCACGTCCTCGCGCGACAGATAGATAGCTGCGGTTAGCGCGCTTGGACCAGCGCCAACGATGATAACTTCTTTAGACATTGAGCCCCCTTGATTTATAATATCGTTTGATGATTTCTGGCATTTCTGGCTGTGGAATATCTGCTGGCTTTTCAATGGCCATGATCACAAACTTCAGCGGCGCATTGGCAGGGATTTTATCACCCTGGCCTTGACTGCCGTACGCCTTATCAGCTGGAATCGTCAATTCACGCACACCGCCAATCTTCATACCGACCAGGCCCTCTTTCCAACCCTGGATGACTGCCGTATTCGCTGGACCGTTTATGGCAAATGGCGCTTTCAATTTACCGTCAGCGATTGACTGGTCAAAAATCTCGCCCTTGGCATTCCAGCCAATGTAATACACTGCAAATTTGGTGTCATCTTTGACTTCTGCGCCGTCACCTTCCACTAAGTCCTCTTTGCCGAGCTCTTTGACATCGCCCGCCTCAAACGCACCGACTCGTGAGCCAAATTCGGCAAACTTGCTGTAATATTTATCGTTCAATTCTGCTGTCTGCGCCTCAACTTTCTTTTGGCGTTCTGTATTTGCTGCTTTATAGCTTTCTTGCGCTCGCTGTAGTTCAGCTTGATCTTTGGCTTCATTGCCCGGAGCCACCATCATGGCGATAAATCCGCCAACCGTACCCACCAACATTGTGATTGTAATAATCCAAATTCCTATTCTTTGCGATCTTGCTATCGCCATATCTCATCCTCCTCTATTTGTCCTATTATACATCAACTTTTGGCTCAGCGGCAATGTCATACGCAGCCAACCGCTCGCCCGCTACCCCAGGATTCTTTTGCAGCTCCAGCAACTTGGCATAGATACCATTTGTCTTCGCCAATTCATCTGGCGACCCAATCTCATCAACTCGCCCATTTTTCAGGGTGATGATGGTATCAACCGCGGCGATGGTCGACAAGCGGTGAGCGATGATCAATGTCGTGCGGCCTTTCATCAACCGATCAAGCGCTTGCTGCACCAAATGCTCACTTTTATTGTCCAAATTGCTGGTTGCCTCGTCCAGTATCAAGATCGGCGCGTCTTTTAACACCGCACGTGCGATGGCTATGCGCTGCTTTTGACCCCCTGAAAGCTTCAGACCGTGCTCACCGATCTGCGTGTCGTAGCCGTAGTCCAGCTGACGAATAAACTCATCGGCGTTGGCAGCTTTGGCGGCGGCAAAAATTTCCTTGTCCGTTGCATCCGCCTTGCCGTAAGCAATGTTTTCACGGATGGTGCCCGAAAAGAGCACAGGGTCTTGGAAAACGGTCGCAATGTGTCCGCGCAAACTGCGCTGGGTCAGGTTGCGAATGTCGGTGTCATTGACTGAAATGACGCCACTATCACGTTCATACAGCCGCATCAACAAATTGGTAATCGTGGTTTTACCGCCACCAGATTCACTGACCAGAGCCACACGTTTGCCAGCGGGAATCGTAAAGGAAATGTTATGCAGAACAGGGCGATTTGGCACACTGGCATATCGGAACGACACATCGTCAAAGGAGATCGTCGCCTTTTCCGTGTTCAGGTGAGCCGCATCAGGCGCGTCCTTGATACCAGGTTTGAGCTCCATGGCCGCAATGAAATCTTTACTCCCTGACACTGCTTTCTGAAAGCCATCAACGATGAAACTCATACTAAAGAGCGGCGTTCGCAGATTGTTGATCAAGGTGATAAGCAAAATCATCTCACCAATCGTAAACTTTTTCTCGGTCGTCTGAACAAAAATGTACGCAAAGATGAGGAAAAAGACGATGCTCAAAATCAAGCCACGAATGACGTCCATTTTGTGCCAATAGCGCGACTGCTTGCGCGTCACGGCGATGGTTTTACGGTAGCGTTTGGTAAAATGTCGGTACTCTAAACTTTCGCGAACATAGCTTTTGACCACTTTGATTTGCGATACGACTTCTGCAAATCGGCCGCTAGCCATATCGACTTCGTGATTTTTATTTGACTGGAAATAACGCCATTTTTTGCTGGTCAATACTGCCAGCCAGATGAACAACGGATACAATATCAACACCAATAGCGCCAAGTCCAAGCTGTACGTCAGGACGATACCAATCGTGATACAGCTGGTCAGAAGCATTTGCAGGAAATTGTTTGCAAACATATTCAGGAAATTACTCATCTCGGTGATGGCGCGGTTCAGGCGGTTGATGATGGTGCCTGTCAATTCCCCATCAAAATAACTTTGTGGCAGACTAAGCAAGTGGTGATAATAATGCGTCGACAACTGCGCTTTGAGCTTGGTGGACATGACGTCGCCCCAGTAGCCGCCTAAGTTGCGAATCAACACGTTAGCAACATCAAACACCAGCAGCAAAGCCGCTAGCCACAACACCTGACCGACGCCGATGTTGTTGCCTTCCACCACTTCCACCATCAAAGTAGTAGCCCGCGATATGACATACGGCATGGCGATGCCAGTCAACGCCACCAATATCGAACACAGGCTAATCTTGACATAAAACGGCAGCATATTGTGCGTATAGCCCAAGGTACGGAGGAGCGATTTCATCAGACAAGCTCCGCGCCGTAAGTTTGCTGCATGGTCTGCTGGATCGATTCGATGATCGGCGTGATGTCGGAATCAACCAAGGTGCGCTGATGGCTGGTAAAGACTAAGCGGAAGGTCAAGGTTTTTGTTGTCACATCGTCTGATGGCTGGTATATGGATACCGCGTGAAAGGCTACATCAATATCCACTGCTTTGAGAATGCGATCAATACTTTGGGCAACAGCTGCGTAATTGACGTCTGTTGGTAGTTTGAGTGAAATGTCGCGGCTGGTCGATGGATAGCGGCTGAGCGGTTGATAATGACTGCCTTGCTTAGCGTAAACGGCCTCTAGGCCAGCTGTGTCTAAGCTGGCCGCTGCTACGTACGCTGGCAATTTGAAATTCTTGATGACTGATTGCTTCAATTCTCCGACTATACCAATGAACGTTCCATCGGTTGTCTCGACCAGTGCACTGCGTGATTGGTCAAACGGTGCCGTAACTGGGAAATTACGTTCCTGTTCAATCGGCTTAAATACTAACTCGGTACCAAGATCATGCGCCAACTGCTCGACCAAGCGACGAATTTTGTAAAATGGCGCGCCCGCTCCCGGCTTTTTGGCGGCATAGACGATGTCGGTGAACTGGCTGGCTTCTGGCAAACCATCTTCGCCTAAACCGTGCATTTTGACATGCCCCTTGCCCATTTCAAACAAGGCAAACTCATCATGACCAGCCTTGATGTTGGCGTGAACCTTATCAAGCAAACTTGGTAACACTGTCAAGCGGTAATATTGTAAATCAGGACTAAGGGCGTTTGATAATTTGTATGCCTGAGTGATATCCTGCTCGGCGTTTTTCAGGACACGTTCATGGACAAAACTGTAGGTCAAGACTTCATTAGCGCCAGCACGCGACAGACTTTGGCGAACGGCGTTTTTTAATTCACGACGCGAGTTTTTCGGTGTTGATTTGATGCTACGACGCGGCAATTGACGCGGCAGTTTATCAAAGCCATACAACCGCCCAACTTCCTCGACGATGTCCTCCGGTAGCTCAAGGTCGGTGCGCCAAAATGGCGATTGGATGCAAATATAATCCAATTCTTCTTCCGGACCATGACTCTTTATTTCCACGTTATTCAACAAGCCGCAAATATCATCGCCAGATAAGTCCAAGCCCAATCTCTCATTGATAAATTTACTGTCGATATCAATGTTAGCCGGCGTGTATTTTCCATCAAAATAGTCGTCGAGCTCGTCACTAAATTGTTTCAAATCAAACACCTGGCTCGCCTGCACTCCGCCAACCATACTCATCAGCTGGTTCAGCACGGCAGCATTTTGCAGCGGAGACTGACCCTTATTAAACCGCGTCAGCGCGTCAGTGAAAATACCATGGCGCATAGCGGTGCGGCGCAGCGCATACATGTCAAAATTAGCGCATTCGAGAACGATATTTTTCGTGCCATCTGAAACTTCAGTGTCGGTACCGCCCATAATTCCCGCGAGACCTATCACGCCCTCACCGTCAGCGATGACGATGTCATCAGTCGTCAGCTCATATTTCTTGCCATTCAGCAAGCTAACTTTCTCACCATCACGAGCCAGCCGCGCCTCAAGTTTATGTCCGCGTAATTTATCATAATCATAGGCGTGCGTTGGCTGTGCCGTTAGTAGCATGATGTAATTCGTGGCATCAACAATGTTGTTAATCGGCTTACCGCCCATCGCCACGAGCCGACACTGCAGCCACAACGGGCTTGGTTGCACGGTAATATCACGAATTGCCACCGCCATGAACCGCGGTACTAGTTCAGGTACTTCGTTCGTTACTGTTAGCTCCAGACCCTCAGCGCCAGCAAACTGCTGTTCTGACTTATACCACTCAGGGCTGGCAAACTGCTGATGAAAAATCCCAGCAATCTCGCGCGCCACACCGAGTTGACCAAAGCAGTCCGGCCGGTGAGTGAACATCTTGTTTTCAATATCCAGCACATAGTCGTCCAAACCAAACGTTTCCGCGAAACCCGCACCCGCGCTTATCTCAACACCCGCCGGCATGTCATGTTCATGAATTTCAACAATTCCCTCGTGATCCGTGCCGATATCCAGCTCATCCGCCGCCGCCAACATACCTTGGCTCAGCACACCGCGCAGCGGTCGCGCGTCCAACACAAACAGCTCATCGTCATCAAAACTGGCTGGCACCACGCTTTTCGGCGGCAGCCAAATCGCCCACATATCTGCATGTACATTTGGCGCACCGCAGACCACCTGCACCAGCCCGTTCTCATCACGCGGCACATCCGCCACCGCACCGCCATCGTCAATCTTGGTCACACTCAGCCGATCGGCGTTAGGATGCTTGGCACATCCAACCACCCGAACGATCCGCGCGCCACCATACTTAGCGTTGAGGTCGATCACCTCTTCGACACCGCCAAGCTGTTGATTGACCCGCGCCACCAACTCATCCACCGGCGGCAATTCAAAATTAATCAATTGTTTGATAAGATTTAGGCTGACTTTCATACTAGCTACTAGTATACCATCTTATCTGTAACTATTCGACTTTTGTAAAGCCAGGCTGCAGGCTTGCGATTACTGGCGATATTCTTTTGCTTTATATATGGCAATGATCTCCTGCTGTTCAGACGTAAACCGCCGTGATTCGCGCATTTTTTGGTAAGCTTTATTGCGCGTCCAAGTGTCAATATGTCCGTTTTCTAGTTCAGCCAGCGTCAGCTCAAAAAACTGTACCGCCGCCGTGGCGTATAGCCAAGCCAGTGCCATTTTGACATAGTAGCCGTCGTGTTTAATGTCTCGCAGCGCTGCGAAAACCTGGTCAATATGTGCTTCGTCTAGGAAATTAGTCATCAAAGAAACCACGCCATAACGCACCGTAAATTCAGATTCACTCTGCAAACATGCCAGCGCAAAATCCCACCACACTTCGCCGTCAAAGCGTCGCTTTTTCTCAATGAATACATCAATGTGCGCCCACGAATCAACGCGCGGCAAATATTGCTTAGTCAAATCAATCGCCGTCTGATCATCAAGCCGAGCGTGCGTAATCAACAATCCACACAGCAGCACGTAGTCGAAAGATTCATCCTGAACCGTCAGCAATTCACTAATATCCGCTGCGCTCATATCAGGCGCTAACTCCCTCGCCAAGCGCCGCAAATCCGGCACACGCACGCCGATGACCGGCATGTTGGTGTTGACGATGCGCTTATTAAACTCAGCATACGTCTCGTTGCCCTCAGCGAGCTTTGCCAGTTTTGTCACAATGTCATCATACATGCTACTATTAGCCTTCGTGCTTAATTAATATAGACCAGCGCAATACCTAGTCATATTATTTATTCTACATTATATAGCTAGATTGATTACGCATTATACAGCATAAAATTATCTATCGTAGGCCTACTACACACAGCACATCATACACACTCGGCACAACATTTACCAACCTGCGCAGTGCAATGTCCTGCGGTGCTGTGCGTGAAAAAACTGGACACCCTTGAGCCGTCGCAAAACCAATTTCCATTGCTGCGCTTAATCCAATGTATCCGTCTGGAGCATGAAGCATCACAAAATTTGCTTGACGAATTGCTGACAAATGCCACGCTTCGATCGCTCGCGATGATATACCTTGCTCGGCAGTGTCTCGCACAAATGCTGCATTATCAAACTGCATCCGTCGTGGCGATAAAACCTGGCAGCCAGTCACAACAAGCTCATCATAGACCCGGAATAGCCCTGCCCTGTCACGCGTGTATGAGCCACAAAGCACTGCCCGAGGTGGCTCAAAATTCCGTCGCGTCATATTCATATATCACTTCTGTTAGTTCACCGTGCCCATCGATACATGCTGTCATTTCATGCATGAAGCTCTTATATTTCTTTGGTTCACTCTCCATCTCTTCACGCGTGCGCCAAGCATTTTTGCCGCCTTCGAATTCTTCAACCAACGTACCAGAAATAGTATCACAAAACATCAGATGGAATAATTTATCCTCAACAATTTCATTTGTTTGGCTGTGGCGAACCCGCTCGTGATAGATACCACGGTGTACGAAAGTTCCGTCTAGTCCCGTTTCTTCAGCGAGTTCACGTGCTGCCGCCTCAACAATAGACTCCGCCCAGCGTACTTTACCAGTCGGCGCACCCCAAAAACCATAATATGGATGCTTGAGGCGCTGTTGCAGGAGGTATTGCTTTTTCCCATGGTGCTGCCGCTCAACGACAAGCAGCACTGCCACCTTTGGCTGACGCTCAATCACACCAGCATCAGTATCTAGCTTATTGGCATATTCTTTTCCTTTGATCGAAAGCATATAGCCATCAGCTGTTTTTGTAACGTAGCCTAAGGCGACTAGTCGTTTGATGTGAAATTTGACATGGTCGCTATCAAGCCCAGTAGCTCGCTGCAACGCAGCAAAATGAGCAGCCGGCAAAAATAGTAATTCTCGCAATATCTTTATCTGTGCATTATGCACCTTTTCTTCCAAACTCATGATCTACACTCCTTTTACCTCCATAATAGGACGGCTGTCATATAAAATCTAGGGAAGTCAATTTCCCTATTATTCCCATATTCATAAATATATGATATAATATGCAAAATGCATCGGAAGCCTTCTTGCGAGACGTTGGCTCGCACTCATCAGCAAGAACTCACACAAACAGTGAGTAATTTTCTGCAGCACGTACGCATGGCTGATATTCAGCCAGATGCAGCCACCGTTTTTGTGCATGATGAGTGCAATCCTGATTCAATTGGGGCAATCGCTACTGCGTGCTCACCGCAAGCTCCGACTGATGGCCGATTTGATTTTCAAAAAGCACATATCACAGGACACCGCGTTGATGCGTCGTCAGTTGCTGGACGTGTCATTGAAGGCAACCAAGACGACATTACCCTGACTGAGAGTGCGATGAATCCTGATCATCGCGTCCTCACCTTGCCGCTGCCCGACCAACACGCCGTTCTACAAGCTGCTTTCACCAAAGACCGTACACCGACAAAACGTCAGTTGGGCGAATTAGAAACATTATGGCAATATGACAGAACCAAAACTGCACTCGGCGTTGGCATTACGGCGCTACAAGCATTGGCGCGAGCATCATACCCCACTCAGTCAGTCGCCGACATGCTAGCCCTCAAATCACCCACCACACCAAACGCAATCCTCGCCACGTGGGATGTGTCGCATTCAACCAGGGAGATGACACGCGATGACGGAGAACTGCGCTCATTTCTCGTTCGCTTTGGTAGCCAAGCAATCACTGCCGTACAACATTATGGCGGTGAGCTGATCGACTGGACAGGCGACGGGCAGAATCTTGCAGTGCCACTACCGCAGAGCAACGCGCGTTTCTCACGTGAGCAGCGGGCTGATTTTGGTCACAAGACACTCATCCCGCTATTCAGTCACCTCACCGACATCGCTAAATCACAGGATGAATATACGGTTCGACTGACCGCCGGTTTTGGCCGACTCGACAATCTTCCTGGTGGGAAAATGAGTCCAGAGCTCTTTAGTATGACGAAATTATCCAAGTGTCAGCCACGCGACCGATTGTCAATTGCCTTGACTGATGAAACCTATGACATGCTCGCGCCTACTTTGCCTGACACATTGCGGCACTATCTGCACCACGATTAAGCTTTCTTACGAGCTGATTTTTTATCTTCCTTGCTTTTTTGGAGTAATTTATTTTTGAGCGTCAGCACCACATCCGCCTCCTTAGCTAGCTGTTTGCTGTGGGTGACGACGATGACGCATTTGTCGTTTTCATGAGCAGCCCGGCGCAGGATGTCGATGATGTCAGCGGCGGTAGTTTCGTCCAGGTTGCCAGTCGGCTCGTCTGCCAAGACGATCGGCGCATGCGAGACGAGGGCTCGGCCGATCGCTACGCGCTGTTGCTGTCCGCCAGAAAGTTTCATAACATTGCGGTGAATGTGATCGTCGTCCAGACCCATGGTGTGCAAGGTTTCGTTGGTGGCTTTAGGATTAACCAGCTTCAAGTTCTCCAGCGGCGTCAGATAGTCGATCAGGTTGTAATTCTGAAACACCAGCGAGATATTGTGCTTGCGATGGTGCGAATACCCCTGCTCGGCGATGTCTTCGTCGTCGAACAAAATCTGCCCGCCAGTCGGCGTGTCCAGCCCGGCTAGTAGCCCGAGCAGTGTCGATTTACCGGCGCCAGAACTACCAACGATGGCGTAAAACTTGCCTTTTTCAAATTGATAATTGATGCCGTTGAGCACGTTGCTGGTGCCGTCGGCGTATG
>ERZ772764.675-NODE-675-length-22956-cov-8.704467_pt1 | contig 22956 bp, 18 predicted proteins | sample MGYA00512163_ERZ772764 | MGnify/ENA primary metagenome ERZ772764 (study PRJEB29015, sample SAMEA2737903) | human oral metagenome | biome: human oral; feature: human-associated habitat; material: dental | place: China | collected 2094 ... | reverse complement strand
ATTGAACCAAAACAGGGGGCCTCGCGCGCCCTCCCCCCGAGGTCGGGGTCGCGCCGCTCGCAGTAGCAGGCGGCGCGGTCCGGGCGCGGCCCGGCGGCGTCGAGCATGCGCCGGGCCGTGGCCCTCGACGCCCGGGGAGGGCCGGGTGGCCCGCCTCGCCGGCATGCCCCCTCACGTGGCGGGCGAGCGCCTCCCTGGTCCAGGTCTCCGCGGCGTGGCCCAGGTCGGCGGGCCTGGCGCGGGCGACGTCGACGACCCAGGCCCGGTCCCCGTCGCCGATGCTGCGGGGCCTGCCCCTCCTGGGCGCGTCGGCGAGCGCCGCCCCCCAGGCCGCCGTCGCGGTACCTGCGGTGCGCACGGCTCGGCGGCGTTGGGGTCGACGCCGAGCCTCGCGGCCATGGGTGCCGCGGACTCGCCGCCGGCCTTCGCCAGCGGCATGCGCACCCGGTCGACGCGCCGTGCCATCTCCGTCCCCGTCCTCGCGATCCCCCCGGGCTCCTCGCGGTCACCCTCGGCGAGCTCCAGGCATGTGGTGGTCGCAGCCATGGGGCACCCCCTCCTCTCCCCTCTGCGTTCGTCCCGTTATCCCACGGGAAGGGTCATGAGACTCATTACTTATGAAACGTTCTACTCGTATAATATCCACGAAGTGATTGAACTGCATGTACGGTATACTACCGTTGACGGGAGACACAACTTGGCGGGGTCGAAGACGGCGGTGGCGCTGGGGGAGAGGGACAGGGAGATGCTCGAGCGGCTGGCCCGCATGCGCACGGCCCAGGCCCAGACCGCCGCCAGGGCCCGGATCCTGCTGCTGCGCGACTCCGACGAGACGCTGGTCTCCATCGCCGAGAGGGTGGGGCTCGCGGCCGACAGCGTGCGCCCGTGCGCGGCGAAGTGCCTCGAGGGCGGCGTCGAGCACGCCCTGTCGGACGGCGCCCGCAGCAGCAGGCCGCGCGAGATCGACGACGCCGACCGCGCGTTCGTGGTCGACCTCGCGTGCCAGCGGCCCGCCGACCTGGGCCACTCCGTCGAGCCCAGGGCGAGCGACCTGCTCACTGCCCACGCCGGGAAGGTGGCGGAGGCCGCCGGGCACCCGAGGCTCGCGACGGTCGCGACCGGCAGCGTGCACGACATCCTGGCGGACGCCCAGACCGAGCCCCACAAGATGGCCTACCACTGCGAGCGCCGCGACCCCAACCTCGGGGCAAGGACGCGCGACGTGCCGCTGCTCCGCGGGCAGCCGCCCTTCCGCTTCGACGAGGACGGCGACCCCGTCCCCTGGGAGGAGGGCCGGGAGGCCCGCGTGCCGTCCCACGACGAGAGGCCGGGCATCCGGGACGTGCGCGAACGCCGCCCCCGACCTGCGGCCCGTCGCGGGCGGCAGGGGCACGGTCAGGCGCGACTACGAGCACGGGAGGCTCGGGACGCTCTCCCTCCTCGCCTCGATCGACCTGCCGGCCGGCGAGGCGACCCCGCTCGCGGGCGAGACGCACAAGAGCTCCGATTACGTCGAGTTCCTCAGGATCCTGGACGGCAGGTACCCTAAGGGCGACCTGATACGGATCGTGCCCGGCGACGTCTCGGCGCGCACCTCCGCCGAGACGAGGCGCTACCTGGCCACCGTCCCGGGCCGCCTCGAGTTCGTGCTCGCCCCCAGGCACGGCTCCCGGCCGGACCTGGTCGAGGGCCTCTTCTCGAGGATGACCCGCCAGATGCTGCGCGGCATCCGGGTGTCCAGCAAGGACGAGCTCAAGGAGAGGATCCTGCGCTACTTCAAGGAGGTGAACGCCGAGCCGGTCGTCTACAGGTGGAAGTGGAACCTGTCGGACGTCGACCCGACGGCCGAGGAGCTCGTCGTGGACACCCTCCTTTCGGATGGGGCAGACAAGACACGTTAGTTACTGGATGCTATACCAGGTAGCGACCACCGTATCCACGCAAGATTAAGCCAGATCGCGAGCCGCAATATAGCCATAGGCGCTCTCGGCGTCACGAACGCCGCTCACGATGGCATGCTCAAGGGCCGCTGTGGCGAGCATGCCCACAGCGTCAACGCCTGCCTCAACATCTCCCGTCGCCATCACAAAGATCGCGTCACCATCGTTGGTCGTGTGGGTGGGGCAGATGGTATGGGCATAGGCATCTGCGGCCATCTGGGCCACCTTGGTGGCCTGCGCCTTTGTGAGGCTGGCATTGGTCACGACACAGGAGATGGTCGTGTTGGACCGGATGAGCGGATCTGCCGCGAGGGCGAGGTCGAGCGCGGCTTTGGCAGAGAGAGTCGTTGTGCCCCGCTCATCAAGGACACCAGCAACCACCTCGCCCGTCACAGGATCAATGACGTTTCCGCCAGCGTTTACGGCAGAGATGGCTCCGCAGACTAACTGCGCGTTTTGGCACAGCCCCATGCCAAGTCCACCCTTCATCGCGCGGGTGAGACCGGCGGACTTTCCCACGGTGCAACCTGTGCCCGCGCCAAAGTTGCCCGTCTCAAAAGGTTCGTGATCGTCGAGGGCACGACGGACTGCCGCAGCGCCCATAGAGGCATCAGGGCGGGTACGTGCGTCTCCGCAGGCCAGATCAAAGACGCAGGCCGAACCTACGATAGGAACGACCCCAACGCCCACATCGAGGCCCATGCCATGCCGCTCGAGCTCATCGGCAACTCCACAGGAAGCAGCAAGACCATACGCGCTGCCTCCCGAAAGGACCACAGCGTGGAGTCGCTGCACGGTCTGCTCGGGCCGCAAGAGATCCGTCTCTCGCGTTGCAGGGGCACCTCCACGCACGTCGACAGCACCTGTTGCCCCCTTAGGGCAAATGATGACGGTACAGCCGGTGCCCGCACTGGCATCCTGTGCATTTGCTCGGAAGATGCCAGGAATCTGGTTGATGTCCGTAAGCTCAGGCATTGTTGCAAGACCCTCCTTCGAGCAACATTTCGGTCAGGGTGACGTCTTTCCCTCGCGACCATATCCCATTGAGCTCCTGTACGACTCGAAAGATGGGAAGACCCACGATGTTGTCGTAATCCCCGCAGATGGACTTGACAAAGAGACAACCCAAGCCTTGGATGCCATAGGAACCCGCCTTGTCGAGCGGCTCCCCACTCCTTACGTAAGCCGCTATCTCCGCTGAGGTGATTCTGCGAAAGCTGACGTCGGTCGTCTCGACAAAAACCCGCTCTGCCCCCGGACCTTCGCTTGCGTTACCCGTGAGGTCGAGGATGCATACCCCTGTTGAGACGTGATGGGTGCGACCCGACAGTCTCTCGAGCGTCATGCGGGCCTGCCTGGGGTCGGTGGGCTTGCCCATCACCCTGCCGTCGTCCATCCAAACGATCGTATCTGCAGCCAAAATGACGGTCTGTGTCACAGTGCCGAGGGTTTCGCGGCAGGCATGGGCCTTGCCGCACGCCAGTCTCGCCACTAACTCACAGGGCGTCTCACCCTCATGTCTGGTTTCATCGATGTTCGCAGGCATAAGCTCGAACTCGAGTCCCAGACGTTCGACAAGCTCCCTTCTCCTCGGGGAGGCCGACGCCAACACCAACGTCGGTGTCGGCCTCATGACACGGCTCTCCTTATGAGGGTCAAGACCTCGACGAGATCAACCCCTCCTAAGAGTGCGCTTCTGCGTCCTTTCTGTGCCATCCGGTGCTAGTCGAGTGCGATGGCGCTGACAGGGCAGCCGTCGCTAGCCTCCTGGGCGCTGTCCACTGCGTCATCAGGGACCTCGTCCACAATGACGGTCGCAATACCCTCGTCACCGATCTCGAAGACCTCCGGACACGTGCTCTCGCAGACGCCGCAGCCGATGCATTCCTCGCTTACACTTGCCTTCATGGTACTTCCTCTCACTTGAGGGGTCCTGAGCCCCTTACCCAAGACATCCCTTCTTCCTTTGTACTCTTATTTGGCCCGCAGCGCCAGTAGTAATGCTCCAAAAGGTGAAAAATTGTCTCCTATGGTGTTTTTCTTCCCAACAGACACGCGGATTTGTGGCGTCGCGGGACTCAGCATGAGGGCCCCGGAATCTGCGGGGCCCTTCCGCGCGGATGGTTGTTCAGTTGGTAAGTCCCCATACGCACCCGCTAATCTGGCAGGCACAAGCCACAAGAAATACTGATTAATTCGGCTCCTCGGGGGTTTGTGTTGGTTGACGCTTCGGCGAAGACACCAACTTGGCGCCGCCACTCGCGTAGGGCCTGCCTTCCCGACCAAGCGAGAGGCGGCTACCAAGAGGGCGTCGACGGCGCGCTATGGCGGTTGAGGCGCTCGTGCTACCCGACGCGGCTCGCGTCACAATTCGCATTGCAACTCACGCGATCCTCGCGTCGCAACAGTGTACACAAATGCCCCAAAACGGCTCCGAGAGACCATTTCCACCGATCTGTGTACACTTCTGCGTCCCCACGGCCGTTCGTGCGACCGGGGCGCCGGGAGGTTATTGGAACAGCGTGCACTGCCACTCGGCGGTGAACGTGTGGTGGTGGAACGTTCAGGCCCGAGTGGCAGTATGATCGGTACGCTCGGGGTCGAGTGGCAGTGCGATCGGTACGCTCAAGGGTGAGTGGCAGTGCAGTTTACACTGCCACTCGGCGGTGAACGTGTGGTAGTGGAACGTTCGGGCCCGAGTGGCAGTATGATCGGTACGTTCAGGCCCGAGTGGCAGTGCGATCGGTACGCTCGGGCCCGAGTGGCAGTGTCACCCACACGAGGCCGCACGCTCAGGCCCGAGTGGCAGTGCAGGTCCGGGCGACCTTCGGGCCGGCGGGCGCTGCGCCCAGTGCCGGGATGCGCCCCAAGAGGGGTCATCCCGAGCCTTGCCCGGAACGGTCCCTCCGTAAACAACGGAGCCTTTAATCAGGGCCTCTTAGAGAGAGGTCAGGGCTGTGATGATGCCAAAGATGATCCCCGGCATGTTTGCAGCTGCCAGCGGCATATCTCGCTTCTCCTTACAGAGGCCGTATATTACCCAGAGGGTGCAGTTGACGGCCGCGACGGCTGGCTGGATGAAGTTCCCCTTATTACCTGCCAGGTTGTTCATTATTTGTGGGATGTAGGAGACATACATCATAACAGACATAAACGTTGCCACCCATCCGAGGGCAGTGACCTGCTTCTCTGTCATAGTGTATTCCCTTCTACTTGAACCTCGTGTTTTCCCTGCGTCTTATTGCTCCATCAGATGGGCTGACGTTCACTGCGCACATGCGTGCCGTCTGATATGGCCTCATCCAGTATAACGACATACTTACGCGCTGCAAATCACAGCTTATGTTGCTTGGAAGTGGTCAACGCAAGGAGGATAAGGGGGACCCTCATCGCCGCGCCAACAGGGCCACGCACTCCACATGGAAGGTCTGGGGAAAGAGGTCGACGGGGGTTATCGCGAGGGGGAAGAAGGAACCGGCTGCCTTGAAGCGGGCGAGGTCTCGAGCAAGTGTGGCAGGGTCGCAGGATACATAGGCGATGGCCCGCGCGCGCTGGTCTGAAAGCTTTTCCACCACCTCCTGGGCAAGGCCTGCCCGCGGCGGGTCAACGACGATGATGTCGGCCCCGCCTGTGGGAAACTCGCGGTTGGCGTCACCCCCAATCACATCGACGTTATCGAGCCCTGTCCCCTCTAGGTTGCGCCTGAGGTCGCGTACGGCCGGACCAGAGGACTCCACGGCGCTCACCCATGACGTCCTACGGGCAAGCGGCAGGGTGAAGGTTCCGACGCCCGAGTAGAGGTCCATCGCGACCTCGTCCTCGATGGGGGAGAGACCCCCCATGACCAGGTCCACGAGCACTTCGGCACCCTTCGTGTTGACCTGGAAGAACGAGGGCGCACTGAGCCGCATGCGCTCTTTGCCCACGCGCTCGGACCACGAGCCGCGCCCGAGGAGACGCTCGACGCCGATGACCCGGCGAGCGCCCCGAGGTCCCTTCGTAAGAACGCGGACGATGGAGGTGGCCTGACCCTTGGTGGCGTCAGAGAGCACCTTGGCGACTTGGCCGCGCGGGAAGTCACCAGGCCTCGTCCAGAGGGCGACCTCGATTTCGTCGGTGCGCGTGGAGGCGCGGATGGCGACCCTCTCAAGGCCGAGCTCACGCGTACCCGTAAGGTACGAGAGGGCGCCTACGATCGACCTAGCGAATGTGTCATGGCGGGTATCGAGCAGAGGGCAGCCCCTGAACGTGGCGATGCCCCTCCCAAGGCGATCGTGCATGCCTATCGTCGTGCGTCCTTGCTGGGTCGCTACGGCAAGCTCGATCTTGTTGCGGTAGCCCCAGGGCTTTGGGGAAGCCACACAGGCGGCCACAAGCGCCTCCGCCCGCTCCTGTGGGAAACGGCCGATACGCACGAGCGCATCCGTGACGTTCGCGCGCTTTGCCGTGAGCTGAGCCTCGTAGGCCAGATTTGCCCAGGGACAGCCACCGCATTGCTCGACGTAGGGGTGGGGGACATCGACGCGAAGGGGTGACGCCTCCACGACGGACTCGACCGTCCCGTGGGCAAAGCGCCCCTTCTCCTGCGTGACGCGCACGTCCACGACGTCGCCGGGGACTCCTCCCGACACGAAGACCACACGCCCACCATCATCATGGGCGATGGCGTCGGCCCCGTATGCCATACGCTCGATTCTCAGGCAGGGGAGGATGCCCTCGTCCTTGGGAGCGCCCACTACCTGTCCCCCTCGTCGCCCTTCGAGAAGAGCTCCCTGAGGCCGAGGCCAATGAGGTGCAGGCCCCTTGACAGCCTGCTTCTCTGAGGTTCGCCAGCCGTTGCTCCCTCCTTGCTTCCTTGGGGTGCCGTACCTCCGCTGGTTGTAGACGAGGCCCTCGTCTCCCCGAGGACGAGCTGCGTGGCGATATCACGAGCCGCGCTCGAGGGTGCACGTCCCCTCGTCTCCTCGTCCGTGTCGGCCGTCACGTCACCGCCCGCTGCGACCGCCTCGTCATCGATACCATAGGTCGAGATGCCCGGCAGCGAGACGAGGGCCCGTATCTGGTCGGCGGACATCGCGGGATAGATGACCGAGATGGGGGAGAGTGCCTCTACCTCGGCACCCTGGGCTGCCCTCGATCGGCGATAGGCCAGCGCCAGCAGCAGGTCTTGACTGTCGACGCGCGGCGTGCCCTCTGCGCGCTCAAGGCGCTCCCAGGTACCCTCGGCGGTGAGCTGCCGCGCCTTTGCGTTGTCCGCGAGCTGCAGGTTCATGTAGCTCACGACGAATGAGCGACAGGTGGGATCGAGCACGGGATAGGCTATCTCGACACGGCGCTCGGTGTTTCTCGTCATCATGTCGGCGCTCGAGAGGTAGACGGTGTCGGCGTCCACGCCAAAGGCATAGACGCGGGCGTGCTCGAGGAAGCGACCGACGATCTGGCGTACCAGGAGGCCGTCGGTGCGTCCGGGGACGTTGGCCCTGATGCAGCAGATGCCACGGACTATCATGAGCATGCGCACACCGGCCTCGCAGGCGTCAGAGATCTTGTCGATGACGTCGCGGTCGGTGAGCGAGTTCATCTTCATGAAGACCTGCGCCGGCTCGCCGCGCCGCGCCCGCTCTATCTCGCGGTCGAGGCCGTTCATGACGAGGGGCTTCAGACCAGAGGGTGCTACACCGAGTTGCTTGTAGGTTCCGCTCAGGTTTCCGAGCGAGAGGTTGCGGAAGAAAGTGTTACCATCCTCTGCGATGACACTGTCGGCCGTAAGGAGCATGAAGTCGGAGTAGAGGCGTGCGGTCTTCTCGTTGAAGTTTCCCGTGCCCAGACAGGTGATGCGGTTGATGCCGCTCTTGTCATGGTAGGTGATCTGACAGATCTTGGAGTGGCACTTAAAGCCCTCGGACCCATAGATGACGGTGCAGCCAGCATGATCGAGGCGATCGGCCCAAGCGATGTTGTTCGCCTCATCGAAGCGGGCGCGCAGCTCCATCAGCACCGTGACCTCCTTGCCGTTCTCGACGGCAGCGATGAGGCTCTCACAGAGTCTTGACTGCTTTGCGACGCGGTAGAGCGTGATCTTGACGGAGATGCACTTGTCATCGGTCGAGGCCTCGCGCAGGAGCCTGAGCAGCGGAGACATGCTCTCGTAGGGATAGAAGAGCAGGATGTCGTGGTCGAGCACCTGCTCGCGCATGGGTACCCCTTCGTCCACCATGGGTGACGCCTGGGGCTCAAAGGGGTCGAAGAGCAGGCTTGCGCGCGAAGGTGCGGGGATCTTCCCCTCGAGCGAGTAGACGTAGCCAAGGTCGAGGGGAATGGAGGTCTGGGTGACCTTGTTTTGGGGCAGGCCCAACTCGCCAACCATGAATGAGACGAGCTTGCCGTCGAGCTTGCCCTTGAGCTCCAGACGCACCGGCTGCAGGCGCAGCCGTTTCTTGAGGACCTTCTTCATGTGCTGGCGGTAGTCCTCCTCCTCCTCGACGCCCTCGCCATCGGGGTCGACGTCGGCGTTGCGCGTGACCCTGATGACGGCGGACAGGACGGGCTGGAACCTGCCAAAGCAACCCGGTAGCCTGGAGAGAATGGCGTCCTCGAGCAGGATATAGCGGTAGGTCCTCTCGCTGCCGGGCAGCTCGATCACCCGGGGCAGGCTCGTCGGCACCTCGACGATGCCGAGCAGGCCCCGCTCGCCGCTGCCCTCGAGCGAGCAGACCACATAGAGCTGGGCGTTCCTGAGGTTGGGGAAGGGGTGGCGTGGGTTCACGATCATGGGGGAGAGTATCGGCTGGACGTTCTGATCGAAGTAGCGCGCGAGCGCCGCCGCGTCGGCATCGGTAAGCTCCTCAGCGCCGACGCGGATGAGGCCGCTTGACGCGAGACGTGACTCAATTTCGTCAAACGCCGCCTCCTGTCGCCGGATGAGGCCGGGAAGCATAGAGAGGACGTTGTCTATCTGCTCAGCGGGCGTCTCGTTGGACTTGTTGTCCCGGGGCTGGTGCTTGAGCCGGGCGATGTCTGAGAGGCCGCCGATGCGTATCATGAACCACTCGTCGAGGTTGCTCCCGAATATCGACACGAACTTGAGTCTCTCGAAGAGCGGGACCGTCTCATCGTAGGACTCGTCGAGCACGCGATCATCAAACCTCAGCCAGCTCACCTCCCGATTCTGGGTGTAGGAGTAGTCGTCCTTATGGTCGATGCCCCAGGACTCCTCCTCCTGACCGGAGTTGAGGTCATCCGTGGTCGGCTCGTCTGCCCTCAGGTCCTGACCCTTGCCGCCTGCGGCGGTCGCACTCGTCGCGTCGTCCCTCTTCTGCTCTCTCTTCTTTCCCATGACTGCGCCATCTCCCGAGCTCGAACGTTGGCCATGGCAAGATTTTACCAGCTTGATGAGGATAGGCAGGGAAGAGCGCTGGGTGGTTAGATAGAATTAAAGTTATCAAAGTACTATTAATATAGTATAATTATGTAAGAAAGGACGATATTGCACCCCTCTGTGCAATCAGATTCACAGCCGTTGACTGACCATACATGAGTGATACCCGCTTTATAAATCAGCAGATAAACATCATTATAATAAAAGCATAATCGGTAGGACCTACCGCTTATGGCCGGTTTGGTACCGTTCCCCTAGAAGAGGGACCACATCGGAAAAAAAGAAAAAATATTGTATATATTAGACTCAGTTTCCAAAAGGTCCTCATGGGTGAGAGATAACTCAGGCAAATCTGCAGGGCCTTTCTCAGCAATGCGCTACCGTAGCGCGTACGAAGTAAGGAGGAACCATGGCCAACGGACTCTACGTCCACAGTGAGATCGGCCCCCTCAAGAAGGTGCTGTTGCATCGTCCCGGCAAGGAGCTTTTGAATCTCACCCCAGACGACCTCAGCCGCCTGCTTTTTGATGACATCCCGTTTCTGGAGGTCGCCCAGGCGGAGCACGATCGCTTCGCGGACATCCTGCGAGAGCAGGGCGTTGAGGTCCTCTACCTCGAGAGGCTCACCGCCGAGGCGCTCGACGCGGCGGGCTCGCGCGAGGAGTTCACCAATCAGTGGCTCGACGAGTCGGGCCTGCGCGGTCACGTCACCCGCGCCACCGTTAAGGAGTTCATGGACTCGATCGAGGACACGCAGGAGTTCGTCGAGAAGTGCATAGCCGGCATACGCAAAAACGAGCTCGACCTGCCCGCCAAGTCCTCCCACCTCCTTGCCGAACTCGTCGGCTATGACCAGGACTCCGAGACCGACCTGCTGATCGACCCCATGCCCAACGCGTACTTCACTCGTGATCCCTTTGCGATCGTGGGCAAAGGCGTCAACCTGAACCACATGTTCTCCGTCACGCGCAATCGCGAGACCCTGCTCGGGAAGTACATCTTCCGCGACCACCCCGACTACAACGGCGCCCCGCTGTGGTACCGCCGCGACTCTGCCTACCATACCGAGGGCGGCGATGTCCTCAACCTTGACGCCCACACCCTGGCGGTCGGCATCTCCCAGCGCACCCAGGCGGCGGCCATCGACGCGATGGCCCAGCATATGTTCTGGGACAAGGGTGACGAGTGCGAGATCGAGGCGATCTATGCCTTCAACATCCCCGTGTCCCGCGCCTTCATGCACCTCGACACCGTCTTCACCCAGATCGATGTCGACAAGTTCACCATTCACCCGGGCATCATGGGCACCCTGCAGGTCTTCAAGCTCACCAAGGGTGGCTCGAACGGCGACGTCAGGATAGAGGAGATGAACGACACCCTCGAGAATGTGCTCGCCAAGGCGCTGGGCCTCGACTCGGTCCGGCTCATCAAATGCGGCGGCGGAGACCCTATCGCGGCGGCTCAGGAGCAGTGGAACGACGGCTCCAACACGCTGTGCGTGTCTCCTGGCAAGATCTGCGTCTACCAGCGCAACTCGGTAACCAATGACGTGCTCTACAAGGAGGGTCTCGACCTCCTCGTGATGCCCTCCGCCGAGCTCTCCCGCGGACGTGGCGGCCCCCGCTGCATGAGCATGCCCTTTGCCCGCGAGGACCTCTGATCGCACGGCACCATCCCCAAACCCCAGGGGGCACACCCCTTGGGCGTATCGACCGATTAGCACACAGATTCGCACACACGATGAAAGGAACCAGATATGGGCGTCAACATCCGCGGCCGTCATTTCCTCAAGTTGCTTGACTTCTCGACGGAGGAGATAGAGTACCTGCTCGACCTTTCCGCCAACTTCAAGCGCATGAAGCACGTGGGCATCCCCCATCGCTACCTGGAGGGCAAGAACGTCGCCATCATCTTCGAGAAGACCTCCACGCGCACCCGTTGCTCCTTCGAGGTCGGGGCATACGACCTCGGCATGGGCGTCACCTACCTCGATCCCACGGGATCGCAGATGGGCCACAAGGAGTCGATCGCCGACACGGCCCGCGTCCTCGGCCGCATGTATGACGGCATCGAATACCGTGGCTTCGAGCAGGCGAAGGTTGAGGAGCTTGCCAAGTACGCGGGTGTTCCCGTCTGGAACGGCCTGACCAATGAGTTTCACCCCACGCAGATGCTCGCAGACATCTTGACCTTTAGGGAGAACTTCAATGACAGCATCAGGGGCAGGACACTCACCTTTATGGGCGACGCCGGCAACAACGTGGGCAACTCCCTGATGGTCGTCTGCGCCAAGCTGGGCGTGAACTTCGTGGCCTGCGGGCCGAGCGAGAACATGCCCGACGCCGCGCTCGTCGAGACCTGCAGGAAGCTCGCCTCTGAGCATGGATCCACGGTTACGCTCACCGAGGATGTCCACGAGGGCGTCAAGGACGCGAGCGCGATCTACACCGACATCTGGGTCTCGATGGGCGAGCCCGACGAGCTCTACAAGAGGCGCATCCCACTCATGGAGCCCTATCGCGTGACCGCAGACGTCATGGCGCAGGCGCAACCCGGCTGCATCTTCCTGCACTGCCTGCCCTCCTTCCATGACACCAACACCACCAAGGGGGCCGAGGTTGCCGAGAAGTTCGGTATCAGCGAGATGGAGGTCACCAACGAGGTCTTTGAGTCTGCGGCATCGAAGGTCTTCGACGAGGCCGAGAACCGCATGCACACCATCAAGGCCGTCATGTACGCGACCTTGAGCTAGGCTCGAGGCGCTCTTTAGGCTCCTTTGCGCGCGTCGCAAAGGAGCCTTCTCATGCTGACATCGTGTGCCTTCCGGCGCTAACTCACTCATGAAAGGGTACGGTCAATGTCTTCCAATGGAAAGGTCGACAATCCCAAGGGCGTGGGCCTCTTTGGGCTGATTGGCCTCGTAGTCTCGTCCTGCATCGGCTCGGGCGTCTTCGCGCTCACCGGACAGCTCGCCAACGTGGCGTCCCCCGGCGCCGCGATCGTGGCCTGGGTCGTGTGCGGATTGGGCTTTCTGTTCCTCGCGCTCTCACTCGCAAACATAGGGGGCAAGCGGCCAGAGCTCGACGGCATCGTCGCCTATGCCGAGGAGGGCTTCGGCTCGTTTGCGGGCTTTATCTCGGGTTGGGGCTACTGGCTCTCCGCCTGGCTCGGCAATGTCGGCTTCGCGACGATGATCGCGCAGGTGCTGGGCTCCAGATACTGCTTAGGAGCGCTGCTTCCGGGCGTGTTCTCTGACCCCGTGAGTGGCAACCCGGCCATCGTCGGCGTCATCGTGGTCTCGGCGCTGCTCTGGGCCATCACCTACCTCGTCATCCGCGGCGTCGAGAGCGCGGCCTTCCTGAACGCCGTTGTCATGGTTGTCAAGGTGGCGACGATCCTGCTCTTCATCGCCTTCTCCATCGTCAGCTTCAGGGCCGGCATCTTCACGGCCGACTTCTGGGGCACGGCCGAGCGCAACGCAGTCCTCATGGCCACTGCGGGCGGTGACGGACTGGGCAGCGTCTCCAACCAGGTCACGCAGTGTATCCTGATCATGATGTGGGTCTTCATCGGCATAGAGGGTGCCTCGGTCATGTCTAACCGTGCCAGGAGGCGCTCGGAGGTCGGTTCGGCCACCATCTTGGGTCTTGTCCTGCTCCTTGCCCTCTACGTCTGCGCCTCCGTGCTTCCCTACGGCGTCATGGGCTTCGAGGAGCTCGTCCAGGCACCCAAGCCCGCCACGATCACGGTCCTCGAGACCATGGCCCCCGGTTGGGGAGGCACCTTCATCTCGTGGGCCATCATCATCTCGGTCACGGGGTCGTGGCTCTCGTTCACGATGCTTCCCGCCGAGACATCCTCGATGCTATCCGAGCACCACCTGCTGCCGATCAGCTGGAACAAGATGAACGAGCACAACGCCCCGCAGATGGCCCTGCTCATCGTGGGCGCCCTCACCGAGCTGTTCGTCATCGTCGCGACCTTCTCGGCCGACGCCTATACCTTCGCCATCTCGATGTGCACGGTTACGATTGTGATCACCTGGGCCTTCGGGGCTGCCTTTCAGGTTAAGTTCTCGGCGCTCCGACGCGAGGGCGCCCAGGTCGCCATTGGCGTCCTTGCCCTGCTCTTCCAGGTCGTGGGTGTGCTCTTCACGGGCTGGGGCTACCTGCTCTTGGCCTGCCTGGGCTACATCCCCGGCTTTGTCTTCTACGCACAGGCGCGCAGGGAGGTCAAGCTCCCTCTTACCCGAACTGAGATGGCCATCGCCGTCGTGATCGCCATCTTGGGCCTTGTCTCCATACCGCTCACGGCCGTCGGCATCATTCCCGTGTTCTGAGGGTGCGAGGCAACGTCAACTTGACCGGCGGGTGGAAGCAAGGACGCCCCACCCGCCCCCCACAAGGAGGGATTCTCATGGACATGCCGACCATCGGCGTCGAGGAGTGGCTCAACGTCTGGGAGAGGAGCGCCACGACCGACATCGCCCAGTCGACCATAGCCTCGCTCACGATGGCCGAGCTGAGGGCTCTCGACGGGGCAGACGGGGCAGAGTTCTATGAGCTCCTTGACAGGGAGACGATGAACTATGGCTGGATAGAGGGCTCTCCCGCGTTCAAGCACGAGGTCAAGGGCCTCTATAGGAAAGACATCGACCCAGCCGACATCCTCCAGACCAATGGCTGCACCGGGGCAAACCTGAATGCCCTCATGGCCCTCGTCAGCCCAGGTGACCACGTCATCGCCGAGTGGCCCACCTACGCCCCCCTCTACGAGATCCCTCGTACCTTGGGCGCCGAGGTCGAGTACTGGCAGATCAAGGAGGAGCTTGACTGGAACCCAGACATCAAGGATCTCGAGCGCCTCATTCGTCCTGATACGAGACTCATATGCATAAACAATGCCTCAAATCCGATTGGCACGATCCTCTCGACAGATACGCTCCACCAGCTGGCAGAGATTGCGGCGTCCGTGGGCGCCTACGTCCTCTGTGACGAGGTCTACCAGCCCATGGATGGTGAGGCGGAGTACGAGAGCATCGTTGACGTCTACGAGAGGGGCATCGCCACGAACTCCGTCTCGAAGACCTACTCGACGCCCGGCGCCCGCTGCGGCTGGGTCATCGCGCCGCGGGAGGTCTCCGACCGCATCCGCGTCTGTCGAGACTACACGATGATCTGCGGTGGCGTCTTCAGCGACGCGCTCGGGACCTACGTACTCAGGCACAGGGACGCCATACTCGCACGCAACAGGGACATCCTCCTGCGCAACAGGGAGCTGGCCCAAAGGTGGATAGATGTCCAGCCCCGCGTCTCATGGGTGGCGCCCAAGGGCGTCTCGACGGCCTTCGTCAGGCTCGACATACCCGAGAAGGACGAGACCTTCTGCAGGAGGCTCTTGGAGAGGCGGGGCGTCCTGCTCGTGCCGGGCAGCCGCTTTGAGCTACCGTGCGGGGCGCGCCTGGGCTACTGCGCGCAAACCGAGGTGCTGAGGCGTGGTCTCGCCCTTTTTGGCGAGGAGCTTGCGGAGCTTGACCGATGAGCCGTGACGATGGTCCCGCTCAGCGTCCGCTCACCGACGTATTGGATAATCTCAGCGGTTTCACCTTGTTGGGTGTTCTCACTACTGTTAAATTTAGATTGAAACTACATGATTTTTATATGTAGCAACAGATAGAGACCTTTGGGTCCTAAGGACGCGAAAGCGTCAGGAAGGAGTTGCGCTATGTCAGAGACAGCGCAGCCAAAGAAGAAGAGGGAGATGCTGAGCTCATTTTCCATCATCTTCATTCTTCTTGCGGTGGTGGCGGTCGTAACGATCGTCCTCAATGGCCAGACCTACGTCTTGGATGGTGTAGAGAAGGTCGTCACGGGCGCGACACTCGGCGACTTTCTGATGGCTCCCGCGAAAGGCTTCGTCAATGCCGTCGACGTCTGCCTCTTTGTGACCGTCCTCGGCGGTTTTCTCGGCATCGTCAACAAGACCGATTCTTTGAACACGGGCATCAAGGTGTTGGTCAAGAGGCTGGGTGGCAACGAGCTCGTCCTCATCCCCATCCTGATGTTCCTCTTCGCCATCCTCGGCTCCACCTACGGCTTTTGCGAGGAGACCGTGGGTTTCTATGCCCTTCTGGCAGCGACGATGATGGCTGCCGGCTATGACTCCCTGACCGGTGCGATGATGATCCTCTTGGGTGCTGGCGTCGGCTGCCTTGGCTCGACGGTCAACCCCTTTGCGACGGGCATCGCGAGCTCGGCCCTCACCGACATGGGCATACAGGTCGACCAGGCCGTCATCATCGGCCTCGGCGTCGTGCTCCTCATCGCCTCCTACCTGGTCGCGGTGCTCTTCACCCTACGTTATGCCAAGCGCGTCAAGGCTGATCCCTCGCGCTCGCTCATGAGCGCCTCCGAGCGCGACGCCGCCGAGGCCGAGTATGGCATCGAGCGCAAGGAGAGCGAGGAGGTCAAGCTCACTGGTCGCCAGAAGGGCGTCCTGGTCATCTTTGCCCTGGCGTTTCTCGTCATGATCGTCGGCTTCGTGCCCTGGGAGAAGTTGGGCGTCAACGCCTTCGTGGCGGGCTCTGCCTCGCATGAGGAGACTGTCGAGGTGAGTGCCGCCGACATAGAGGCTCAGTACGACAAGGACGAGCTCGGCACCCTCAAGCTTCCCGAGTCCACGACCGGAACGCTGACCTCCGAGGTCAGCGATAACGCCGGCTGGTCTGCGTTTCTGACGGGCACCCCGCTCGGCCAGTGGTACTTCGCCGAGTCGACGACCTGGTTCTTACTCCTCGCCATCATCATCGGCATCGTGGGCGGTCTTTCTGAGAGGGAGATTGTCGACGAGTTTATGGCAGGTGCCGGCGACATGATGTCAGTCGTGCTGATCATCGCCGTCTCACGTGGCGTCTCGGTCCTCATGAGCAGCACGGGCCTCTCGAACTACTTCTTGACTTGGGCTGCAGGGGCTTTGGCTGGGACCTCGGGCATACTCTTCTCCATCGGCTCCTACGTCCTGTACTTCGTGCTGTCTTTCCTGATACCCTCGACCTCCGGCATGGCGACGGTCTCCATGCCCATCATGGGGCCCCTGGCGCAGCAGCTCAACTTCAACCCTGCCGTCATGGTGATGGTGTTCTCGGCCGCCTCAGGTGCCGTGAACCTCATAACGCCCACGAGCGGCGCCATCATGGGCGGCCTTGCCTTGGCCCGCGTCGAGTACGGGACGTGGGTGAAGTTTGCCGTCAAGGTCGTTGCCGCGATCGCGGTCGTCTCTATGGTCATCCTCGCCATCGCAATGGTTGCCATACCCGCGTAAGCTGCGATCCCTCGCCTGGCCTTCGTTCAAGTGCGGGGCCCGTCACCTCGATCTCGTTCACATCGCGTCTCGTGTTGAACCGATCGGAGGTGGCGGCCCCTCGTGCAATGAAGCGTACGTTCAGGTATGAAGGAAACGTGGACGTCTACCATCCATCCGATGAATCGAACCGCTCGTCCACGCGAATGCCCCCTAGCTATCCATGGAGCTATTCTTCAGCTGTTCGTACAGCACATGGATGGGAGGTAAGATGTGATGGGACACGTAAGACAGGCCCGGAATGCGGCTGGTGGGGGAGCGTGGGCCCGTGCCATGGCATGCGCGTGCGCGGTTGGCCTCGCCATTCTGTTCCCGCAGTTAGCGTGGGCTGACGCGGGCACTGGCCAGGTGGAGACGACCACTGAGCAGGCGGAGGCTGCGGCGCAGGGGAAGACGCCAGGGGCGGTATGCGCCCCATCCGAGGTCGCCCAACCCGTGGAGGCCGTCACTGGTAGGGGCAGTGCCGATCTAACCGATACTCCAGTCGTAGGGCCGACCGCAAGCGGGTCCTCTGTCAGCAAGGCGACCGAGGAGGCCATGACGGTCAAGGGGTCTGAGGCTACTGACGGGTTAGTTGCCCGAGGAGCCACTGTAGCCGAGGAACCAGACGAGCCTGAGGGGACCGAGGCGGCTACCAACCCTGTGATGGCGCCCGATGAGTCCGTGGCAGGCAAGAAGGCTGAGGCTATTGATGGGTCATCCGCTCGGGGCGCTACCGTGACAGAGGTAGCTAACGAGCCTGAGGCGGCGACAGCAGGCCCCGCTGCCATCGACATACACGATGCCGAAGTGGGCCTATCGGGTGACTACAGCTACACCGGTGAAGCTATCACCCCGTCCGTGAGGGTCTCACTCGCTGGCCAAGAGCTCAAGGAGGGGATCGACTACGAGGTCTCGTACCGGGACAATGTTGAGCTTGGTACAGCTACCGTCACCGTCACGGGTCTGGGCGACCATGTCGGTGTCGCCACCGCCAGCTTCGACATCAAGGCCACCCAGGAGGTCCTGCGTCTCTACAACCGGTGGACGGGAGAGCACCTCTACACCACGAACAGGGCTGAGTACGACGGCCTCGGCAGGCGCGGCTGGTCCGGAGAGGGTGTCGCCTGGACAGCTCCCGGCTCGAGCTCGAGTCCGGTCTGGCGCCTCTACAACCGGTGGAGCGGCGACCACCTTCTCACGAGCAATCGCAAGGAGTATGACGCCCTCGGCAGACTCGGTTGGAACCGAGAGGGCATCGGGTTCTACGGAGGCGGCAGCGCGTCGGTCTGGCGTCTTTACAACAAGTGGCTCAAGGCGGGCACCCACCTCCTCACGACGGACAAGACGGAGTACGACAACCTGATCAAAGACGGCTGGTCCGGCGAGGGCGTCGCCTTTGGCGCCGTGAGCGCGCGCAAAGGCCAGACCGACTCCCAGCGCAGGGAGGCCGAGGCGCGTCGCAGGAAGGGCGAGATCAGGGCCGCTATCGACAGAAACCCGAGGAGCGTGAACGACGGTGACGTCGTGACGGTCACGGGAAAGGTGGTCTGCCTTCGAGGGGACACCCACGACTCGTACAGCGTGAAGCTCGAGCGACCGCTGTCCATCCGCAACATCAGGGCCCATTGGGACAGGGGTCACACTCAGACGGTCGACACCCTTGTGGTCGTCAAGTGGATTCACGACGGCAGTACCGTCGGCTGGGAACCTAACGACTTGAGGTGGTTCACGGGCCATGTTGGCAAGACGGTGACAATACGGGGGACGGCCTCTGTATCTAACTCCACCAGGCTGATAGCGCTCGGACCGTGGCTGAGGAATGCCAGGGTCATAAAGGTCTGGTAAGGTCGCACGCCTCGTGCCAGAGCAGGTGTCTATGATGTGGGCGCACCCCCAAGCGTGGGGGTGCGCCTCGTCTTTGTGGCCCTCACATCGTCCAAGGCCACTTTGCTCGAGGTCCTGCTGTCGGCGCGTCCCCTCAGTACACCATACCCATGGCCTCGCGGACCTCGTCTAAGGTCCTCTCGGCTATCTCGTTGGCCCGGCGGTTGCCCTCGTGGAGGACATCGCGCACGAAGTCAGGCTCACCCTCGAATTTGCGGCGCCTCTCGCGGATCGGCGCGAAGTACCCGTTCACGGCCTCGGTCACGTAGCGCTTGAGCTGGCCTGCGCCGCCCGCGCCTATCTCGGCCGCGATCTCCTCGGGAGTGCGACCCGTGCAGATCGCGGCGGTGGTGAGCAGGGCCGAGACACCGGGGCGGGCCTCGGGATCAAAGGTAATGGTGCGCTCTGAGTCCGTCCTTGACCTCTTGATGAGCTTGGCCGTCTCGGCCTCGCTCATGCCGATGGAGATGGCGTTGCCATAGCTCTTGCTCATCTTGCGCCCGTCGAGGCCGGGGATAAGCGGTGTCGGGCTGAGGAGCCCGGCGACATCCGGAAAAACCTTACCGTAACGCTCGTTAAAGCGGCGCGCTACCTTGCTCGCCATCTCGATGTGGGGAAGCTGGTCACGGCCCACAGGCACGATGTTTCCCTTGCAGAAGAGGATGTCGCAGGCCTGGTGGACAGGATAGGTGAGCAGCAGACCTGTGAGCGCGTGGCCCGAGGCGGCTTGCTCGGCCTTCACGGTGGGGTTACGACTCATTTCGGCCTCGGTCACGAGTGAGAGGAAGGGAAGCATGAGCTGGTTTGCCGCAGGTACGGCCGAGTGTGTGAAGATCATCGTGCGTGCGGGGTCAATACCGCAGGCGAGATAGTCCGTCACCATGTCAAGGACGTTATCGGCGATGTGCTCGGTGCTGTCACGGTCGGTGATCACCTGGTAGTCTGCAATGATGACGTTGGTGCTCACGCCCAGATCCTGCAGGCGGATACGTTCCCTGATCGTACCAAAGTAGTGACCGAGGTGCAGGTGACCGGTGGGACGGTCACCCGTAAGCATGGTGTAGTCCTCGGGATGGACGAGAAGGTCCCTCTGGATCTGGTCGGAGCGCCTGAGCGCCGCCTCGAAGCTTCCTTCATTTGGCATACCTGTTCTCCTTGGGTAAGTCGGTTTTGTGCAGGGACATGGTACGGCACGTGTAGTCAGTGCCGCTAGCTGAGGGGAGGGTGCGCGTCGAGGTACGCCTGTGCCCTTCTCCATTGGGGATAGTGGTGGTCCATGAGCGCATGGAAGCGCCCGTTGTGGCTCGGCTCCAGAAGGTGGCAGAGCTCGTGGACGACGACGCACTCCAAGCAGGCGTGGGGGCGAAAGCATAGCTCATGGTTGATCGTGATGGTTGCCGTCCTCACATTGCAGGAACCCCAACGGCTGGTCATCCTGCGGATGCGCAGCTTGGCGTGACGGACCCCAATGGCACGCTCAAAACGCGCGAAGAGGGTCTCGACCTCGGACCTGAGCAGGCGGCGAGCCAGTGGGGAGACGATGCGGCGGACGTACTCGACGCTCAGTCCGTCCTCCTTGGCCCTGACGAGAAGGACGTCATCCACGACGTGCGCCGACTCCCCTGTCGTCGGGGCACAGGTGATGCGAAGAGCATAGGACCTCCCGAGAAGCGTGACCATGGACCCGTTCTTCCAGCGCTCTCTCTCGCCCTGTCGTTGAGCACTGAGGCGTCCCCTCTGCCTCTCGATCCATGGCGTCCTCTCGCGCACGAAATCCTCTATGGCCCTTAAGGAAACCCTCGTAGGAGCGCTTACGCGTACGCTGCCGTCGGCCCTCACGCGCAGGTTGATCCTCCTTACGCCACCACGATGGAACTCTACGCGAACACCTCCCACGTCGAGGGTTGGCTGGTCCCCAGGGCTGTGTCGTGTGTCCGTCCCTTGTCCTGCCATGCTAGGCATGGGCAGCTTGCTCGCACTCCGTACCTATGGTGGGCCTGTGCCCGGCGTTGCTGGCGCGCCTGGTGTTGCCGCTACGCTGCCTGTCGGGCGAACTAAAGGTAAACATCTGTGTCATGACACCTCCCTCGTGCGAGTGCTATGGTACTGTGCATCTGGTACCATAGCGAACCGAGCGAGCAATGCACACGAATCACCCGAAACCACCCTTGGCCCCACAGTCCCTCGACCTATGCGCGGTGTCTTCCCATCTGCGCGCACCAAGGGAGGGCGGACCTGTGGGTAGGGACCATCGGGGTCGCATAACTCGCATACGTCGCCCCCTCGGGCCTTGTGGGTCTGCCACCCCAGTGCGTGGGGCGGGCGGCGCGGGTAGCGTGGTGCTATGGCACGGCCGAAACTCAGGTTGAGGACTATCTATGTCCTAGCCCATGCTACGCTATCGTGGGCAGACGGATGAGGAGGGGAGGACCGGTGGCGAGTTCCTACGGCGAGGACGCCAGCAAGAGCGCCCTGAGGGATGGATACCTTGCCGTTCAGCATGGCATGACCCCCTCACACAAGAGACGGGTGGATGCGGATATCCTGCGTCACCTCAGCTCATTTAAGGCGTATCGTAGTGCTCCCCTCATTCTTGCCTACTACCCGTGCAGGGGCGAGATCGATGTCATGCCTGTCATCAAGCGGACCCTCGCGGATGGCCGCAGGGTGGCGTTGCCGCGTCATGTGGGCGGAGAGAGCTCTTTGGAGTTTCGCGTGATCAGCACGCTCGACGGACTGGTGGCGGGCGCATGTGGTGCGCTGGAGCCTCCGGCATGGCTCGGTGAGCCCGTCGTCGATGTCGGGGAGCTGCGCGATGCCGTCTGTCTCGTGCCAGGTCTCGTGTTCGACGCGCGAGGATATCGCATCGGCTATGGGGCGGGCTACTATGACAACTTCCTTGTGGGTTTCGGTGGCCTGAAGCTGGGACTGGTGAGGGCGCTGCAGATCAGTGGCAACCCACTGCCCATCGATGGGCATGACATCGCCGTCGACGTGCTTGTGAGCGAGTCGGCAATTTGGAGGTGTCACAGGGACTGAACGTCCCCGCTATCCGAGGTGCTTAGGAATGTCCGGGTTCTTCCTCAGACGCGACGCTCGCCCCCTGCCTATCGGGGGTCTCGATCTTGAGGTGAGCCGCCATGTCGCGAATGGCCTTGGCATAGCCCTCGATACCTAAGCCGCTGATCGTCTTCAGGCAGGCCTGGCGCACATAAGAGGTCTGCCTGAAGTCCTCGCGCTCGTCCAGCCTTGAGATATGCACCTCGATGGCGGGTATCGAGACGGCCTTGAGCGCGTCGAGCAGGGCCACCGAGGTATGGGTGTAGGCAGCGGGGTTCAAGACAATACCGTCGAAGCTACCATAGGCGTCCTGGATGGCATCGACGAGATCACCCTCATGATTGGACTGGAAGCACACGCAGTCCACAAAGCCCGCCTCTTTGGCAGTCCGTTTGCAGAGCTCGAGCAGCTGCGAGAAGCTCGTCTTGCCATAGACGTCAGGCTCGCGGATGCCGAGCAGGTTGATGTTGGGCCCATTGATGACAAGGAGCCTGGAACCCGTGGCTTCCTTCGAAACTACGGGCTCTTGAGTAGACAGAATCAAAGCTGCACCTTTTGATTCTGGCCGCACCTCGAGGTTCAGCTCATCATCCTCCTCACTGAGCCTGAGCATGCGGGCGAGAAGGTCCTTCGTCTCTATCGCACCCTCGGCTGCGGGATCGCTCGATTCATACGTCGAGGCACGACGTGTCGCTACGTGCTGTTCGTCCATCGCAGGGCCGAGAATTTGGACTCTCAGGCTTCCACCCTGCCTTCCTGGCCTTTCGGTCGCATCTTCCTCATGATCCGGATCCTTACCCGTAAGCTTGCAGAGAGCCTCGTAGACGGTACCGACAGCGTTGGAACTGAAAACGACCTCAATTCCGTTGACGCCCCTGCCCACCGTCCCGAGGACGTCGGGTATGGCTGAGAGAGACTCCTTGTCGACTAGGTTGGGGTTGGCCACAGCCAAGCGAAGACGCGTCATACAGAGCGTGTTCGACACAAGGTTAGTGATGCCACCAATGCTCTCAAGCACGCTGGCGGCGATGTCGTCTGTGGTCATGGTGGGGGACTCCCAGGCTCGTTACGCGTGCGCTTTCTCATTCTTGTCCGAGTATAGGCCTACTGCCCGAGGCATCGTGCATCTCAGATGAACGGATGGGCGAGCGTACGAGAGGGACACGCAAAGCAAACCAGCTCGATACGCTAAGAACGTCCTGGCTGGCAAAAGGTACCCTGATTCAGAGACTTCGTGAGTTCGTGTGGGTGGGTGGCTGCGTCACCACCCGGCGACGTGGGCCTCACCGCCAGGGCAACGACGCAGGAGTGTACACAGATTGGCTAAAATGGCCTCTCGGCGCCGTTTTGGGG
>ERZ772764.674-NODE-674-length-22969-cov-10.265296_pt1 | contig 22969 bp, 20 predicted proteins | sample MGYA00512163_ERZ772764 | MGnify/ENA primary metagenome ERZ772764 (study PRJEB29015, sample SAMEA2737903) | human oral metagenome | biome: human oral; feature: human-associated habitat; material: dental | place: China | collected 2094 ... | reverse complement strand
CGCTCGGAGCGGCGGGGATATTGGAGACTATTATATCGTGCGAGGCTCTCGAAGCGGGTGTAGTGATACCAACGCTCAACTGCACCGACGTGGAGTCGATACAGGCCGACGGTCGAACATTCTACCCGAACGTAACAAGCAAGATACATCGCACCGACAAACGCTATTTCCTCAAGATGATATCGGGGTTTGGCGGTGTCAATGCGGTAGCTCTTTTCCACCTCGAGCCCAATCCTCAAAACCCTCGATTAAACGTTTAAACGCTTACACGCTTCAACATCCATTCATTTTTTTATAAGCCGTCTACTTCGCTGCTTCGACTGCTTCTGGCAGATACTTCTGCCTTACGATTTTGAAGTTTGGCTCTCTGTCGAGCAGCCGTTCGTACAGTTTTAGGGCTTCGGCGTGCCTGCCCGTCGCTTGGTAGCACCTTGCTTCGAGCAAAAGCAGTTTGAGATATATCCAGTTGCGCGACGTAGCTCCCTGCTGCTCTATGACTTCTATGGCACGTCGGTAGTATTTCAAGGCTCGCTCCTTATCGCCGCCGAAGATGGCGGGCGGGTAAAACAACGAATTACCCTTGTCGAAAAGTATGCGCGGGTTGTTCGAATCTATCGACAGAGCACGGTCTATCAGCCGCCGACTGCGTTTGCCGAGCGTAGGAGCCTTGAGTCGATTGAGCGAGACGGCATAGCTCGTGAAGACTCCGCTATAATCGATAGCCTCAGCGTTGTTGGGCTCTTTAGCCAAGACGATGGCGATATAACGTTCGGCTCGAGCGATATTTCGCTCGACGGCATCGTGCTGCTTCTCCTCGGCGAGCATCATCGTATGGCCGTAATAGCAATGAACGAGGCTCATCAGGGAGGCTATGTCGGTGGTGTCGGTCTGTTGTTCGCAGCGTCGGGTGAGGTTCTCCCAACGTTTTACGTCGTTCAAGATGTATGCCGTGTAGGTTTCGGTCTTCAGGTCGGTCTGTGCGTCGAGTGTGGTCGTTGCCATTGCGATAGCCGCTATCAGTATGCAAAATCTCTGTTTCATCGCTTTGTGTGTGTTTTTGTTGATGTTGATTTATGATAAAATGTCTGTATTGTTCGGGTAAAACGATTGTTGTTTTTAGGTAAAATGATTGTTTTTCTTGGGTAAAACGGTTGATGTTTTCTGCTAAAATGATTATTGTTTTCTGCTAAAACTCTCGTCGTGCTCACCGCCGAAGCACGTAGTAATGCACTAATCCCATTACTTCCATTGTCAGTGCGATACAGATATGCACGACGATACCTCCCCATATATGCCTCGTCTGGAACGCCAAAGCCCCCAATATATATCCGCCGAATACCGACGAAATAGCCTCCATAAGCGGTTTACCGAAGTGTATCGAACAGTATACCGCCACCATCGGCAACACCGCCGAACGCCCCATTATCACCGCCATTCCTACGACGAGCGTACCGCGGAAGACAAGTTCTGTCATCACGAAATCGAATGCGTAAGCCGCCTCGTACAGTAGCGTGTACTCACAAGTACTCATCCCAAACACGCTCTCGACGTACCAAGGGCGGAACTGCGGATATGCCTCCAAGAAATCGGCTGTGAACGACGTAAGCACAAGAAACGGTATCATCACCACAAACAACGTCAGATACGCCCCGATATGTCGCGGGTGGCGGGCAATGCCGTATATGCCGTTCACACGGCGGTCTATGGTAAGTTTCAACACCGTAAGCGGCATCAAAAACACTGCGGCACATTTGATTTGCGATATTATAGATTTCAAGTACCACATCTCGGTGTGCATAAGCCCTGCTATACTTAGGTTTCGGTACGAATAAAAGCCTATGGCGAAGCCGTAGAGCAACACGAAAAGTCCGCTCTTGGCGTAGAATCGCGGGTTGCGGAGCGTCCGATAGTCGCGCCGAAGATAGAGCGTCGTCGCTGCCGATACAAGATATACGGCGAGATAAAACAGCGGCATCACCCACCACGACGCCCCCGTCTCGTAAGAGCGTGATAGTACCTTTCTGTCGAGTCCGAACTCGTAGTTTATCACGAGCAGCACCACGACGAATACCGCCGTGAAGGCGTAGGCACGTCTGTCGAAGTCTTTGCGAACGAAGTCTGCTACTTCTGCCGCCAGCACTCTGAGCGATTTTTTTATGGAGATATGCATAAATAGGGTGTTTAGGGTATCTTTCGGTATATATTACGCAAATATACGTTCCCGAAAATTCTCGGCAAAGGTACGAAAATTACCCATACCCTCAGCCACTGCCACCGCCGCCGTTGCCTCATATTCCCATACAATTTGTATCTTTGTATATTGTAATAGTCGTCGATAAAAAGATTAAGCAAGTTTTTTACACTAAATAAGCAAGGAAAGAATACTACGAATACACAGACGCTAATATACGAAAATGCAAGAAAGATATGTAATAACAACATAAACAGCAATCTTAGCTCTACCTACTAATCTACATTTTTCTACAAAAAATAAAAACATCATATATCGATAAAAAAACGATTAAGTCAATAAAAAAAATTATCTTTGCCGATACAAAGTAAAAATCAAATTTTAATCATCAAAAAATCAAATTAATTTATGAAAAGGAACGTAATTATCATTGGTGCCGCAGGTAGAGATTTCCACAATTTCAATACCTTTTTCCGCGGAAACAAAGACTACAATGTAGTAGCATTCACAGCTAATCAGATTCCCGACATCGACGGACGTAAATATCCGACCGAGCTCGCAGGCAAAGAGTACCCCGCAGGTATCCCCATCGTAGCAGAAGAGGAGCTGCCCGCACTCATCAAAAAACACAAAGTAGACGTGTGTGTCTTCGCATATTCAGACGTACCTTACAATCGCGTAATGGGCGTAAGTGCAATAGTAAACGCTGCCGGAGCCGACTTTTGGCTGCTCGGTACTAAAGATACTATGATAAAATCTACCAAACCGGTAATCGCTATAGGTGCTACCCGTACCGGTTGCGGCAAGTCTCAGACATCGCGTCGTGTGATAGAGATACTCGTCGGTATGGGACTGAAACCTGTCGCAGTACGTCACCCGATGCCTTACGGCGACTTGGTAAAGCAGAAAGTACAACGTTTCGCTACTGTGGCAGACCTCAAAAAACATAAATGTACCATCGAAGAGATGGAAGAATACGAACCGCACGTCGTTACCAAACGTAACGTCATCTATGCGGGCGTAGACTACGAAGCTATACTCCGCCAAGCCGAAAAAGACCCCGACGGCTGCGACGTAATCATCTGGGACGGAGGTAACAACGACTTCCCATTCTATCAGCCCGACCTTACTATCGGCGTAGTAGACCCGTTGCGTCCGAATGCAGAGGTATCGTACTATCCGGGCGAGGTAATGGCTCGTATATCAGACGTTATCTGTATCAACAAGATAGACTCCGCCACACTCGAAGACATCAATACCGTTCGCCGAAACATAGCCAAAATCAACCCCAAAGCTATAGTAATCGACGCTGCCTCTTACCTTACGGTAGATAAACCCGAACTCATAAAAGGCAAGAAGGTATTGGTAGTAGAAGACGGACCGACCCTTACTCACGGCGAAATGAAGATAGGTGCAGGTACTGTGGCAGCAATGAAACACGGTGCCGCCGAGTTGATAGACCCGCGTCCGTATACTGTCGGCAAACTCAAATATACTTTCGAACACTATCCCGAAATCGGTATTTTGTTACCCGCTATGGGCTATGGCGACCAACAGGTAAAAGACTTGGAAAAGACTATCGCCAATACTCCTTGCGACGCAGTAGTTATCGGCACTCCGATAGATTTGGGCAGAATCATCAAAATTAAACAACCGACAGTAAAAGTAGGCTACGAACTGCAAGAAATAGGTACTCCTAACCTCGAAGGCGTCCTCAAAGACTTCTGCAAGAAACATAAATTAAAAATCAAAAAATAAATTTTTTCTCACACAAAAAGTAAAATGAACATTCCAAGTAATTTAAAGTATTCGAAAGACCACGAATGGGTACGTGTAGAGGGTGATATGGCTTATATCGGTATCACCGACTTCGCTCAGAGCGAACTGGGCGAGATAGTGATTGTCGATATTACGACCGAGGGCGAAACTCTGGCTAGTGAGGCTGTATTCGGTTCTATCGAGGCAGTGAAAACGGTATCGGACTTGTTTATGCCCTTAGGCGGCGAGGTTTTGGAAGTAAACCCGAAACTCGAAGACAACCCCGAACTCGTCAATTCAGACCCTTACGGCGAAGGTTGGATGATAAAAGTAAAAATGACCAACCCGTCGGAAGCAGGCAAACTGCTCGACGCCGAAGCTTACAAAGCTCTCATAGCATAACACCTTGCAGAGTCTTTTCGGAAACACAAAAACAAGGCTATCCTTTATGTGGGTAGCCTTGTTTGTATGCTCTTTTCTATTCCTATTTTAATGTGTCGCTATTACCGACAATCCATTAAAAATTTATTGCTGTCCGATAAAGTTTTGGGATTGTATAAAAAGATATAATCAAATACGTGTGAAATTTCTCTTGGACAGTACCGAAATACAAGAAAAAGAGAGTAATCTCTTTGTAAGACTACTCTCTCTTAGAGCAATAAAATATTTATCCTACTTTATTTTTTTACTATTCTGTGAGTGCTTACACCGGTTGCTGTCTGTACTCTTACTAAGTAGTTGCCGGCTGCAAGCGAAGTAAGGTCGATAGCATTTGCGTTAGCTATGCGAGCTACTTCTACTCCATACATATTGTATACTCTGATGTAGAGAACGTCTTCTTCTGTTTCTACATTGAGTCTGTCTACAACAGGATTCGGGTAAACCTTAGTAGCAGTAGCCGAAACATTTTCGATATCGGTCATCGAAGAGAATTCGGCTTCGATGAGTACGTCGGCATTTACGGTATGAGTATAGCCGCTTGTGCTAACAGAAGCACCGTTTACTTTAAGGCTCTTCACAGTATATCCAGGATTTGTAGTGACAGATATGTTGAGGACTGTACCTTGTGCAACACTATCTCCGTTTGCTACACGTTTAATACCATTAACAACTCTAATCTGACCACCCTGCATACTAGGATTGTAGCTTACTTTGAACTTAGTTACAGGAGGTATCTGGCTGATAAAGGCTTCTACAGTAACTGCTTCGGTAACGGTGAATGTTCCGTTGTTTGCTATTTTTACGTTACCTACCTTGATGCTGTCGAGTTTGTAGCCTGTGTTTGCAGTAGCCGATACTGTGAGAACCGTACCTTCTAATACAGGTGAGCCTGTTGCTATTACGTTAGATCCTTCTTTTACTTCGAGTGTACCGTTTGCAGGTTGATTGATTGTTATTACAAACGACGGTATCTGGCTTACAAATGCGGTAACAACAGTAGCTTTGGTAACAGTGAATGTACCTCCGTTTGTTACTTTTACATCACCTGCCTTGATGCTGTCGACTCTGTAGCCTTGATCTGCGGTAGCCGATACTGTGAGAGTAGTACCTTCTTCTATCTGGTCGCCTGATGTTATTGGGGCAATACCGTTTTTCACTTCCAATGTACCATTTGCAGGATTGGCAAAAGTGATAGCGTGTTTCGGTATCTGAGAGATAATGGCTGTTACGGTAACTGCTTCGGTAACGGTGAATGTACCGTCGGCAGCTACTTTTTTGGTACCTGCCATGATGCTATCGACTCTGTAACCCGAGTTTGCGGTAGCTGTTGCAGTAAGAACTGTTCCATGTTCTATAAGTTCGCCTCCTGTCAATACAGTAGCTCCATTTTTTACTTCCAATGTGCCGTTAACAGCAGGAGTAATTGCAATAGCATAAGTTTTTTTCTTGAATGTAGCTGTGATAGTAGTAGCAGCAGTTACGTTTACGCTACCGCCTACGATATCGGTGCCGTTAGCTTTGAGTTGGTCCACTTCATAACCTTCGTTTCCTGTAGCAGTTACGGTAAGAACCGTACCGTGTGCTATCATATCGCCATTACGTACGGTGTCGGTGCCGTTAAGAACTACCAATGTGCCATTTGTGGGGGCAGTAATGGTGATAGCGTATTTCACTTTGCTTACAAATGCTGTTATGGTAACGGCATCGGTAACGGTGAATGTACCTCCGTTTGCAACTACTTGGTCGCCCGCCTTGATGCTATCGACCTGATAGTCGGTATCGGCAGTAGCATTTATGGTAATAACGGTTTCGTCGTCTACCGGTGTGCCTGTCAATACGTTTGTACTATTATTGGTTATCAACAATGTACCGTTAGCGGGTTGAGTAAATGTAATGATGTGTTGAGCATCGCCTACTACTTTGAAGCCATTCCATACTGCGGCAGCCTTATATGCAGCTTTTGCAGCCTGAGGTACTATAAGCTTAATTCCGCTCAAAGTTACCCCTTCGAATACGTTGGCATTAATAACATACGGAGTAGCAGCACTCAATTTGATCGAAGTAATACCCGTACAACCGTCAAATGCATGGTCGGCGATAGTTTCTACCGTGTAAGTATCAGTACCATTTATTACTGTAGCAGGAATAACAATATTTCCTGATGGAGCCGTTGTGTAGTAAGGAGATGTTGCATTCTCGGGTACTACGGATACTTTGTGATTTACAGCATCGGTAATCTTGTAAAACAAACCACCTGTGTTGAAATCCGACTGTGCTACTGCTGTAACACTTGCCAAAAGCCCTACGAATAGAGCCAAAACAATCTTGTTTAATTTGTTCATTTTTTAAACTATTTTTTAATTATACAATAAAATGAATTCCCCATATCAAAGGTCGATATGGAAATGCAAAGATATAAGTTTTTTTTGTTTTTAATCACAAACCGAATTTTATTTTTCGGTCTCTTGTCCGAGTATCTCTTCGCTGCGGCTCTTCCACGGACGTTCGCCCAGTATCGCTTTGACGTCGTCGGCAAAGAGCACCTCCCGCTCTATGAGTATCTCGGCAATCTGCTTCACCTGCTCGGCGTGCTCGGTCAGTATCGATACCGCCCGCTCGAACTGTTCGTTCATAAGAGCTTTCACCTCTTGGTCGATGCTTTGGCTTGTTGTCTCCGAATATGGCTTGGTGAAACTGTATTCGTATTGTCCCGACGAGTCGTAGTAGCTGACGTTGGGTAGGTTGTCGCTCATACCGTAGAATGCTACCATAGCGTAAACCTGTTTGGTGGCACGCTCCAAGTCGTTCAATGCTCCTGTGGATGCGGCGTCGAAGAACACTTTCTCGGCAGCTCGTCCACCGAGAAGCGAGCAGACCTCGTCGAGGATATGCTCACGTGTGGTGAGCTGACGCTCTTCGGGCAGATACCAAGCTGCTCCCAGAGCCATTCCTCGCGGAACGATTGTTACCTTTACCAACGGGTTGCCGTGCTCCACCAGCCAGCTGATGGTAGCGTGTCCTGCTTCGTGGTAGGCGATGGAACGTTTCTCTTCGAGGGTCATTATCTTGTTTTTCTTCTCCAAACCGCCTATTATCCTATCTACAGCATCGAGGAAGTCCTGCTTACCGACGGAAGAGCGATTTTTGCGTGCGGCTATAAGTGCTGCCTCGTTGCACACGTTGGCGATGTCGGCTCCCGAGAATCCGGGTGTCTGCCTTGCAAGAAAGTCTTTGTCGAGGTCTTGGTCGAGTTTAAGAGGACGCAGGTGTACTTCGAATATCTCTTTTCGTTCGTGTACGTCGGGCAAATCGACGTGTATCTGTCTGTCGAAGCGTCCTGCCCGCAGCAATGCCTTGTCGAGAATATCTGCTCTGTTGGTGGCAGCGAGTATGATGATACCCGAATTGGTGCCGAAGCCGTCCATCTCGGTGAGCAGCTGGTTGAGGGTGTTTTCGCGTTCGTCGTTGACGTTCATATTGGGGTTTCTGCCTCTGGCACGTCCTACGGCGTCTATCTCATCGATGAAGATGATACACGGAGCACTTGCCTTTGCCCTCTGGAAGAGGTCGCGTACGCGGCTTGCTCCTACGCCGACGAACATCTCTACGAAGTCGCTACCTGCAAGAGAAAAGAACGGCACTTCGGCTTCGCCTGCCACTGCCTTTGCCAGCAGAGTCTTACCTGTCCCCGGAGGACCGACGAGCAAAGCTCCCTTGGGTATCTTGCCGCCAAGCTCGGTGTATTTCTTCGGGTTCTTCAGAAACGAGACAATCTCCTGTACCTCCTCTTTTGCTCCCTCGAGACCGGCAACGTCTTTGAACGTGATTTTGATACCGTTCTTTTTGTCGAAAAGCTGAGCCTTGCTCTTGCCTACCGAGAAGATGCCTCCGCCTGCACCGCCCATACGACGGTTGAGGAAGAAAAACAGTCCGATGATAAACAGAAAAGGTACGATATTCCACAGTATGAAGCTTAGATAGTTTCTGCCCTCTTTGTAGGTTACCTCGCCTGTATATATGCCTCTGGTTCGGAGGTCTGCCAGTTGTTTCTCCATCTCGGCTATCGAGCCGAAGTTGGCTTTGATACGGATGGTCTTTTGTCCCTTGTAGTCTATCTTTTTCTCGAAAAGTGTGGCGGCACAGGCGGTATCTACCTCTGCTTCGATAGAGCCTGCCGTCTTGTCGATAGTGATTTTTTTTGTGCAATTGTCTGCCAAAACGTTCTGAAACTTCGATATCGGCACCTCACGCGACATCTGAGAATTGTCGTTGAGAAAATACGATGCTATAAAAAACAGTGCAATAGCCAGATATATCCAATAGAAATTGAACTTCGGCTTGAACGGTTTTTGTGGATTATTGGGTTTGTTTTGCGGGTTTGTGTTACTCATTGATTCGTAAAAGTCTTTCTTTTTATGTGGCTGCAAAGATAGTGATTTTTTATTGATGTAGGGCAAAAATTGTTTTATCGTTGAATTGTTTAATCGTTTAATTGTTGAATTGGGTAAAATGTAATTTTCAAACAGAAATTATTCAAAATAAAAAATGAGTACTTATCAATCGAAAATTACAAAGCCTCAGCAACCTCAATCCGATTAACCGTTCTTTTGTGTTAGCTGAGAAAATATGCGAAAAAAGAGTAATTTTGCGGTCTGAAAAAAACGTATTAAACACGCGGTGAAAAAGGTAACATTCTACACACTCGGCTGCAAACTGAATTTCGCCGAGACTTCTTATATCGGCAGATTGCTCGTTGCCAACGGATTCTCTATAGCAGGCAAGGGAGAGAAGGCAGATGTGTGTATCGTCAATACCTGTTCGGTAACGGATACCGCAGATAAAAAGTGCCGCCAGGCGATACATAAAATATCGTCTGCCAACCCGAATGCATTTGTGATTGTTACGGGCTGCTATGCTCAGATAAACCCTGCCGAAGTCGAACAAATAGAGGGTGTAGACCTCGTGCTCGGAGCCAAAGAGAAGTTCGACATACTCAAGATAATGCACAGCATCGAGTCGAAAGAGCAGTTCGACAGAGTTCAGGTGGCAAATATAAGAGACAACAATTTTTTCGAACCGATATTTTCGGCAGGCGACCGCACCAGATATTTCCTTAAAGTACAAGACGGATGTAATTATTACTGCACATACTGCACCATACCGTTTGCCCGGGGCAAGAGCCGTAGTGCGTCGGTAGCCGTTACTATGGACACTATACGCAGAGCTATTGCCGAAGGAGCCAGAGAGATAATACTCACAGGCGTCAATATAGGCGATTTCGGCAACGGCTCCTCTGAGCGATTTATAGACTTGGTGCGTAGCATCGACGATATGACCGACGAAGTAAGGTTTCGGATATCGTCCGTAGAGCCTAATCTGCTCGAAGATGATATAATACGACTTATTGCACGTTCGAGGCGAATAGCCCCACACTTCCACATACCGCTACAAAGCGGTAGCAACAGGGTGCTCGAACTGATGCAGAGGCGTTATACACGTGAGGTATTTGCACAAAAGGTAGCTGCCATCAAGAGCCTTATGCCGCACGCTTTTATAGGAGTAGACGTGATAGTAGGAATGCGTGGCGAGACTCCCGATATGTTCGCCGAGACGGTGCAATTCCTCGCCGAGACGCCTTTTTCGGAACTGCATATCTTCCCCTATTCGGAGCGAGAGGGTACTCGTGCGTTGAATATAACCCCCGTTGTGAGCGTACAGGAGAAGAAGCGTCGTAGCGAGATACTACACCGTATGTCGCAGGAGCACGTCGAGGAGTTCTATCGCAGCCAGAAGGGACTGGAGCGTACCGTATTGTGGGAGACCACCAAAGATCCTAAGACTATGAGTGGATATACTGAGAATTACATACCCGTTACCGCACCGTTCGAGGCAGAGAAGATAAACTCTTTTCAGAAGATACGTATAGACTGACCTATCTCTGCTTTGTGGTGTAAATTAACGCATTAAAGCGGTAAAAAAAAATAAACCTAAAAGAGTAGAAATCTTACTCTTTATCTTTGTCTATCTGCACAAACAACGAGTCTATTTGCTCATCGTCAATAGTACTCTCGACAGTCGGCACATCGGGGATTGTTTCTTGTTGTGTCGTAATATTAGGCTCTGTCTCTGTGTGGCTTTTACTTTCGGCTGTATCTGCAATATCTTTAGTTTTGGCAGTTGCCGACAAGGTCTCGTTCCTCTCCTCTACCTTACGCGACATACCCAAAATCAGCCCGAACAGCATACCCATTACCATAATAGAGGTGCCTCCTTTACTTATCAATGGCAGAGTCTGCCCCGTAACGGGTAGCAACCCTACATTTACTGCGATATGTACGAAGGCTTGGAAAACAATCAATGTTACTGAGCCCGTTATTACAACTGCTTGGAAGACAGTATCTACTTTGCGTATCAAGACTCCTCCTCGCCAAAGCAGCCACAGGTACAGAAAAATAACTCCTATGCCTCCCAGAAACAATCCGTATTCTTCGACGATGAGTGCGTATATGAAGTCTTTCGACACCTCTTGTAAGCGGTTACGCCAAACGCTGTTACCCGGAGCAACGCCTATTTTACCGTCGTATATGGCAGATTGTGCGTAAATAACCTGGTCGTATTTGCGGATAAGTTCCCACTTCTCGGCTGTCGTCTCCGATGCCCTCCAGCTATCTTCTATGTTTATATGGTTTCTGAAACGTCCTTGCCAGGTGTCGAACCTGAACTTGTTGGTAAAGCCAGACAAGAAACCGACGGAGTCTTTGGGTATGACCGTAGATACAATAGAGAGAGTAACAACAAGGATAATAGGTATACCGACAAAACGAACTATCTTCTTCCACGGTACGGCACCTACTATGAGCATTACCAATATCGGTACGAATATTATTATAGCCTGCGATAGATTCATCGGGAAGATTAGCCCCACGGTAATCCATACTATCCAGCAGAACCGCCCGAAGTACTTGTCGAGAAAATTTTTGTCGCGAAACTCGTCGATAAAAAACGCCACTACCACTATCAGTGCAAATTTGACAAACTCCGAGGGCTGAAACAATCCCCCAAGACTACGAGCAGCACCTTGGTGCATAGAGCCTCCTACGAGCAGATAAGCCAAGAGGGCGATACAGAAGAATAGCAGTATGAACGACAGAAATTTGACTAACTTCATCGGAGCGGAATACACACCGAGCAGTGTCACGAACCCGAGACCCATAAAAGCAATGTGTTTGAATATCAATCCGGCGGCTTTGCCCGAACCGCTCACAGCATCCGACGACGCACTGAAAACCGCCACAATAGATACTAAACTAAGAAAAAAATAGATTATCCATATTATGTGGTCGCCCTTGAAGTGTTTGCCGAAAAAATTGCTCATACCGTTAAGCTGTCTGTATAGTGGAAAATACGACTGCAAAGTTACATTTTTTTTTGCTGCCGTCGTACGAATCTTATCGGAAGTATGGTCAATCTTTTGTTTACTTTAACTCTATTTTATGGTCTATACTCTATTGTCTGTCGGTTCAGTCGATTCGACAATATTTTTACTAACTTTGCCGAAGTTAATAGGACGTATGGATACAAAGCTGATAACGGATAAGATAGTTGCCGCAGCTCTCGATGTGGGTTTTTCGGCGTGTGGCGTTACCGACACACAACCTCTCAACGAACAGGGCAAATATCTGCAGAATTGGCTCAGACTCGGCTACAACGGTACAATGAAGTATATGGAAAATAATCTCGACAAGCGTCTAAACCCCTCATTGCTTGCCGAAGCCTCGAAGTCGGCTATCGTGGTGCTGCTCAACTACAAGCCCGAACGCACCATTGCTACCGACAAACCGCAAGTGTCGAAATATGCCTACGGTACAGATTATCACTTTGTTGTCAAAAATAAACTAAACAGGCTACTGCGTCGTATACAGACGGATATAGCTGACTGTCGGGGAGTGGCTTATGTAGACTCCGCTCCTGTGTTGGAGAAGGCTCTGGCAGTAAAGGCAGGCTTGGGATGGATAGGCAAAAACTCGTTGCTGATAAACAAACAATTCGGGTCTATGACATTCATCGGTACGCTTTTTGTAGATATCCCGCTATGTTACAATACCCATATCGTACCCGACGGTTGCGGAAACTGTCGTCGGTGTATAGACGCCTGTCCGACGCAGGCAATAGTGGCACCGAGAGTTATAGATGCGAGCCGCTGCGTCTCATATCTGAACAAGACACATCGCGGCACTGTGCCCGAAGACTTGCAGACTCTCGTAGGCAACCGTATCTGGGGCTGCGACTGTTGCATCGACGTGTGTCCGTACAACAAACAGACTCCCGTACACAATACGCAGGAGCTTATGCCCAGAGACGAGCTGTTTGAACTCGATTTGGCGGCGATATCCAAGCGGCAACTAAAAAAACTGATAATGCGTCTGCCGCCTCGCAATCAGTCGGGTACTGGGTCGTAGCCGTGCCCGCCCCACGGATGGCAGCGAAGTATACGTCTGGCGGCAAGCCACAGACCACGCACCGCACCGTGCTTCCGGATAGCCTCTATGGCGTATTGCGAGCATGTAGGCACATACCGACAACTCGACGGTAACATCGGCGAGATTGCTTTCTGGTAGAATATTATCGGCAATATCAGTAGTTGTCTAATTATCTTCTTCATATATTATACCTTTCAGTATCGCTATCATTACAGTCTCTATCCTACGAAATGTCGGTTTTTGGTTGTTCGTGGCGGTCAATGCAATATCCAACCCGAAATCTTTGTCTGTTATAACTGTGGTAACAGTCTCTTTGTTTAGGCGATAACTCTCTCTGAGAAGTCGCTTGTATCGGTTGCGGTCTACGGCTTTACGGAAATATCTCTTGGGTACTGAAAAAAGCACTCTGACCTCTCCTTTGTTTGCTGTCTTAATGTATGTCGCCATAAGGGGCGTCTCTAATCTCTTTCTCCCCTTGGCGTAGAGATTGGCAATATTGTTCTTTCCTGTCAGCCGTTCTGTTTTGAGTAGACTGTATCTTTTTTGTTTTATGTTTTTCAATGTAAAAAAGTTGTTGTTTCTTTGTACAAAAGTACGATTTATTTTTTCTGTCTCCCCCCTGAAATTCGGAAATGTCTTATCCTCTGTCTCTGAACAGTTCTACGAAAGAGTCTGCGAGTCTGGGCATTGCTCCGTGTTGTTGGCATACGTATGCAGCCACTTCGGCAGCCAGGCAGTGTGCTTCCTCCACTGTCTGCCCGTTGAGATATGCTGCCGTAAAAGCCGCCGTAAACGAGTCTCCTGCTCCTACGGTATCGGCTACGTGCACTCTGGGCGAAGGTAGAAACGATGTCAGGTCGGGTGTAAAGACATAGCTGCCCTCTGTACCTTTGGTCAATATCAGTATCCTGAGTTCGTATTCCTGCAACAGTCTGCGGCAAATCTCCTCTTCGCTACCGTTCCAATCGAATAGTTTGGCTATTTTTATTACTTCTTCGTCGTTTATTTTCAGCATATTCGACATCTTAATCGAGTTGTCGACTATTGCTTTTGTATAATAATCGAGCCGTAGGTTGATGTCGCATATTTTTATGCTATCGTCGGGCATTGCTTCTATGAACTTTCTGATAGTCGTACGCGATACTTCGTTTCGCTGTGCCAGCGACCCGAAACAGACTACTTTCGTGCTCTTTGCCAGATTCTCTATGCGTTGCGTAAAAGGAATATTGTCCCACGCTACTCCCTCGCATATCTCGTAATGCGGTATACCTGCTCCGCAGAGTGTTACCTGTACTGTGCCGGTGGGATAGTCGGTGGTCTCTATCAGATAGTTGAGTTTTTTCTTTTCCAGACTTGTCAGTATCTCTTTCCCCAACAAGTCGTTGCCGATGGCACTTACAGCGTATCCGTTGAATCCGAACTGTGAGATATGATATGCGAAATTGGCGGGAGCTCCTCCCAATACCTTACGAGTGGGGAAAACGTCCCAAAGTATCTCGCCCAAGCCTACAACTATATTTTTCATTCGTATATATGATTTTATTCGTTTACTTACACCGTGTTTTGTAGTCATCACAAAATTAGTCTTTTTTTTGTTACCGATGCCAACGAACGAGAAAAATAATTCTTAGTACTGTGTCTGTCATTGACATATCTTTTAGAGACTAAATTATTGATAATTAAAAGGAGAAAATAAAGATAATTATACTCTGTCCCGATTTTTTGCTATCAATAATGCCGTCTTCCGGTACTCACGCAGATTTGTTCTAAGACCGATGTCTGTATTTTATTCCTTTTATTTACAGCTGTTTGTAGCTTTGCTCTAAAATTTGGTAGGATAAAAATACATAGCGACTGTATCTTATACCAGAAAAACATATATTCGTATTGTAAATGTAAAATGGTTATTTTGTGGATTTTATCGCATTGCGATAGATTTTTTTTATAATATTATTTTTACAATATTGATTGTTTTTAGAAAATAACTAACTTTGCACCCAATTTTGCAGTAGCAAATATGTTTTTAAAATTTCTTATTATTAAACAAAAAATATAAATAAAATTTATGAAAAAAAGAATCAGTTTAAGTCTGCTTATTGCAGCAATGATTTTGGTTGCTTTTTCGTCTTGTAAGGGAAATACTCCCGATGTAAAGAAAAAAGTGACAGGTGTAAAACTTAGTGAAACAGCTAAGACTATTTTAGTGGGCGATGAGTTTACCCTTACGGCAACGGTCGAACCTGCCGATGCAGCCGACAAGACAGTCGTTTGGACATCGGATAAACCCACAATTGCTACCGTAACCGACGGTAAAGTAAAGGGCGTCGCAGATGGCGAAGCTAATATTACCGTAACTACAAAAGATGGTAGTCAAAAGGCTACCTGTAAAGTAACGGTATTAGGCATAGATATTCAGGTAACCGATATTACAGCAGGCAATGCTAAAATTAAGATTACCCCGTTCGATAAAGAGATTAAATATTATGTTTACGCTATGCCAAAAGAAAAATTCGAACAAGAAAGTAAAAAAGATCCTTCTCTTGGTATTTTTGCCTTTGATAAAGGTTGGTATAGTGTTATGGCAGAGCATAGTCCGGGCGGGAAAAAATGGCAAGATTTTATGGCAAACGATCTAAATAAGGGCGATAAGAGTTTTAATCTCTATGATTTTGTCTACTTTCCCCGTCCGAATAGTGAGTGTGTAATTTACTGTTACGGTATTGACTTAAAAGGAACAGATGACGATAAGCCATCTACCGAAATAATTACGAAAACAATCAAGATGGGGGATGCAGTGAAATCAAGCAATAATATAACCGTAAAAATAAACGGTACTACTCCCCAAGGAGTAAATGCTACATTTACTACTACCAACAATGATACTTACTTTGTGGGAATTGGAAGAAAAAAATTTGTTGATTTTTATAAAAATCACACTAAATATAATTTTGTAGATATGCTTTACAAGATGTTAGAAGATGCCTATATCGCTGATCATAAGGTTGACCTGCTGTCAGGAAACCAAACTATAACCCCGGATAAATATTCTTGCAACGCAGGAGAGGATTATTATTTGGTATATTGTTCGTTCAACCGAGAAACCGGTATTGGTGGCGAGGTGAAAATAGAGCCTTTCTCTACCCCCAAAAAATAATTAAATATAGATAGAATACAAAATAACCTCGTAAAGGGCTTGAACTTTATGAGGTTATTTTTTACTCTAACCAAAAAAACGAGCTTTTGTCTTTTAGACAATTTTTTTATACCGAGGAAAGATTGGCTGTATCATATTTTTTATTAATTTTGGAGGAATTATAAATATATTATTATATAAAATATAAGCTATTGCAAATGAGTAGATTGGTAGTAGTCGGAGTACAATGGGGCGATGAAGGGAAAGGTAAGATGACCGACTATCTTGCCCAGAATTCCGATGTCGTAGTCCGCTATCAGGGAGGTAATAATGCCGGACACACAATAACTTTCAAGGGGCAGAAGTATGCTCTGCAGAGTATTCCGTCGGGGATATTCAACCCTACGATAAAAAACGTTATGGCAAACGGTATGGTCATCAACCCAAAAGCTGTTTTGGAGGAGTTGCGTCGCCTTAACGATATGGGTATCACCGATTACCGTCTTTTTATCTCAGACCGTGCAAGTGTGGTTATGCCCTATCATCTCGCTCTCGACGGAGCTTACGAAGGTATCAAAGGCAGTAATATGATAGGAACTACCAAGAAAGGTATCGGTCCTGCTTATGCCGACAAATACAACCGTATAGGGATACGAATTGGTGATTTGCTCGACAGAGATTACTTTGCCTTACGTCTTAGGGAGGCTCTGACCGTCAAAAATATGGAACTGCGTATGCTCGGGCTCGACACATTCGATTTCGAACCGCTCTTCGAGGAGTTTATAGGCTACGGACAGTCGCTCAGCTCTTATATCTGCGACACATCTGTTTTACTTAACGACGAGGTAAAAAACGATTCAAAAATACTCTTCGAGGGAGCACAAGGAGTGATGCTCTGTGTAGAGCACGGCACGTATCCGTTTGTAACCTCTTCGTCGCCTGCATCTGTCGGTGTACCTATCGGTACGGGGATACCGCCCAAATATATCGACCGCGCTCTCGGTATATGCAAGGCATATAATACCCGTGTGGGAGCGGGGGCTTTCCCTACCGAACTCGATGGAGACTTAGCCGACTATATCCGCAATAGAGGCAGAGAGTTCGGTACCGTTACGGGACGTCCCCGACGCGTCGGCTTCCTCGATACCGTTGCTCTTAGGTATGCCTGCCGCATATCGGGTATCGATTCGCTGGCGATAATGTTGTTCGACGTACTGTCGGGTGTAGGAGAGCTGAAAATATGCACCCATTACGAACTCGATGGCAAGCGTATAGATTTCGTACCGAGCACCGTAAATGCATACTCTCGTTGTAAACCAATATACACCGATATGCCCGTTTGGACAGAAGATATATCGTCGTGCCGAACTTTCGACGAACTGCCTGCCAATGCCAAGGCATATCTGAAAAAGATAGAGGAACTTACCGCAACCCCGATAGATTATGTGTCTGTCGGACCGGACAGAGTACAAACTATTGCCGTTAAATAGAAAAAAAATAATAAAAATCGGAAAGTATATTTCTTATTATAAATGTATTTAATTCATTAAAATCAAATGGAAAAGAAGAATAATTTATTAATTTTGGGTGTATTTATAGCCTTGGGTCTGATAGTGCTGGGTATCAGCATTAATAGCGGACTGCGAAGTTTTTCGAACAAAGAGCGTGTCGTAACGGTAAAAGGGCTTGCAGAGCAATATATGAAAGCTACTGACGCTACTATTTCTATCGGTGTGTCGTTTACCGGCGACGAACCGAAGTCTCTTACCTCGACGGTAAATAACAAGATAGCCAAAATAACCGAATATCTGAAAAGTAAAGGCTACAACACGCTGATTACAGGCAATCTTTATATCTACGACTCTAAAAGTTACTACGAAGAACGCTGGAACGGCGATAACTACGTAAAGGTAAAAAAAGACCGCTACCGTGCTTCGCGTGATATAACAATAAAACTAAAAGATGTGGAGAAGGCTGCCGATATCACCAATTCTATCGATAACGACCTTATCAATAGAGATTTGTCGAGCGATGTTACGTGCTCATATACTTTTCCCGAACTTAACTCTATCAAACCGCAGCTCATCGCCGAAAGCACCAAGAATGCACGTGCCGCAGGCGAACAGTTCGCCAAAGATTCCAAGTCGAAACTCGGCAAGATAAAGACAGCTACTCAGGGACAGATTTCTATTGCAGGGCAATATTACGACGAAGAAGACTCCTATGCAACATCTCCTTCGGAGCCATATTTGCAGAAAGCCCGTGTGGTATCGACAATCGTATTCTTCCTCGAAGATTGACGAAGTCGATTTTCTGAGTGTAAATGAATCGGAGGCTATTGCTTTTATAAGCAGTAGCCTCTGTTGTACAGGCTTTTGTGAGAGATTTAGGGCACTTACTTAATATTGAGTGGATAAATCGATGAGTAGTACCAACATATTTTTTATTACCTTTGTACGAAAAAAGAACGAAAGATGCTTTATCCATTGAAATTCGAACCCATACTTATGCCCAAGATTTGGGGCGGGCAAAATCTTAAACGTCTGTATCCTGGTGCCGACCGATACGATAATATCGGCGAAAGTTGGCTTGTGTCTGCCGTGCAGGGTAACGAGTCGGTTGTCGAAGGCGGTTTCCTTGCCGACAATACTCTGCCAGAGCTTGTAGAGGTTTACCTCAACGACCTCGTCGGTGACGGTGTCTACAAACGCTACGGTAACAACTTCCCGCTGTTGGTAAAGATAATAGATGCTGCCGACGATCTATCCATTCAGGTACACCCCGACGACGAGATTGCGGGCAAACGACACAACTCGTTCGGGAAAAACGAGATGTGGTACATACTCGATTGTACCGAAGATGCCTTTGTATGTGCGGGTTTCAACCGTAAGATAACCAAAAAGGAGTATCTGACTGCCGTCGAAGATGGTACGCTGGAGGATTATCTGCAGAAACACCCAGTGAAAAAGGGTGATTACATCTATATCCCTGCCGGCTGTGTTCACTCTATCGGGAGGGGGTGCACGATATTGGAGATACAGCAGTCGTCAGACATAACATATCGTATCTACGACTTCAATCGTACCGACGACAAGGGCAACCGTCGCGAACTACATACCGAGCAGGCTCTCGAAGCTATCGACTTCGACAATTGGCGCAAATCACTGTCTTCGGCTGTGTTTGTCGACAATGAGGCTCGTAAAATAATCGAAACACCATACTTTAAAACGCTTATCCTCAGCGCTTCCAAAGTGCAGGAACTCGATTTGTCGGAGATAGACTCTTTCGTGTTGCTATCGGTCGTCGAGGGACGGCTCAATGTCAATCATCCAAGCGGCAAGACCGTTATAGATACTTGGCAGACAGCTCTGATACCGGCATCGATACAGACCGTTGTCTTGAACCCCGACCCGAAAGCGAAAGTACTTATAACATATATACAATAAAAAAAACCGCCCCAAACGATTTGTGTTTTGTGGGCGGAATCTCTTTTTGTGGTCTTCTTTCTCAGACAATCTCTTTCTTTTCGATTGCCAGCTTACCACGATAATAACCACAGTCAGGACATATAGTGTGATATATGTGCATTGCACCGCAGTGCGAACATACAGCCAGTGTAGGAGCCTCTGCCTTGTAGTGTGTGCGGCGTTTTGCCTGTCTTGTCCGTGAGTGTCTACTTCTTGGATTTGCCATTGTTTATTATTCTTTTAAATTATCACTAATATTTTTTAGAGCTGCCCAACGCGGGTCTATCTCTTCTTTTTTCGTTTCTTTTCGTTTGTTGGAGTATTTCTCGAATATGGCGAGCATCTTGTCATCACATTCTCCTTCGTCGTGCACATTCCTAATCGGGATACTTACCAGCAATTCCTCATTAAAGAGCGGTGCCAAATCCAATACTCCGTCGTCGAAGTCGAGTTCATACTCATCGTTGTTTAGGAGATTACCGTCTTTGTCCGATTTTAGGTTCATTACCAACTCTCTGTCGATACTCAGAGGTATCTCTGCCAAACATCTGTCGCAGGGAACCGATATTTTGCCTGTCAGCTTGATATTCAGCTCTGTGCCTGCACTTTGCTTGTTTGCTTCCAATTTGGCATAGATGCAGCCCAAGGTCTTGAACGAGAACTCCGATTTATCGAAAAAACTATCGTCCAACTCATATTCAAAACCGTGTTTGCCTATTGGTAATGTTTTGATATCAAGAAGATAATCGCTCTCCCGCCTCATCTCTATCCGAAATTGAAAACGGTTGCAAAGGTACTATTTTTTTTGCAATTATCCAAAAATAAAAAGGAATAGGCTGTGGTGTTGACTGTTGTGTATTCCTTTATCTTTCCGATGTTTATGTTTTCTATGAAAAGTTTTATTGCCGTTATTTGCCCGATAGCAGAATCTTATATCGGTACTGACGTATGTTAATATAAAATACCTCTTTTATCCACCCAAAACGCCGATATGGTTTGTCTGTCGATATTGAGCTGGTTTTTAAGCTCTTCGAGTGAGCTAAACTTAACTTCGTCGCGAACGAAACGACAAAATACTACCTCTATTTCTTTGCCGTAAATATCTCGGTCGAAATCGAAAATATTTACCTCGACGGTATGATTGACGCCATCTACCGTAGGACGGTTGCCGATATTCAACATTCCTTTGTGGCGGATACCGTCTATTATAACCTCTACTGCGTATACTCCATTGTGTGGCAGTAGCTTATCGGAGATGATTTTTAAATTTGCAGTAGGAAAACCGAGCGTTCTGCCTATCATTTGTCCGTGCATAACAATACCTTTTAGAGAGTATTTGTACCCCAACATTGCATTGGCTTCCAGGATTTTGCCGTTGTGTAAATATTGGCGTATACGAGACGAACTGACAGTTTGCCCCGTTAAATCGAACTGTTCGGATTTATGTGCTTTTATGCCCATTGTATTGCATATTGCTTCTATTTTGTCGAAATCCCGTATCCTGTCGGAGCCAAATGTATGGTCGTAGCCTACGAAGAGGGTGTCGAGGCAGAAGCTGTGTTTCAAAAAAGCCAAAAAATCTTTTGCCGTCTGTGTCGCTATTTGTTGGTCGAAGTCTAATAAAAGACAATAGTCTATACCACAGTAACTTATCTTGGATATCTTTTCGGCAGTAGTAGTAAGTTGCCGTATATCGTAGCGACAGTCGAAAAACTTTTTGGGATTATGCACAAATGTAACCACAACGGATTTTTTACCGTTACGTCTTGCTTCGTCAGCTACGCTATCGAGTAGAAACTTGTGCCCAAGATGTACGCCATCGAAAAAACCAATGGTTGCCACTGTTGGCGTGCCGTGTATAACGCTATTTATTCCCAGAACCTCCACACCCGTATGTCTTTTGCGAATTGTGTAGGGTTTATCGTTTCCCGCTTTTGCCTATCCGCCCGAAGCGTATCTTACCTCCAAGCCAGCCTTTGTCTTTATCGAGCGAGAGCCACACGAATACAGGTCGTCCTACTATATGGTCTTCGGGTACAAAGCCCCAATAACGCGAGTCGGCAGAGTTGTGTCGATTGTCGCCCATCATAAAGTAGTAATCCATCTTGAACGTATATTTGTCAGATAAGCTGCCGTTTATGAATATTTTACCATCTTTTACCTCGAGAGTATTGCGTTCGTAATTTCTGATAATTTGCTCATAAATAGGCAGATTGTAGAGCGATAGGCTTACTGTTGTGCCTCGTTTGGGTATTACGAGCGGTCCGAAGTTATCTCTTGTCCAGCCGTAGTTGGCATACAGCGGGAATACCTTATCGTATTTGTGGGTAGGCTTGCGTACTATACATTTGATGTAGGGTAGCCGTTTCACTTTTTCGAACACATCGGCTGTCATCGGCAAATCCCATATCACGCCCGACAGGTCGAATTTGGCATACCTCGTATCATTCTCCGGTATGAAAGCCGCATATTGTCTGTCATCTTTACTGATACCCAATTTGTCGAAAAATGCGTCGTTAAGCGGCGTTCCATCGGTCTGTACATAATAGTTGTACTGTACATTCGGGTAGTCTTTCGATATTTTGCCGTTGATATATATTTGATTATCTACAATACGAAAAGTATCGCCGGGTATTGCCACACAGCGTTTTACGTAGTTTTCGCGTCTGTCTACGGGTCGCCATATTATTTCGCCAAAAATATTTTTATTTGCCATTATAGCCTCTCTACCAATCTTATATATGCGGTCTCTGTAATTGCCTATATTTTTGAAAATCGTATCGGGTGCCTCCGTCTGTGCAATCCGTTCCAAGCCCTCTTTGAAGATAAGTGTATAATAGTCAGGGTTATTTATCTTTGTAGGTACGGTGTCGCCTGTTGGAAAGTTGAATACAACTATATCGCCCCGCTTTACTGTGCCCAAGCCTTTCAGACGGCGGTATTCCCATTGCGGTTTCTCGATATAGCTCTTCGAGCCCCACGGGAAAGTGTGTTGTACAAGCGGTGCCGATAGCGGAGTGTTGGGTATCCTCGGTCCGTAGCTTACTTTGCTTACGAACAAAAAGTCGCCCACAAGCAGTGTCTTTTCCAATGACGACGACGGTATCTTATAATTCTGGAATAGATACAGATTAATGAAGTACACTGCTATCAGTGCAAAAACGATAGCATCTAACCACGAAAAGATAGAATACAGGGTTTTGTTTTTGGTTTTTCGCCACCAATCCCACGGGATAAACTTCGTTATAAACAAATCGAATATCAACGGCAACAGCAGTAACCACCACAAATTGCCCACCCAAAAGACGAACAGTACATACACTATTGCCCAAACGATAAACTTGATCCAGTTTTTACGAGGTCTCTTCAATCTGTCTTTTATATTCATATATAATACCTTTATTACAAATTTGTTACAAAGTTAGGAAAAATATTCGGAGCGTGCTGTTTATGTTCGTCATTTTTGTTGTCATTCCGCATACATATCTTCGATGAGGGC
>ERZ772764.673-NODE-673-length-22979-cov-10.499956_pt1 | contig 22979 bp, 21 predicted proteins | sample MGYA00512163_ERZ772764 | MGnify/ENA primary metagenome ERZ772764 (study PRJEB29015, sample SAMEA2737903) | human oral metagenome | biome: human oral; feature: human-associated habitat; material: dental | place: China | collected 2094 ... | reverse complement strand
GCGTGATGCTGCAATATTTTTTCGATATGGAGCTGCTGATTGACGTGCCGCCCGAGTCGTTTGACCCTGCGCCGAAAGTCGATTCGGCAGTGGTGCGCATGATTCCGGTGAAACACCGCATCGGCAAGGCGGACGATTTCGAACATTTCGCCAAACTGGTGAAACTCGCCTTCCACCAACGCCGCAAAACCATACGCAACAATCTGAAAGAGCTTGCCGGCGACGAGGATTTACAGGCAGTCGGCATCAGCCCGCAAGACCGCGCCGAACATATCGCGCCGGAGAAATATGTGGAACTGAGCAATTATCTCGTCCGTAAGGTCGTCTGAAAACATTTGGAAACAACATGATTAAATTCAAAAACGTACATAAACATTTCAAAGACCTGCACGTCATCAACGGCGTCAATCTGGAAGTGAAGCAGGGTGAAGTGGTGGTGGTTTGCGGACCTTCGGGCAGCGGCAAATCGACGCTCATCCGTACCGTCAACCAGCTTGAAAGCATTGAGAGCGGCGAGATTTGGGTGGACGGTATCAATGTTGCCGATCCGCAGACGGATTTGAACAAGGTGCGTGAGGAAGTGGGTTTTGTGTTCCAAGGCTTCAATCTGTATCCGCATCTGACCGTATTGGAAAACATCATCCTGTCGCCGATGAAGGTGAAAAAACAAAGCCGCGAACAGGCTGAGGAAAAGGCGATGGAGCTGTTGGAACGCGTGGGTTTGGCGCATAAAAAAGATGCATTCCCCAGCCAGCTTTCCGGCGGACAGCAGCAGCGTGTGGCGATTGCGCGCGGGCTGGCGATGGAGCCGCGAGTGATGCTGTTTGACGAACCGACTTCCGCACTCGACCCGGAAATGGTCGGCGAGGTGTTGAAAGTGATGCAGGACTTGGCGGAAAGCGGCATGACCATGATGTGTGTCACGCATGAAATGGGCTTTGCGCGCGAAGTGGCAGACCGCATTATTTTCGTGGATAAAGGACAGATTTTGGAAAACGAAACGCCTGAAGAGTTTTTTACCAATCCGAAACACGAACGCGCCAAACAGTTCTTGCAGCAAGTGATGACGCATTAACAGCTTGTCAAAAGGTCGTCTGAAAGACAGATTGAGGCTTTCAGACGACCTTTGGCGAATGCAACCGATAGATATAGACGGCAAAGAAACCATTTCTCATTTTGCCGTAGCAAAGGAAAACCATGTATTTTGTTGACCGTACCGCCGTCGTGCTTAAGCCGACCGCCCGTTTTTTGGAATGGCTGAAATCCGCCGATGAAAATATGCCCGACCTGACCATCGAGCAAATCCGTGCCAACTGCTCCGTATTTCTCGTGCCGCAGTTTGACGAGCCGGAAGCCGTGATTGCCTATTTTGACGAACGCTACCAACAGATTTTCGAGGCGGAGTTGGCAGGCTGGGACATCGATAAAAGCAAGTGGCCGCAAGACATGAGCCTGAAGGCGTTTTGGGAATTTTTCGATACCGAAATCCACGATATGGTTTTGGACATGGAAGAAGCGGAATTGAGCATTACGCCCGTGTTCGACAATATGATGTAGGGCGATGCGCGCTTTTCAGACGACCTTGAAGCCGTCCCGTTCTTTAAAAGCCTTGTCCGTCTTGTTGCACTTGTCTGCTGTGGCCGTGTGCCTGATATGGTTTTACGGCTGGATGATGTGGTTCGGGCTGGCGGCGTTGGCGGGCAGTTTTGTCCACGCTTGGCGCGTGGTGAATTTGCGGACGGCGGGTGCGGTAAAGAAAATCGCCATCGACCGCCATGCGCGCGCTTCCGTATTTTGCGGAGACGGAGAAGGGCAGGGCGTAGTGTTGGACGGCGCGACCATGCTGACCCCTTACGCTTTGTTTTTACAGTGGAACGCCGACGGCAAAACGATACGGCAATGCGTCACGCCCGATATGGCGGATAAGGAATCTTACCGTCGTCTGAAAGTTTGGGCGCGCTGGTGTCAGGCTCAGGATGCCGGGCATCCGCTTTAATTCGGTAAAGCGGTTTTCCGCCTTGTCCTTGTCAAATTAAACCCAATATAAAAACAGTCCACACAAGCAGCCGAAGCCGTCCCCATTATGCCGAAACGACGGTTTCAGACGACCTTTTGAAAAACGAAACACACATGAAAACATTACAAGACTGGCTCTCGCATTTGGAAACCGCCCACAGCGGCGGCTTAATCGACATGGGCTTGGAACGCACGGGTGAAGTGAAAAAACGCATGAAGCTCGAGCCGCAATGCCCCGTCGTCGTTGTCGCGGGAACAAACGGTAAAGGTTCGGTCTGCGCCTACCTGACGCAGATTTACAAACAGGCAGGCTTCAAAGTCGGTACGCTGACCAGCCCGCATTTATTGCGTTACAACGAACGCATCGCCGTCAACGCCGAGCCGGTTTCAGACGACCTCATCACCGCTTCCTTCGAGCGCATCGAAGCGGCGCGCGGCGAAATATCGCTGACTTATTTTGAATTCAATGCCTTGGCGGCGGTCGATATCTTCATACGCGAACAAGTCGATGTGATGATATTGGAAGTCGGCTTGGGCGGACGTTTGGACGCGGTCAATGTGTTCGACTGCGATTGCGCGGTGGTCACCAGCGTGGATTTGGACCATCAGGCGTTTTTGGGCGATACGGTCGAACAGGTCGGCTTTGAAAAAGCAGGCGTGTTCCGCAGCGGCAAACCCGCAATCTGCGGGCAAAACCCCGCACCCGAATCGTTGGTCGCACACGCCGAAGCCATAGGCGCGAAACTGCTGATGGTGCAGCGCGATTTCGATTTCGCCTCATTGGAAAACATCCAATGGAACTACCGCTTCCATCCGCAGCATTCAGACGACCCCGCGCGCAACCGCAATTCCCTGCCGTTCCCCGCATTGCGCGGCGCATACCAGCTTTCCAACGCCGCCTGCGCACTGACCGTGTTGGAATGTTTGAACGAAAAATTGCCGGTGGACATCGGCGCCATCAAGCGCGGTTTGCTGCTGGTTGAAAACCCCGGACGCTTCCAAGTCCTGCCCGGCCGCCCGCTGACCGTTTTGGATGTCGGACACAATCCCCACGCCGCCCGCGCACTGCGCCGCAGCCTGATTAATTTGGCGTTTGCGCAAAAACGCACCGCCGTGTTCAGCATGCTGTCCGATAAAGACATAGACGGCGTGTTGGAAATCGTTAAAGACCAGTTTGACGAGTGGTATATCGCGCCTTTGGACGTGCCGCGCGGCATGACGGCGGAAGCCTTGCAGGCGAAACTGGAAGCACAAAATATCGAAAATATACAAACTTTTACCTCCGTTCGCGAGGCGTACCGCGCAGCTTTGGCTAAGGCGGGCGAAAATGATAGAATCGTTGTTTTCGGCTCATTTCATACCGTTGCCGACGTGATGGCGGCGTTGTAAAAGGAAATCTCCATGTCTGACAATAAGCAAAATGAAGTTCTGACCGGTTACGAACAGCTCAAACGCCGCAACCGCCGCCGCTTGGTTATGGCATCGGGGTTGGTGGCGGCATCGACCGTTTTATTGGGCGTCGCCCTGTCAACCGGACCGGAAAACAAGCCAGAAGAAGAAAACGCCCAAACTACAACCATCCAACAGAATAATGCCAACGCAGAACCTGCCAACCTGGCGGACGCGACCGTGTTGGAGCCTTCTACCAAAGAAGATTTGGAAGCAGCGGCAGAAGCGGCTAAAAATGCCGATGCCGAAGTAGCGGACAAACCGCAGGAAACCGCCGCGCCGGAGCAAACTGCGCAAGCCGAGCCGCAACCTGATGCGCCGCCAGCCGCGCCCGAAGATGTAGGCCCGCCTTTGGTGCTGATTAACGATACGCTGTCAGACAGCGACATCAAAGGTTTGGAAGAGTCTGAGAAAATCCAAAAAGCCGAAGCCGCCAAACGCGAAGCAGCCGAGCGACGCGCGGAAGAGCGCCGCCGTAACCGTGAAGAGCAGCGTAAAGCGCAGCAGCTTCAAGCCCAAGAAGCAGCAGAACGCGAAGCCAATGCCGCAGCGCGTAAACGTGCGCTTCAAGCTGCAAAAGCCGAGAAGGCGGAACGTGCCGCCGCAGCTGAACGCAACAAGCTGGCACAGTTGGAAAAAGCCGAGAAAGCCGTTGCCGAACGTAAGGCATTAAAAGCCAAAGAAGAAGCGGCGGCGAAACACAAAGCAGCAGCGGAAAAAGCCAAAGAAGCTGTCACAGCATCCGCATCCGAACCTAAAGAAAGAATTCGGGTAGATGCTTCCAAATACGAAAAAATTGAAACGGCCAACAAAAAAGCTTCCGCGGTAAGGGAAGCCGAAGCGAAAGTTGCCAAAGCCAAAACTGAGCAGACGGCCAAGGCAGAGAAAACCGCTACCGCTACTGCTGAAAGGTCGTCTGAAAAGGCAAAAACCAAAACCGCCGAAGTCAAATCAGGTAAAAAAGCCGCCATTCAGGCTGGTTATGCTGAAAAAGAACGCGCCTTGAGCCTGCAACGCAAAATGAAAGCAGCAGGTATCGACTCAACCATTACCGAAGTGATGACGGATAAAGGCAAGGTTTACCGTGTCAAATCAGGCGCATACAAAAACGCCTACGACGCCGAACGCGACTTGAACAAACTGCGCGTACACGGCATTGCCGGACAGGTAACCAATGAATGATATTCCGTTAGCCGACATACTCGCCTTCGGCGTGATTGCGGCGTGTATCGTGATGTCGATGATACGCGGCGTCATTGCCGAAGCGGGTTCGCTGTTTGCGTGGGTGATTTCCTTTTTGTTGGCTAAAACGTTTGCCGTGCCGTTTTCGGAAGTGGCGTTCAAATCGATTCAACCGCGCGCCTTGGGCGTTGCCATTTCGTTTGTCGTGATTTTCTTTTTGGCGCGTTTTTTACAGCAGTTTTTGCGCACCATACTGACCAACGCAGCGTCATCGATGGGGTTGGGCAGCGTCAACAGAGTCTTGGGCGGCGTGTTCGGCGCAGCCAAAGGCGTGTTGCTGGTCACTTTGGCGGTCATGGTCTGCGCCCACACCGATTTGCCGGAAACGGAAGATTGGCAAAGCTCGTACAGCATTCCTTATTTCCAATCATTGTCTGAAGTCATCATGCCTTATCTGCCCGGTCAGAAGGACAAGGCGGAAGATAAGGCGGAATCGTAAATCCACCGGTTTCAGACGACCCCGATTACATCAAAGGTCGTCTGAAACCGGTTTTTATTGGGATATATTGTTGTATAGAGAGTTAAGTTTATAGTGGATTAAATTTAAATCAGGACAAGGCGACGAAGCCGCAGGCAGTACAAATAGTACGGCAAGGCGAGGCAACGCCGTACTGGTTTAAATTTAATCTACTATAAACACCTGCACAGCTTTACTTTACTCTGGTTTGAAAAGAATAATTTTTTATTGAGTTATCAGGGTAATAAGTGAAATAGTTTTATACATTTTGCTGTCGGCAACCTCATTGCCTTGCTCTGATTTAAGTTTAACCCAATATTTTTTAGATCAAATTTCTGCGAAGATCCGTTATAAGAATTGCAAAATAAAAATCCCCACTGAAAAGTGGGGATTTTGCTTTGCAATTCTTTTGCTTAACCTTTGCGGGCAGGCAATTTTTCTTTAATGCGGGCAGCTTTACCGGTCAGGCCGCGCAGGTAGTACAGTTTGGCGCGACGGACGTCACCGCGGCGTTTTACTTCGATTTTTTCTACGGTAGGGGAGTAGAGTTGGAAGGTACGCTCAACGCCTTCGCCGCTGGAAATTTTGCGGACGATGAAGTTGCTGTTCAAGCCGCGGTTACGACGGGCGATAACAACGCCTTCGTAAGCTTGCAGACGGCTGCGTGAACCCTCTACTACGCGTACGGAAACGACTACGGTGTCGCCCGGTGCGAATTCGGGGATTTCTTTGTTCAGGCGAGCGATTTCTTCTTGCTCTAATTGTTGAATCAGGTTCATTGTTTTTCCTAAATTATGATTGGATTTCCTGTTGCTCTTGCAAGATTTCTTTTAAGAGGCGGGATTCCTTTGGGATTAAACTGCGCTTTTCCAGCAGGTCTGGTCTGCGCTCCAGGGTGCGCCGCAGCGATTGTTTCAACCGCCATTCGGCTATCAAGCCATGATTGCCCGAACGCAATACGTCAGGGACGGTCATGCCTTGGAATTCTAAAGGTTTGGTGTAATGGGGGCAGTCTAATAGGTCGTCTGAAAACGAATCCTGCTCGGCTGACTGTATGTCGCCCAATACGCCGGGTATCAGTCTGAGTACGGCATCCATCAGCATCATGGCGGGTAGCTCTCCGCCGGAAACGACAAAGTCGCCTATGCTGATTTCTTCATCTACGCTGCTTTGCAGTAGGCGCTCGTCAATTCCTTCGTATCGTCCGCAAAGCAGTATGAGATGCGGGGATTTTGCAAGTTCTACGGCTTTTTTGTGGGTCAGCGGTTGACCTTGCGGACTAAGGTAGATGACTTTTGCAGGTGCTGAAGATGTTTGTTTGGCTTCTTCTATCGCTGCTTGCAGCGGCGGCGCCATCATAATCATTCCCGGACCTCCGCCAAAGGGGCGGTCGTCAATATAGCCGAGTTTGTTGTCGGCGAATTTGCGGGGATTGATGGCTTGGAATTGCCAAAGGTTTTGTTTTTTTGCGCGACCGGTTACGCCGTATTCGGTAATGCTGTCGAACATTTCGGGGAAGATGGTGATGGCTTGTATCAACATCAGTAGTCTAAGCCCCAGTCGGCGGTAATGGTTTTGCCTTCGGTATCGACGGTTTCGATGTAGTTGGATACGAACGGGATCAGAATTTGACCATGTTCGCCATTAATCATCAAAACATCGTTGGCGCCGGTTTCCATCAGGTTTGTGACTTTGCCAAGCACGATATTGTCTTTGTTGACAACGGTCATGCCGACTAAATCTGCCCAATAATATTCGTCTTCCTCGGTGGGGGCGAATTCTTCTCGGGGGATTTCGATGGTATAGCCGCGCAGGGCAAAAGCTTGATCACGATCGTCTATGCCTTCGAATTTGACCTGAAGCTCCCCGCTGACGATTTTGCCGGCTTCGAGTGTTACGTTCAGGGTTTTACCGTCTTTGCTTAACTGCCACTCAGGGTAGTCCAGGAGGCTGTCGGCGTATTCTGTATTGGCGGCTATTTTGAGCCAGCCTTTGATGCCGAATACGCCTTTGATGTAGCCCATGGCTACCCGTTGCTGAGTGTCGGTCATAGCAAGATTAGCCGGTGATTAAGCAGCAGCTTTTTGTTCTTTGATCAGTTTTGCAACTGCGTCGCTGACTTGTGCGCCTTGGGCGATCCAGTGGTTCAGGCGGTCGGCTTGGAGGCGTACGCGCTCTTGTTTTTCATTGGCAACAGGGTTGTAGAAGCCAACGCGCTCAATGAAGCGGCCGTCGCGGCGGTTGTGGGAGTCGGCAACGACTACGTGGAAGAAGGGACGGTGTTTAGAACCACCGCGAGCCAAACGGATAACTACCATTTTGAGTCCTTTTGAGAAAATTGGATAGATAAGAAACCGCTAATTCTAGGATATTTTGCGTTGTTCATGCAAGTTTTTATTTGTTTTTGTTGCTGTTTTGCGGAGTGGTCAGGTTGAGGCGTGCTTGGCACAAAGTGTTGTCTTCTTCTGAAGGGGTGATGGTAAAGCCTGATTTTTCAGCAAGTTTAAGCATAGGGGTGTTGGATTTGAGTATTTGGGCACTCATGACGCGGTAGCCTTGTTGTGTTGCTGATTGGATAATCAGCTCCATCATTTCCGCTGCCAACCCTTTGCCGCGCACGTTTTCGGCAAGTGTGATGCCGAATTCGCATTCGTTGCGGTTGATACGGCTGAAGCGGCTGACGGCGACGATGAGGTCGTCTGAATTGCGCGCCGTCCATGCGGCTTCGCTGTGGTAGTCGAGTTTGCTGAAGCGTGCGAGGGTGGGGATGGGCAATTCGTTGGTATGGGTCATGAAGCGGGTGTAACGCGCTTGTGGAGACAGGCTGCGGACGAATTGCTGTTTGGCTTCTGCGTCTTCGGGAGTAAGAGGGCGGATGGTTACGGTTTCGCCGTTCTTGAGGGTAAGCGTAGCAGGATGCTCGGTCGGATAGGGGGCGAGCACGTTTTGGATGGGGGCTTCGCTTTCGGTTTTTGCGCCTAAAAGTTCGGCGGCGGCTTCGCCGGTGTTGCGGAGGAACTCGGCGGCAGTCGGATTTTTGCTGCGCAGGTATTCCGCTGCGGTCTGTACTTTGGCGGCGGCCTGCTCGAGCTTGAGGGTGGCTATATTGGTTGGTTTATTTTTGGGGGAGGGACGTTCGTCAGCCTGCAAGACAAAGTCGCTGCTGTATTGGTCGCCGTTGAGGTTGAGCAGGATTTCGCCAATGTATTGTTGCCGTTGGCTGAGTGTGTTTAGGGTGTGCAGGAGCTGGTTTAGGGTGTGTGTATTGTCGAGTTGGGCGAAACGGGCGATGTGTTCGCTGTCCAGCGTAGAGAACGGCGGGAGCGCGGCGGTGGTTTTGCCTTGATGGCATACGGTCAGAATGTCGCCATAGACGGTATGGCGTTGAAAACGGAATTGCACGGCGTTATGCACGGTGTGCTGATAAGCGGGCAGGCACAGGGCTTCGGCAAGCAGGGGTAGGTCTTTTGAAGCGAGGGCTTTGGTAATGTTCCTTGCTTGCGGGGTTTTCAGACGACCTTTCTTAGGCGGGGCGATGCGTAACTGCTCTTTTTGCAGTTGGTCGGCAATGTTGCGGAACGATACGGCTTGCAAGGCTTGTTCAGGACGGTCGAAATGCAGGAGGTCGTCTGAAAAGCGGCTGCTGACAAGTAGGGGTTTGGCAGTGTGTTTCGCCAGCATACTCAGGGTGCGGGTCAGATTTTTTTCGTCGGGACTGTCGGTCGGGGCAACGATGGCGAGCAGGGCTTCGGTATGGGTATTTTGAAGTTGTTGGCTGGCGATGCTGTGGTAATGGGCGGGCGTGGGTGTTCTGCCGATGTAGCCTTGGCGGATGTGCGGCTGCTTGGTGGGGAATTGGAGTTTTAGGTTTTGGGGTGCGCAGGTTTCCAGCCACTCGGCAGGGGTGTCGGACAGGATGTCGATACTGTTCAGAGGGGGAAGGTCGGATAAACGCGCGTGCAGGGCGGCTTCGAGTTCGCTGCTGCTGAATGTGGCGAGGAAGTTACAATGACGCGCAAGGCAGCGTAACACGGCTTTTTCGATGTCGTCCGAACGGTGGGTAACGTGGAGGATGAGCGGGGTGTGGCGGGTGAAATGGCGTATGGCGCTGAACAGGTTGCGTTGGTTTTCGGCTGGGTTGTGTTCAATAACGGCAACTTTAGTATGGCGGTTGTGGCCGAAACGGTTGAGCCAGTCGGCGGAAGTGGTGGGGCTGAGTGGATAGTTGAGGCTGATATGGCGCGAAATGCCCTGTCCCATTTTTTGCAGCATCAGGTTGATTTCGCTGCTGACGGAGGCGTGTCCGGTCAGAAGGGCGGTGTAACCTGCCGGATGGTCGGGTTGGGAACTGATATTGAGGCTTTGCGATGGAAGCTGCACGCCCGCGGGGCTGCACACGCTGATGTTGAGTTCGTCGCCGTGGTGTTTTTTGATGGCGGCTTCGGCGGTGTGCCATTCATCGTCGGACAGGCTTTCCCAGTCTTGGATGAGGATGATGTGGCCGAACTGTTTTTTGCGGCAGGATTTGAACAGGGCGTCGTAGCTGTCGGGTGGCGTTACGGCGATAACGAGGTCGGCGCTGCCGGGGATTTTGTTGAGATTGGTGTAGGAAGTGAGTCCGGCAACCGTGCGGTGGCGGAGGTTGACGGGTGTGATTTGACCTTGAAACGGTGCGCTCAGGAGGTTGCTCAGGATGCGTTCGCCCAAGCTGTATGGGCGTTCGCTCGCGCCCACGAGAATGATGTGGTTGGGCATGAAGAAGTAGCCGGACATGGATTGGGCGGACATGGTGCCTCCTTTTCGGTGTGTGGACGCTGCGTTTCAGACGACCTTTCGGGCAGTTTGGGTTGGAAGGGGTGTGTGATGAGTGAACGGGATTGGGCGTTCGTTGTTGGTTTTGTTATCAATGGATAGTCTGTTTCGCTGCTCTTTATGGCAGAACATGCAGACTTTAAATGATTTAATTATTCACTTGCATTATATATGACAAATGGCATAAAAGGTCGTCTGAAAGGCGGGAACGTAAGGGTTTGTTTTTTTCAGACGACCTTTTGTAGGCTTGGGGTGTGGCAATTTGTTTATAGTGGATTAACTTTAAACCAGTACGGCGTTGCCTCGCCTTAGCTCAAAGAGAACGATTCTCTAAGGTGCTGAAGCACCAAGTGAATCGGTTCCGTACTATCTGTACTGTCTGCGGCTTCGTCGCCTTGTCCTGATTTAAATTTAATCCACTATACAAACCCCGATGGGCAACATTCATGGTCAAGAGTTTTTAGGATGCGGCTTTTCCGTTTTGCCGTTCACTTTCTTTTTGGGCAGGATAAAGTGCATTTTCAAACCATTCGGCTTGATGTTTTCAGCCATGATTTTGCCGTTGTGCTGCTCCATGATGTGTTGAGTCAGGGCAAGGCCTAAGCCGGTACCGGGTTTACTGGCGCTGGAGTCGGCACGGTAAAAGGCGGTGAAAATGTGCGGCAGTTGCATTTCGTCCACGCCGGGACCGTTGTCGGTAACGTCCACAATCCAATGCTTGCCGTCTTGTCCGATATTGACACGGATGGTGCTGCCTTCGGGGCTGTAATTGATGGCGTTGCGGATAACGTTGTCAAACGCGCGGTACAAATAGCCTTCGTTGGCGCAGACCGTGGCATTTTCGGGGATTCTGGGTTCGACTGAAAGGGTAACGGTTTGTTTGTTCTGCTGGGCGATGCTTTGATTGTCTTCCACGATGTTTTTCAGGAAAGGGACGAGCTTCAGGCTTTCTTTTTCCAGCGGGATATTGGATGTTTCCAAACGGGACAGCGTCAGCAACTCGCCAACCAAGGTATCCATGCGGGTCAATTCGCCTTCCAGCCTTTTCAGATATTGTTCCTGCTTTTGCGGCTGCGCCTGAATCAGTCCGACAATCGCCTGCATACGCGCCAAGGGGGAGCGCATTTCGTGGGATACGTGGTGAAGTAGGTGGCGTTCTTTGGCAACGAGTTTTTCTAGTTTTTCCGCCATTTTGTCGAACTGGATGGCAAGGTGGGACAATTCGTCGTCGCGGTCGTCCACTTGCTGCGAAATACGGGTTTCAAGTTCGCCGTTTGCCACCCTGTCCATGCCGCTGCCTAAGATTTTGATGGGCTTGGTAATGTTACTGGCGAGGATGTACGCCATCAGCAGGCCGACGACGATGATGAAGGAGAGGATGATAAATTCATGCCAAATCGGGGCGAGCGGCAGGCCCGGGATAAAGAGCGGGCTGGGCAGGCGTTGCGCCTGATGGCTGTCCCAACCTTTGATAAAGAAGAGGTATTCTTCGCCGAAACGGTCGTATTCGATATGTGCCAAATCGGAATTGGGATTATTGATGGCAAACACGCGGGCGCGTTCGATGGTGTGGTTGTCGATGTTGCGGTCAAGGATGTCTTTTTTCTCGTCGCCCAAAATGACGTAAACGGAATTGGAAACGGGGCTGTCTTCCCATTCCGCCAAAATTTCGCGCGCACCGCTGTCCCCGCGCGCCCTAAAGGCGGAGAGGATACTGTTCATCAAAGTGGTTTCGATGGTGCGGCGTTGGTTGAATTGGTTTTCGGCAAGGGTATTTTGCACCAGCCAAAAAGAAAAACTCGCCACAAAGATTGCGCAGACGATGACTGCGCAAAATGTGGCGAAGATGCGTTGAAACAGTTTCATTGATCTGTTTAATCTTTAGTTTTTAACAAACAGGTAGCCCAAGCCCCGTACGGTCTGAATCAGCGAGGCATCGCCCAGTTTGTGGCGGATGCTGGAGATGTGGACGTCAATGCTGCGGTCAAATTTTGCCAGTTTGCGGTCAAGCGCTTCGATAGACAAAGTTTCTTTGCTGACAACTTGTCCGGCATGGCGCATCAGGACTTCAAGCAGGTTGAACTCGGTGCTGGTCAGTTCGAGCGGAGTGTCTTTGATGGTCGCCTGACGTTTGGCGGGGTACAGGACGACGTCGCTGACGGAAATGCTGTTTGGCGCGTTGTTCGGCTCGCCGCTTTGTTGCGCACGGCGCAGGATGGCGTTGATGCGTGCCAACAGTTCGCGCGGGGTGCAAGGTTTCGGAACATAGTCATCCGCACCCATTTCCAATCCGATGATGCGGTCGATGTCGTCGCCTTTGGCGGTCAGCATGATGATGGGAACGGTGCTTTGGGAGCGGACGTTTTTCAATACGTCCAAGCCGTTCATTTTCGGCATCATGGAGTCTAATACGACGACATCGTACTGACCGGTCAGGATTTCGTGTACACCGGCTTCGCCGTCCGGAACGCTGTGGACGTTCAATCCTTCGGCGGTAAGGTATTCGGTGAGCAATTCAGTCAGCAAAGCGTCGTCATCTACGAGTAATACGCGACTCATGGGATTTCCTTTTCGTGATTGTATGCGCTGCGCAAACCCGAAATAAACGGGTGCGGCGGATAGTGATGGCTAATCTTAACACGCATTTTGAGTTTTTTGATAGCTTGTTTTCCTATGCTTTTGCGCTTTTTTGCATTGCAGGGACGCTGTCTTTACATTTTCAGACGACCCCTGTACCAAATCCCCAAAATATACGCCGGATATGCGCCAAACGGACGGCAAAATAATGCCGGTAAAGGCTGTGTTCGAGAAAGGACGAGGGATTCTATAGTGGATTAACTTTAAATCAGGACAAGGCGACGAAGCCGTAGACAGTACAGATAGTACGACAAGGCGAGGCAACGCCGTACTGGTTTAAAGTTAATCCACTATAAAACAGGTCGTCTGAAAACGTATTCAGCTTTCAGACGACCTGTTTGATGTTAAAATGATTGTTTATATTGATGAATGAATCACAAAGGGGCTTGTCGATATGTCCTTATCCATTGACGAACAGCTTTTGCCGCACCGCAATGCCATCGATGAAATCGATGCCGAGATTTTGCGCCTGTTGAACGAGCGCGCAGGCCATGCACACGCCATCGGCGAATTGAAAGGAACGGGCGCGGTGTACCGTCCCGAGCGCGAAGTAGCCGTATTAAGGCGGATTCAGAGTTTGAACCAAGGCCCGTTGCCTGACGAATCCATCGCAAGACTGTTTCGCGAAGTGATGAGCGAATGCTTGGCGTTGGAGCGTCCGCTGACGATTGCCTACCTCGGCCCGCAGGGAACGTTTACCCAGCAGGCAGCCATCAAACATTTCGGCCATGCCGCCCATACCGCCGCTTTTCAAACCATAGACCAGTGTTTCCGACAAGTTGAAACGCGGCAGGCGGATTATTTGGTCGCGCCGGTTGAAAACTCGACCGAAGGCTCGGTCGGACGCACCTTAGATTTATTGGCAGTAACCGCATTGAAAGCCTGCGGCGAAGTCATTGTCCGCATCCATCACAACCTCTTGCGTAAAGGCACGCACGAATTGGGCGGCATCACAAAAGTCATCGCACATGCTCAAGCGCTGGCGCAATGCAACGACTGGCTCGGACGCAACCTGCCCAACGCCGAACGCATCGCCGTTTCCAGCAACGGAGAGGCGGCAAGGCTGGTGGCAGAATCAGACGACCCCAGTATCGCCGCCATCGCAGGGCGTACCGCAGCCGATATTTATCATTTGAACTATGTCGCCGAATGTATCGAAGACGAGCCGAACAACACCACGCGCTTTTTGGTCATGGGGCATCAAGATACAGGCAGCAGCGGCAAAGACAAAACCTCGCTGGCAGTCTCCGCGCCCAACCGAGCCGGCGCCGTCGCCGCGCTGTTGCAGCCGTTTACCGAATCAGGCATTTCAATGACCAAGTTCGAAAGCCGCCCGAGCAAATCTGCGCTGTGGGAATACCTGTTCTTCATCGACATCGAAGGACATCAAAACGACGAAAAAGTCCAAAACGCACTACGGCTCTTGAGCGAACGCGCATCGTTTGTCAAAGTCATCGGTTCCTATCCGGCAGCCGTTTTGTGATGTAGCAGGAATGAAGAAGGTCGTCTGAACATTCAGACGACCTTTTTTTGCTAAACAAGGGTCGTCTGAAATATTGAACATGTTTTTTCAGAACCGATCAGACTTCGGTATGGATGCCGCGCTTTTTAAAGGATGCTTTTACACGCTCATGCCAGTCTTTGATAATCTGTGTGGTTTTTACCTGATCGTTGGCGCAGCGGTTTAACGTACCCATCGGTTGAGGCAGGGTTTCGCCATTGATTGCCCAATCCAATATACGGACGGGACGGCGGTTTTCTATCCATTTGGTACGCTCATCTTCATCGCTTTCGCGTGGTACGAAATATGCGCCGCCGATGATTTGAACCAATGCAACCAATTTACTGCCGCGTTTGATGGCGACGATGTCGTTTACCGTCATTTCGTTGACAAATGTATTAATCGTCTCACGACCACCTTCCCACTCTCCCATACCGATAAAGCCGCGGTGTTCCAAAATCCAGTCGATATAGCCGCTGAATTTTTCCAATTCGTCTGTCGGATGCATCTGCATATGCCAATAATTGTTTACGGTCATTGTTTATTCCCTTAGTTGCGGATAAAGAGTCTGGCAGTATAAACGACTTTTCAATCCGTGTGAAAGGTCGTCTGAAAGCCGTTACACCTTCAATTTGCAACATTTCCTTCAACATGACCATTCCATTGGGCAGCCCAATCTTTCAATAAACGGTGGCGTTTTTCAAATGTCCGACGCAAAGTCGGTAGTCCGATTAACCGGTCAACCGTTTTCCCCAGCCCGAAAGTAAATTCCACCGTATCTGTTACACAAGTACGCCCACCGGAAAAATTGAATTCATGTGTATGGCGGAAGGAGCGGTAAATCCCTTTCAGCATCAGGTCGGTAAACGATTGGTTCGGCTCAAGCGAAATGATTTCGGCGCGATGCCGCAACCAAATCCCGCAAACTCTGTATCTGAAATCCAAAATATCTCCCCGCGCCCAGTATTCCTTTTCCGATAACCATTGCACGTCAAACGGAAACTGACAGGCAAATCCGTGTCGGGAAGTGCAGTAGCGGAATATCGGTTCGAGCGGCGCATCCAGCCAGACGCTGCGGGTGTAAGTCAGCATGATATTGACCGTTGTGGGTAAAGATGGAGATATTGATAAGAGTGGTGCAGTTGGTATCAGTTCATCATTGCATTGGGCGACATGGTTGGTTTGGTATGGATAATGGAATAAAGGTCATCTGAAAATTTTCAGACGACCTTATAGATAGAGCTGATTAGATTTATGATATTGAATAGATTGCTCTATTGTCTTCAATTTGCAGAGATTCTAACCATGCTTTTTTGTTTTCTTCTATTTGTTTTAACTCAGCATTAATTTCGTTAATTTTTTCTTCATAATATTTTTTTTCATTTTTCAGTTTCTCAAGATACTCTTGTTTCCATGCGTTGAAATTATCGTCCGGTTGGCGGAAGTAATTTTGCCCTTCAGGTAAAATAAGCAGTTCTTTTCTTTCAGAAATATCTAACATTTCATATTCTTCGCATAGCATGGGTTCTAATCTAATAATTTTTCTTTTGATGTTTTTTAATTCATATTGTTTGTTGTGTAATGATTTTGTTTTTACTGTTAGCCAATAATTAAATCTATAGTTAAAAAATTCTTTTGATTTAGCAAGTATGTTGCTATTTCCAAAAGCGGAAGCTATATCTATATGGCTGGTTAGAATAAGAAAATGTATGGCATTATCTTCATTGATAAGAGAAGAAATATCTATTTTTTTGAGATTTGTACAGGATAATTGTAATTGTTCTAGTAGTGCATATCGGTTTAATAGACCTTGAAAATTATAAAGAGTTTCTAATTCATAATCTTGTGAAAATTCATCAATCGTCAGGCAGTTTAAAGCCAGTAATTTTAGAATGTGATTTGGAATGAAAGAACGGAGTATGCCGCTATACATCCTTTCTCGAGGAGTAATATATTCTTGGCTTAGTTTTTTCTTGGATATTTTGTTATCTGAGTCAAAATCTTTGATGGTAATTTTCGAATCTTCGCTATTGTTTAATTCGTTGTTTTTTGAATTGTGAGACAGGCTGATTGATATAAACTTTAGAATTTGGAATAAAAGATTAAAATAGCTTTTGAGCTCGTAATGTTGGTTAATGGATTTTATTGCATGGCTATTGTTTAGTTCTTCTGATGGCTTACATCCCGTAATACCTCCAAGTTTATCATTGTAAGCGTAATAGATTTCTTCATTTGTCGCTTCTACTTCAATCTTTTCAACAGCCTCATTGTGCTGCTCCAGCAAAGAAAAAAATGACGATTCAAATTGTTGCAGATTAAAAATCTCTGACTGGCGGCTTTGTTGTTCTACCTGTTGGCGTTGCTGTTCTGCCGCCTGTTTCAACTCTTCGCGCGTTGCTTGCATTTCCTGCGCTTGTTGATGAATGGTATAGAGCAAGCCGATAAGGGCTAGGAAGCTGATGATGGGGTTCAGCGTGCCGCCCAGATAGTCGCCGAATGTTCCCCATGTGGCGGAGTCGTTGGTTATGGATAAGTTTTTAAAATAAGCGATATACAATCCCAAAATGATAAGAAATGCAGCGACGGCAGCTCCGCCTAATACCCATAATAAGCGATTGGGTTTATTCCCTTTGTCCATGATTTTTCCTTTTGTTTACACCCATAAAGGTCGTCTGAAAAATTTTCAGACGACTTTATTTTATAAATCCGAATCAGCAATATCTATGCCGTTGGTTTCCGCATATGGAGGAACTACGATGCGCGGATTTCCTAGTTTAATCTGCGGTATGTTTGGCGGGTATTCAGCCCAGCATCGCCAAAAGCTCTTCCTCACTCAATACCGCCACACCCAAGGCATTGGCTTTTTCCAGCTTGCTGCCTGCGGCTTCTCCGGCGACGACGTAGTCGGTTTTTTTGGACACGCTGCCGGAAACTTTACCGCCTGCGGCTTCGATCAAAGCTTGGGCTTGGTCGCGTTTGAGGGTGGGCAGGGTGCCGGTTAACACAAAGGTTTTGCCTGCTACGGCTTCGTTGACGTCGTCTGAAATCGTTGCTTCTTGGTTTTCAGACGACGTTTGGGCGAAGAAGGTTTTTAGGTTTTCGAGCAGGGCGGCGTTTTGTGGTTCGCTGCGCCATGCTTGCCAGTCGGCGGGGAGGGCTTTGTCGGTTTGCAGGCCTTCTATGCTTTTGCCGGCGAGTTCCCATAAGGCTTGGGCTTTGTTTTCGCTGATTTTGAAACCGGGCAGGCGGGCAATCCAGCGTTGCGGCTCGGCGTGGCGGGCGGGCGGGATGGTAACGGCTTGAGTTTGCGGGACAACGCCTGCGGCGAGCAGCTCGTCTATCATCGCCTGCTGCGCGTCTTGGGCGAAGAAGTGGGCGATGGAGCGGGCGACGACGGTGCCGATGTCGGGCAGGCAGGCGAGGATGGGTTCGGGTGCGCGGCGGACGTGTTCCAGCGAACCGAATGCCTGCGCCAGCGTTTTGGCGGTGCGTTCGCCGACGTGGCGGATGCCGAGCGCGAACAGGAAGCGGGCGAGTTCGGGCGTTTTGCTGGCTTCTATGCCTGCGAGAATGTTTTCCGCCCACTTGGTCGGTTGTTTTTTGCTGTTTTGGGTGTTGGATTCAGGCAGGTCGCCTGAAACCGTTTCGGCGTCGCCGTTTTCGTTTTCAGACGACGCTTTATCCGCCGTTTCCTTCATTTTTTGCAAGGTCGGGATGTCGAGGCGGTAGAGGTCGGCGAAGTGGTGGACGAGGTCTTGGGCGACCAGTTGCTCGATTTGTTTTTGACCGAGTCCGTCGATGTCCATGGCTTTGCGTGAGGCGAAGTGGATTAAGCCTTGCGCGCGTTGTGCCTGACAAAGCATACCTCCGCTGCATCGGGCGACGGCTTCGCCTTCTTCGCGTTCGATTTCGCTGCGGCAGATGGGGCAATGGGTCGGCAGGCGGTAGGGCTTATGGAGCGGAACGGATTGGGTTTGGTTGGCGGACGGTGTTTCGGCAAACAGGTCGTCTTGCTGATGTTTGAGATCGTCTGAAACGGCAACGGTAGTTTCCTGCATCGGGCGGCGTTCAAAAATCACGCGCACGACTTCGGGAATCACGTCTCCGGCGCGGCGCACGACGACGGTATCGCCGACGCGCACGTCTTTGCGCGATACTTCGTCCTGATTGTGCAGGGTGGCGTTGGTGACGGTGACGCCGCCGACGAATACGGGTTGCAGGCGGGCGACGGGGGTAACCGCACCGGTGCGCCCGATTTGCACGTCTATGGCTTCGACGACGGTCAGGGCTTCTTCGGCAGGGAATTTGTGGGCAATCGCCCAGCGCGGCGCGCGGGAGATGAAGCCGAGTTCACGCTGTTGCGCCAAGCTGTTGACTTTGACGACCATGCCGTCGATTTCATAGGGCAGCTCAGGGCGTTTTTGCTGCATTTGTTCGTAAAATGCCAATACTTCGCCGATATTTTTGAAACAGCCGAAATTGCCGTCGGGCAGGCTGAAGCCGAGTTCTCGGAAATAGGCGAGTTCTTGGATATGCTCTTCCGCGACGAAACCGCCTTGCTGGCGGGCAATGGAGTAGGGGAAAAAGTGCAGTTTGCGTTGCGCGGTGATGTGAGAATCAAGTTGGCGCAGGCTGCCGGCGGCGGCATTGCGCGGATTGGCAAAGGGTTTTTGCCCGTTTTCGGCTTGACGTTTATTGAGCGCGGCGAAATCGGCTTTGAGCATCAGCACTTCGCCGCGCACTTCGATGAGTTCGGGCGTATTTTCGCCGTGCAGCCGCAGGGGGATGTTGGCGACGGTTTTGACGTTTTGGGTAACGTTTTCGCCGGTCGTGCCGTCGCCGCGCGTCGCCGCCTGCACCAATACACCATCGCGGTAGAGCAGGCTGATGGCGAGGCCGTCGAATTTGGGTTCGATAACGTATTCGGGATTGCCGCCGTCCAAACCGTCGCGCACGCGTTGGTCGAAAGCGTACATTTCGGCATGGTCGAACACGCCGTTTTCATCTTGCGGGGAAAAGGCGTTGGTCAGCGACAGCATCGGTACTTCGTGGCGCACTTCGGCGAATCCCGCCAAAGGTTCGCCGCCGACGCGCTGGGTCGGGCTGTCGGGCAGTTTGAGTTCGGGATGGTTTCGTTCTAACGCTTCGAGTTCGCGGAATAGTTTGTCGTATTCGGCATCGGGTACGCTGGGCGCGTCGAGGGTGTAGTATTCGTAGGCGTAGCGGTTGAGGAGGTCGGTGAGGTGGCGGATGCGTTGTGCGGTCGGGTTCATGGAGGAAGGTTTTCAGACGACCTTTGTCTGATACGGGATGGGACGGGCAAAGGTCGTCTGAAAAAGGATAGGTTGAAAACAGTTGAATTTTACCCGAAAAAAAGCGGATATGCCGTAACGACATATCCGCTTTGATTACATTCGGTTTTAGGAGAACAGGCGCAGGGCTTGTTTGCTGCCGGGTTTGATGCCGACTTTGACCATTTCTTCCTGACGCGCCAAGACGTAATTGCGAATGTCTTTGAGCCATTGGGTAGAAACTTCTTCCATTTTGTCGTTGACCAGATCCAAGCCCAACTGACCGGAGAGGCGTACCGCCAAGTCCATAAAGAGGTCGAAGGTTTTTTCGCCGGCGGGCGCATGCGGGATGTCGAGCAGCATGCTGAAGCCTTTGTAGGACTGGTTGTCTAAAAGGGCGTTGGTAAACGCGTCGCCTGTGAGGCTGTGGATGGCAAACATCGGGCTGCCGGTTTGTCCGGTGTAGTGGAATGCGCCGTCTTCGCCCAAAACGAAGCCGAGGTTTTCAACAGAAGCGCGCAGTTCTACGCCGCTGATGTTGCTGTGTGAAACCAAGTGGATGGCGATGGTTTGATCGACGCGGGCGCAGAAGGTATCCAATGCCTGCGCGACTTCGGTAAACGCTGCCAAATCGGTGTGGAGGACTTTGCCGCCCATCAGTTGGGCGAAGGTGTCAACCTGTTGGTTGAACTGTTGCAATTCTTCTTGGGTTGCCAAACCGTTGCGGCTGACTGCTTGCAGACCGACAACGAAACCTTGGTAATACACGCTCGGAATCGGTTCGGCAACTTGGAAGCGGTCATCCATGGTGCAGCCAATGATTTGGAAGCGGTGGCGGTTGGACAGACGGGGCAGGGCGTGTAGCTCTTGCGCTTCGGAGAGTGCGATGTAGGCGAGGTAGTCGAAGCGCGGGTCAAACCACGGCAGCTCAACTTGGGACAATTCGTCCAAGCTGACCAAAGGCTGGTTGGCGGCGGACGGCAGGTTGACCGGCTCGTCGCTGGCGGCTTGGGGGGTGATTTCGTTGTTCAGCCCGATGACGGTATGCTGTACCGGCTCGTCGGTAAAGTCGTCTTCAATCGCCAACTCGACATCGGTTTTGATGGCGGAAGGTTTGGCGAGTTTGGCTTTAGCGGCGAAGATTTCGTCTTGTTCTTGCAGATTGCGCAGCGCGGCTTCTTGGGCTTTGTTCGCTTTTTTGACGAACAGGCCTTTGCCGCCGGATTCTTTGCCGTCGCGCACATGGCTGGTTTTACTGTTCAGGAGCGCGTCTTTGTCGGAGTGGCCGAACTGTTCGCGCACCTGTTTGCGGTATTGGTTTTCTTGGTACATATTGTAGGCGATGACGGCAAGAATGACTGCCAAGCCTAAGACGATGAAAATCATGGGTAATCACTTTTTTGTAAGAGCGGCATTCCGTCTTCGTTGCCTTTAGGCGGGTTTGCCTTTGGGCGGTATGCGGAATCGTATTGCCGCAAGTAAGTTCGTCGGAGTCGGACACGGATTGTCCCGTATGGATGCTCGATTATAACGAAAATAAACTTTTCTGACAGCAAATGCCGCGAATGATAGCTCAAAATGGGGCAGGGTCGTCTGAAAAATGCTATATGGCATTTTTGAGCGATTAACGGACAACCGGAAAACCTGCCGCCTGCAATCTTTGCCAATCGAAAAAGTGGCCGGGATCGGTTTTGCGGTCGGGCGCAATGTCTTGATGGCCGGTAACGGCGGTGATGGGATAATGCCCAACCAACGCTTTCAACAGAGTTTCCAGCGTTTGATATTGTGCTTCAGTAAACGGCTCGAAATCGCAGCCTTCCAATTCGATACCGACCGAAAACGCATTGCACTTTTCGCGTCCGCGAAACGACGATACGCCTGCGTGGTATGCCATATCGTCGCAAGAAACAAACTGCACCGCCTCGCCCTCGCGGGTAATCAAAAAGTGGCTGGAAACGCGCAAGGTGTGGATGACGCTGAAAAACGGATGTTCATCGGGGTCGATGCGGTTGGTAAACAGTTTTTCCACCGCGCCCGTCCCATATTCGAAAGGCGGCAGCGAAATATTGTGTAAAACCACCAGCGACACGGTTTCTGATTCTGCCCGCGGTTCGAAGTTTGGTGAAAACGCGCGGCGCGCAGGCTGCCACCAGCCTTGTTGCCAGTCAATGTCTTGGCATTCGGACGGAAGATTCATAATTCAGACGACCCTTTATTTCAGACGACCACTGAGGCGGAAAAAATATACGTCGGGCGGGTGTGCGGGAATGGGGTGCGCATTTCGGTTATACTGTCGCCCGACGTTCACAAATCAAAAATCCTACCATGCTGAAAAAAATGTTGAAATGGTTTGCGGTATTTTTTGTTGCCGTTGCCGCCGTGTTCGCCGCCTTGCTGTTTGTTCCCAAAGACAACGGCAAAGCATACCGCATCAAAATTGCCAAAAACCAAGGCATCTCTTCCGTCAGCCGTACGCTTGCCGAAGACGGAGTCGTTTACAACCGCCATGTGCTGGTCGCAGCCGCCTACCTGATAGGCGCACACAACAAACTCAACGCCGGCTCGTACCGCCTCCCTTCCAACATTTCCGCATGGGGCATTTTACAGAAAATCCGCAACGGCAGACCCGATGCCGTTACCGTTCAAATCGTCGAAGGTTCGCGTTTTGCCACCATGCGTAAAATCATCGATAACACGCCCGACATCGAACACAAAACACGCGGCTGGAGCGATGCGGAACTCATGCAGGCGATTGCCCCCGACGCGCTCAGCAGCAACCCGGAAGGCCAGTTTTTCCCCGACAGCTACGAAATCGACGCAGGCAGCAGCGATTTGCAAATCTACCAAACCGCTTATCAAACCATGCAACGTCGTCTGAACGACGCTTGGGAAGATCGCCAAAGCGGATTGCCCTACAAAAATCCGTATGAAATGCTGATTATGGCGAGCCTGATTGAAAAAGAAACCGCCCACGAAGACGACCGCGCCCATGTTGCTTCAGTATTCGTCAACCGCCTCAACATCGGCATGCGCCTGCAGACCGATCCGACCGTGATTTACGGCATGGGCAGCGCGTATAAAGGCAAAATCCGAAAAGCCGACCTCCAGCGCGATACGCCGTATAACACCTACACCCGCAGCGGCTTAACCCCGACCCCCATCGCCTTGCCGAGCAAAGCCGCCCTTGAGGCCGCCGCGCATCCGTCGAATGAAAAATACCTCTATTTCGTCTCCAAAATGGACGGCACCGGCTTGAGCCAGTTCAGCCATAATCTAGAAGAACACAACGCCGCCGTACGCAAATATATTTTGAAAAAATAGGTTGAACTGAGCTTCAAAAGCATAAAGGTCGTCTGAAACCTAATCTTCGGTTTCAGACGACCTTTTATCTTTCGCAAGCCTTAAGCCGCTTCCCAATAATCGATATAAAGCTGCAATTCCATCTGATTGCGCCACTCGTTTGCCACAGGGCGGTAAACCGTGCGGATGTATTCGGGAATATCATCGGTACACCGCCAGAACATGGCTTCAAATTCGTAGCCGTCTTTTTGCAGCCAGACTTTTTTGTGTTTGC
>ERZ772764.663-NODE-663-length-23208-cov-5.981514_pt1 | contig 23208 bp, 33 predicted proteins | sample MGYA00512163_ERZ772764 | MGnify/ENA primary metagenome ERZ772764 (study PRJEB29015, sample SAMEA2737903) | human oral metagenome | biome: human oral; feature: human-associated habitat; material: dental | place: China | collected 2094 ... | reverse complement strand
ATCTTTGTCTGCCTGATTGCTGGCGGCAACGTTTTCCCGGATCTGCCGGCTGATGAACGCGACATCGCCGGCACCTGAAACCAGCGTACCGGTTACCATACGACGAGCGGCTGTTGCATATGCGGGTACACCTGAGCATGAAGCAGTATTACGCCGAAGCGAAACAGACCGTAGAGCAGCTGAAAGCGGATTACACCCTGCTTGGCGAGATGCGTTTTATGTCGGAATCGCAAAATATCCCGGCAGACGTGATTGTGCGGCATGACCGCCAGGCTACCTGAAAGTGGCAGTATCAATGCCTCTGTAGATAGGTCTGATGATACCGGACAGATTGCTTATTGGTGCACCAAACGGTCGGAATATGAGCGGCGTTACAGTCTGATATGGTTTGCTGATCTGCCTGAAAAATGCTTGGTACAGAATTGATTTAAAAGCAAAGTATTTATTATTTGCAAGGTAAAATAAAGTTCTTGCAAAAGTGAAACAAAAGTTTTACTATTGTTACACTTTATTGTTTATAACCTGTACCGAATGGTAGAAGAGACCAACCATATGCTGTTTGATGCAGGGAAATATTGATGACTGGAGCAGAGCAATGAGCACGAATTTTAATATCCGAATGGATGAAGATCTCAAGGAGCAGGCATTTCCTGTCATTGAAAGTTATGGCTTGACCCCTGCCCAAGCAGTAAAGCTGTTTTTACGGCAGATTGCCGATACCAGAGTCATCCCGCTTTCCTTTGATTACAAAGCAGGGTACATTCCAAACAGCTTAACACAACGGGCAATTGAAGAAGCGCGTGCCGAGCCGGCAAAGACATTGCATTACAAGACGGTTACCGAGGCGGTCGAGGCGATACAGGCGTTGGCAGACAAGTAGCCGGTGTGAAAGTAAAAAAACACCCCTCATAATTTGATTTCTCGGTGTGTATTTCATATATTATGGTTAAATAACTTGAAAAGGTTCATTTAATGAACAAAACAACCCGAGAAATTAGTACTAACGGCAACCAGTTCAAACGCGATGTAAAGAAGCATTGTCAGAAATTGGTTACTAGGGAATGGGTGGAAGTCTTAGACTGCTTGGTTAAAGACATACCGTTACCGGAGAAATACCGGGATCATGGATTGGAAGGACAGTGGAAAGATTGCCGAGACTGTCATATCAATCCTGACTTGGTACTAATTTACCGCAAGACAGAAAACAGGTTGCAGCTTATCCGTTTGGGAACGCATTCCGAGTTGTTCGGGTAGTACCAATAACCGGCAAGCCTGATATTTTGTGTCGGGCTTTTTCTCCATTCACAAATTGAGTGTTATGGAACTGAATGCATAGCGGCAACTCATGAAAGCAGGAAGAAGCATACTTTCTCAAAGTAAATCACGGGCAGGGCTGATACGGATGACAACGGCACACAATAAGAACCACTCCGAGCAGATAAAGGCTATGGTAGCCGGTGGTGGAAACGGGCAGTCAGAACCAGCACTAACCGACGATGCTGGTAAAGCCCTTTTGGGTACACTGCTGACTGAATTGACAAAACAGACAGGCGGCGTTGTATTGGAAGATATACGTGACCGGATGCCGAACGAGCCGATTGCCTTCGGTTAGTCAGGGCTCTTCCAACGCAGTTCTTGACACCGGAAGCGAACCGGGTATAGACTCAATATACCCCATCTGTAATTTGGGTTATTTCAAACCCAAAATCCACAAATCCGGCTGTTTCCCGACTTGGAGAACAGCCGAATGTCTATTCAGCTTACTGTCCGGGGCAACCTGGGGCAGAACTGCGAACTCAAAGAAATCAAACGCAATGACGGAGAAACCGGTTTCGTGCTGAACTTTTCTGTCGCCTCCACCCGCTACAAACGCCAAAACATTGACGGACAAGACCGCTATGTGCCAGACGGCCCGGTCGAATGGATCGATTGCGAAATCTGGGGTCGGCAGGCGCAGAACCTGAGCAAGGTGCTGGCCAAAGGCATGCCTGTCGTGATCGAAGGCGAAGAGCGTATCGAGTTCTACGAAAAAGACGGCCACCCGGTCAGAACCCGCCGGCTGCGCGCGGACAATGTGTATCTCAACCTCTCTTCCGGGCGTGTCGAATCGGTATCACTGAAACCGCCGCGCACACCGTCTGCCGATGCCCCGGACGGCGAAATCCCTTTCTGAATCCGGCTGCGGGCAGCCGCCGGATGCTTGCGGCTGCCTGCCTGTAACTTTGGTGTGGCGGTATGGCCGCCGCCGGTAAGGCCAAAGACTATGCCAAAGCCAACGATAACCGAACCTACAACGGTAAAAACACCAACCGTCCTGATGATGCGGCCGACCAGTCAACCGAATACGGCAACAATATTATGAATACACTGGTCTCTGCCGGCGCGTTCGATACCAACGGCAACGAAGCCATTGATACTAGGCCATACGGCGGCCACCAAGGATTTGTGCAAATGGCCATGAGCCTGTATGGCACCCGAATAGTGCTGACCGGAGATAAAGCCAAATCCTCATCAGCAGGCGATACCCTTGTTAATGCCTCCAAGGAACGTGTTGATAAAGCGTTGGCACCAATTTGGACTTTCCAAGATGTAGTGGAAGGCCCGAAAACAGGTTCGGTATTGACCGAGTACCAGTGCAAAGATTTCGATGTCCGCAAAGCCGACAGCTGCCAAGAAATCAAAACCGCCGATTCCGCCTTTCCCGGTACATATTGGTACATCCTGAATCTGCTGATCGGCAAACAGACTGCGTTCGGCGACAACAATTCCATGGGCGATTCTTTGCCGACCCAGATACAAAGCGGCTCCATCATGGCTTATCTGATCGACACCAAATAATACGGAAAACGCACAAATGCTGACCCCAGAACAGAGGGCGTTCCTAGACCGTCTGCCACCGGAAACCACCACCGTACTCAGCCAGGCAGCCAGAGCCGGTACCCGAATCGCCATCCAAGCAGCCGATGCGGCCGCGAAGCTGTACGGCGGACAGATGGCGGCCGATATGGTTACGGCTATGAACAAAACCCTTTCCATTGCCTATTCGGCCAATATTTCCGCCAAGCTGGATAATTCCTGTTCATTGTAGCCTTGTTTCAGATAATCGCTGAAATTACGGTACAGAGCTCGCAGTTCAATGGTTTTTGAATTTGAAAGATACATACATAAGCTGCCCAATCCGCTCAAATGATCTTTGGCGAAAAACAGATAGCCCAATACTTGATAAGTCAGCGACAGCCCATGCGTCAGAAACAGTGCTTCCAACTCGCGCAGGCTCAGCTGTTTGGCGCTCTCCGCCTGAAACATGTCGCGGATGGCGGCATAGGCCTGCGCCTTGTCCCAAAAGCACATCTCCGCCCGCTGTTCGTTTTCGATCAGGTGGGCGATCCGGATATCCGCTTCCGAGGTGTATTCGGCATAAATGGCCGGAATGGCGGCAAACCGGCCGTCGCCCGTTTCCGCATACAGTTCCTGTACGATTTTCAGGCGGGTGTTGCCGCCCTGCGAGAGCACATAGCAGCGGCTGCCGGGGCGGCGGGTGATGTGCACCGGCTGCTGCACGCCCGTTTCGCGGATCGATTCCTTGATTTGGCGGTACAGTTCCGGGTCGTGGCGGGTGCGTGGGTTTTTGTCGAAGAAGTCGATTTCCGATACCGGCACGTTGAGGAACAGGCCGGGGAATACGTCGTCTTTGACCGCGATGTCCATCCCGGTCTGCGCCGGCTGCGGCACCATCAGGCTGGCGGCTGCGGCATCCAAGGTCAGTTGCGGTTTGCGCGGCTGCACGGGCTTATTCACGGCCTCCTCCTTCCCCGGGGGCGGCATCCTCCGGCGCCAGCAGGTTTTCCAGGTTGTCGCCGAACAGGTGGCACTCGATCCCGCCTTCCCCGATTTGCGGGAACAGCTCACAGACCAAATTGATCATCTGCTGCCGGGCGGATTCTGATTTGCCCGCATGCTTCCACTCGTGGCAGTGTACGGGGATGCGCAGGGTGGCCGCTTCCTTGTAGGCTTTGGATGGGGGATTTCCAACGCCATCAGCTGTTTTTTGCCATCCAGGCTGCTGTGGAAATAGGCTTTGATGTTTTCTGCGATCATCCGTGCGTCTTTGGTGCGGTCGCGCGCATAAATCGGCGCCTTCAGCGGCGGTATCGGCAGGTTCATGGCCGCACCGTGCGACAGCCGCTCCAATGCCTCCTGCGTGCCGGAGATGAACTCGTGGGCACTCAGCGTTTCGGGCATAATGGGGAGAGCAGCAGGTTGGCGGCAAAGCAGGCCGCATCTTGGATAACGCCGACCGAGCCTTTGGTGTCGATAATGACGGCATCGTAGTTTTCGGCGATACAGGGATGAACCAGCTTGTTGCGCAGCAGGAAAGCGCGGTCTGGGCGGTCGTACACCTTGTTCTGCACGTCGTCCCGGACGTTGTTGGACAATACGATGTCCAGATTGGGATAAACTGTGTATTGGAGATGGTGGAGCGGATGGAGGCTTCGTCGTTTTTACCCAACAGAAGCTCGACCATGCCGTTGGGCGCACGGTAGTGCAGCGGGTAATATTTGCTGAGGGACGCTTGGGTATCGGTGTCCAGCATCAGCACTCTGAAGCCCATATCGGCCAGCACAGCGGCCAAATTGGCAGTAAGGGTCGTCTTACCAATGCCACCTTTGGTAGAGACCACAGCAATGATAACCATGTGAATATCCTTATTTGTCAAAAGCATATTCACTTGGAGGCGTTAATTTTATCGCACCGTGCCCGTGCCAAACTTACGGAAAACGATGTTTCGGCGTAGTAAAAGTAGGTTGGGTTAGCCACAGGCGTAACCCAATATAAAGAGTATCCAATTGTTGGGTTACGGCTTGCAGCCTAACCCAAGCTACAGCTCATTTGCCCGTGAGTTTAAACACACCAACGAATACCAAACACACCAGCACAATCGAACCCAAAATGATCAGAGGGATAATGCCATCACCGAACATAAACATCAGCATTACTGCTGGCCAGATCAAAAAGTGGCCAGCCACATAAACAATTATTGCCGTCATAAATAAAGCTGTTAAAAACCGGACAATTTTATTATCCATCAATCCCCCAGCCTTCTTCTGAAAAACAGCACAATCTATTTTCAGGTAGCCTCCATCCCAACCAAGAGGCTACCTGAAACCTTATCGGCTAGTGCGTGTGATGGTGATGATGATGGTGGTGATGCCCGCCGCCCGCTTCATCACTCGGGCTTTTCACTTCCACCTGCACGGTTTGCTCGGGGGCGTGGCGGAATTTCAACGTGAGCGGGAAACGGCTGCCCGCGGCGAGAGGCTGTTTGAGGCCGATCAGCATCACGTGGTAGCCGCCTGGCTTGAGCTCGGTGCGCTCGTTGGCGGGCAGCGGCAGGCCTTGCGGCATGGCCTGCATGCGCATATTGCCGCCGGCCATCACGTGTTCGTGGATTTCCACGCTTTCGGCCACGGGGCTGCTGCCGCCGATCAGCGCATCGGCGGGGCTGCCGTTTTCCAGCTGCATAAACACGCCGCCGGAATTCATGCCAGGCACGGTAAACCGCGCCCAGGCCTGGCTGGCGCGCACTTCTGCCTGGGCTGCAGCGGCCAAAAGCAGGCCGGAGAGAATAACGATTTGCTTAAGCTTCATATGCTTTCCTTTCTATCAAACGGGGTTGGACTACAGGGTGTTGAAGGCCATCAGCCAAAAAATGCCAACGAGCAACAGCGCCACCAGTTGCGCGGCGGAGCCGGCATCTTTGGCGATTTTAGAGAGCGGGTGCAACTCTTCGGAAATCCTGTCCACCACGGCTTCGATGGCGGTGTTGAACAGCTCCACAATCAGCGAGAGCAGCGATGCGCCCACCAGCAGCATGCGCACGGGCGTATCAAAATCGAAGCAGAACACCAGGGGCAGCAGCACGGCGTGCAGCCACACCAGCTGGCGGAAGGCGGCTTCGTTGCGGTAGGCGGCGGCGAGGCCGTCGCGGGAATATTGGGCGGCGGCGATAAGGCGAGCAAGGCCGCGTTTGCCGGGTTTCATAGTGGTGATTCCTTGTGTGGGTGTGTGGGGATAGGTTGTGGTTTTTCAGGTAGCCTTCAGCCAAACCAGCTAAGGCTACCTGAAAACTATGCTGCGTTCCGTTCCACCGCGTCGATGAATTTCGCCGCCACGTCAAAGCCTTTTTGCTTGGTAATTTCTTGGAAACCGGTGGGGCTGGTTACGTTCACTTCGGTTAGATGGCTGCCAATCACGTCCAAACCGGCCAGCAAAATGCCGCGCTGTTTCAGCTCGGGAGCGAGGGTTTCGGCGATCTCGCGGTCGCGCTCGCTCAATTCCTGCGCCACGCCGCGCCCGCCTGCGGCCAGATTGCCGCGCGTTTCGCCCTGCTGCGGAATGCGGGCCAGCGCAAAGGGCACGACTTCGCCGTCAATCACGAGGATGCGTTTGTCGCCGTGCACGATTTCGGGAATGTAGCGTTGCGCCATGATGGTGCGCGTATCCAGCCGCATCAGGGTTTCGAGGATGCTGCCGATGTTCGGATCGTGCTCGGTGAGGCGGAAAATGCCCATGCCGCCCATGCCGTCGAGCGGTTTCACGATGATGTCGCCGTGTTCGGCTAGAAAGGCGCGTACAGCGGCGGCGCGGGTGGAAACGAGGGTGGGCGCGGTGAATTGGGCGAAACTCAAAATGGCGAGTTTTTCGTTGAAATCGCGCATGGCCTGCCCGCTGTTGAACACTTTTGCGCCTTGCTGTTCGGCAAGGGTGAGCAGCTGGGTGCTGTAGAGATATTGCATATCGAACGGCGGGTCGGTACGCATAATCACGGCGTCAAAATCGGCAAGCGCACGTTGTTCGGCTGAGGCTACCTGAAACCAGTTGTGGTCGTGGTCGTCTTTCGCGCCGATAAATTGGAAAGGCGCAGCTTGGGCCACCACTTTGCCGTTTTGCACGGAGAGTCCGCCGGCCAGGGTGTGATGCAGTTTGTGCCCGCGCTTGGCGGCTTCGCGCATCATGGCGTAGGTGGTGTCTTTGTAGGTTTTGAAGGTGGCCAACGGGTCGGCGATGAAAAGGATGTTCATAGGGTGTCCTTGTGTGGGTTGTCGGTTGGCGGGGGCAGGCTACCTGAATTATCTGCGTCCGATGCCGTAGCCGTAGGCCAGCGTTCCGTCGGCGCTGCGGCAGACCAACGTGTAGGCATGTCGGTTGTCGGCAGCCTGCACCACGCCCAACGTGCCTTGTTCGGCGGCGCAGTGCCGTGCGAATTCTTCGGGGCTGTTTTCGCCTTGGACTAAGGGATAGAAAGCGGCATTTTGGTGTTCGGCCACCGTGCCGGTACTTTGGCAGGCGGCAAGCAGCAGGCTTGCAGTTAAAATCAGGGCGGCGTGTTTCATTGAGCTTTCCGTACGTAAAAGAGGAAAATGGTTGTACAGGCTACCTGAAACGGGCTAGCGGTAGGAATCGGGCGTGGCATTCGGCATGATAAACCACAGGATGATATAAATCAGAATGCCCGGCACGGCCACACTGGCGCAAGAAATGATGACGAACAGGATGCGCGTCAGCGTGGGCGACCAGCCGAGGTATTCGGCAATGCCGCCCATCACGCCGGCCAGTATGCGGTGTTGGCTGGAACGGTGTAGCTTAATTAGTTGCGGTCGGGACATGGATGCCTCCTTAATGTGCGGGTGTTCGAGGTTTTCCGGCTACAAAGAGGATATTCTCGGCAGTATGCAGATAAAGCAATATGATAAACCAAAAGCGCAGGTAACACCCGCTGCTGGAGCAGGCAGCAAAATCGCGGCCATAAATCTGAGCTATAAACTCACACCAACAATTGCCCAGCGGCAGCGGCAGGGCTATACTTCGCCCCCTTAATCCACCGCCACACACACCCGATAAGGAAACCACGGATGAATGCCATTGCCGACGTGCAAAGCAGCCCCGACCAACGCAATATGCCCATCAACCAAGTGGGCATCAAAGACCTGCATTTCCCGCTGCAAATCCAGAGCGCAGAAGGCGTGCAGCACACCATCGCCCGCATCGGCATGACCGTTGCCCTACCCGCCTCGCAAAAAGGCACGCATATGTCGCGCTTTGTGGCGCTGATGGAAGAACGGCAGCATCTGGTGCTCGATTTCACCAGCCTGCACCAGCTCACGCTCGATATGCTCGAGCGGCTCGATGCCCAAGCCGGTCGCATCAATATCAGCTTCCCCTTCTTCCGCAAAAAAGCCGCCCCCGTGAGCGGCATCACCTCGTTTCTCGACTACGCCGTCACCTGGCAGGGCGAAGTATCGGCCAGCGGAGAATACAGCCACCAAATCAAAGTATTAGCTCCGGTTACCAGCCTGTGCCCCTGCTCTAAGGAAATTTCGCAATACGGCGCACACAACCAGCGCTCGCACGTTACCGTTACCCTCACCTGCCACAAACAGGAAGTTTCCATTGAAGAAATCATCGATTTGGTGGAAAACAAAGCTTCCTGCCAGCTCTACGGCCTGCTCAAACGCCCCGATGAGAAATATGTTACCGAGCACGCCTACGAAAACCCCAAATTCGTGGAAGACATGGTGCGCGACATCGCCGTGGCGCTGAAAAACGACCCGCGCATCGACCGCTTCAGCGTGGAAAGCGAAAACTTCGAAAGCATCCACAACCATTCGGCCTATGCGCTGATTGAGTATCCTTAAAGTTAACAATATTGCCGGGCAACAAAAAGGCTACCTGAAAGCGAAGCTTCAACGAAGTTAAAACGAGATCACAAGTTTCTTCGAAGCTAAAATTTTCAGGTAGCCTTTTGGGCATAGAAAGACTATTGCCCCATATCATCAGCCCACATCGGCGTACCCCGCCGGCGCATACACCTATCGTAGGCAACATCCCAGCGTGCGGCATCTGCGGCATGGGTGCGATTGGTTTCGCTCCAGCACAGCCGGCTGTTTTGCGCCCGAGTTGCTTTGGCCTGTGGCGATTCGGCCGCGTAAAAAGCTGCTTCTTTATTCCTGCTGCTGCGGAGCGCCGCCCTCTCTGCATATTCCCCGTTCCAAAATTCGGCGGCGCTACAGGCGCCCAAAAGCATCGTGGCGGCCAATACTACTGCCCGCATACCTAGATTGTTTCGCATGATTCCCTCCTTATTCGGCTAAATAATCAGCGGTTCATTTCCCGCATGATGTGAAACTCGGGGTTCACAATCGGCAGGTTGCTGTTTTTATCTAAAACCACTTGGCCGTTGTTATCGCGCAGGTATTTGTTCACAGACCCCCCGCCGTAATAAACACTTCCGCAGGCACTTAATACGCTGGTTGCAGCAAGGCAAAAAATAATATGCTTGGCTGTTTTTCGCATGTTGCTTTTCCCTTTCATTATCTAGTGGAAAAATGTTCGGTTTCAAAGAAGCTTCGCTTCCTTCGAAAACATCGTTTTAACTTCGTTGAAGCTGCGCTTTCAGGTAGCCTTTTGGCTGGGCTGAATACTGCCGCTCACTTCTTGAGCCAAGCCCGTTTCAGCATCAGCCACCAATCTTTCGCGCCGAGCACGGGGCGGCGAGTGAAGACGTTGTAGCGGTTTTCCTCCAGCTTGCGCAGGATGCTTTGCCCGCCGAGGATAATCAGGCGCAGCTCGAAGCCGATGCGCCCATGCAAAGTTTTGCCCAATGGGGAGCCGGCTTTGAGCATTTTGTGGGCGCGCTGGCATTGGTGCGCCATCAGGCGTTGGAAGGCGGCATCGGCGCGGCCTTCGGCGATTTGCGCTTCGCTCACGCCGAATTTTTCCAGGTCTTCTTGCGGCAGGTAAACGCGGCCTTTCTGCCAATCCACGGCCACGTCTTGCCAGAAGTTGATGAGTTGCAGGGCGGTGCAGATGCCGTCGCTTTGGGCGAGGCTGAGCGGGTCGGTATGGCCGTAGAGGTGCAGCAGCAATCTGCCGATCGGATTGGCGCTGCGGCGGGCGTAATCCACCAGCTCGCCGAAGTGCTGATAGCGGGTTTTCACCACGTCTTGGCTGAAGGCGGAAAGCAAGTGGTAGAAGGGCTCGAGCGGAAGATTAAACGGCCGCACGGCTTCGCGCTCGAGCCGCTGCATCAATTCGCTGTGCGGGGTTTGCCCGGCGGCAAGGCGGTCGAGCTCGGCGTGCAGACTGTCGAGCTGGCGCAAGCGCTCTTCGTTAGGCAAATCGCCTTCGTCGGCTATATCGTCGGCAGTGCGGGCAAACGCATAGATGGCGTGTACCGGTCGGCGCAGACGGCGCGGCAAAACCAGCGAGCCGACAGGGAAATTTTCGTAGTGTCCGACTGACATGGTGTGTCCTTAGTGGGTTTTCAGGTAGCCACAAAGCGGGGAATCTACCTGAAAAGTGTGATTTGTGTGTGAACGCCGATTTTATGTTGTGGTGGCTAGTGTTGGGCATAAATGCCCGACCCACTGCGCGAAATATATAAGGCTACCTGAAAAACGGTTTCGCATTTTCAGGTAGCCTTCTGCCGCGCTATTTCTGCCAATATGCCTTCACGTTCACAAATTCATACAAGCCGAATTCGGAAAGTTCGCGCCCAAAGCCGGAGTCTTTCACGCCGCCGAAGGGCAGGCGCAGGTCGCTGCTGGTGTGGCGGTTGATGAATACGCTGCCGGCTTCGATTTGCTGGCCAAGCTCCCAAGCTTTGTCGAGGTTGGCGGAGTAGATGCTGGCACCGAGCCCGAAGGGGTTGTCGTTGGCCAGGCGCACGGCATCGGCGGCATCTCGGGCGTGGAAAATGCCCACGGCGGGGCCGAACACTTCTTCGCGGTACATGCGGCAGGCGGGGGTGATGTTGTCGAGCACGGTGGCGGGGTAGAAAGTGGTGTCGGCTTCATTGGGCAGCTCGCCGCCGAGCAGCAGTTTGGCGCCGTGTTCGAGCGCATCCTGCACTTGTTCGTGAACTTGCAGCTGCAGGTCTTTGCGGTGCAGCGGGGCGAGGGTGGTGCCGGGGTCGAGCGGGCAGCCGGGGGTGAGGCGGCGGCAGTGTTCGAGGAAGAGTTGGGTGAATTCTGCGGCGATGCCTTTGGTGAGAATGATGCGTTTGCCGGCGTTGCAGGATTGGCCGGCATCGCGGAAGCGGGCGTAGCAGGCATCGGCGGCGGCTTGGGCGATGTCGGCATCGTCGAGCACGATGAAGGCGTTGCTGCCGCCAAGCTCCATTACGGATTTTTTCAGATGGCTTCCGGCGTAGCCGGCAAGGCGGCGGCCGACGTCGGCAGAGCCGGTGAAGGCCAAGGCATCGGTTTTGGCAATGGCGTATTCCACATCTTCGTGTGCCAGCCAAGTGGCTCGCCAGGGCAATTCGCTGCCAACAATATCAAACAAGGCGGCGGTGACACGGGCCACGCTGGGCGCGGGTTTCACCAAACAGGCATTGCCGGAGCAGAGGGCTGGCACGGCAAAGCGGATAATCTGCCACACGGGGTAGTTCCATGGCATTACGGCCAGCACCACGCCCAAGGGCTCGAAACGTACTTGACTGAGGCTGGCCTGGGTGGCGATGGTTTGGTGTTGCAGAAGCTGGGGGGCGAGCTTCACATAATAGCGGATGAGGGAGACGGATTTGTCCATCTCGGCTTCGCATTCGCGCAGGCAGCGGCCGACTTCTTCGCAAATCATGCGGGCGAGCTTGGTTTTTTCGGCTTCGAGGCGGTCGGCAAAGGCAGCAAGCATAGCCACCCGCGCCTGCACGCCGGCAGCGGCAAAGCGGCGCTGGGCGGTGCGCATTTCGGCCAGGCTTTGGCTGAAGGCGTCCATGCTGTCGGCGGGGCGTTCGTATAGCAAGGTGTTGCTGACGACGTTTCGGCTATAGAACATAGTGTTTCCTTTCTCTATTTGCTTTGGATTAAATGGTTTTAGCGGGCAGCCCGTGCAGCAGGCTACCAGAAAGCGCAGCTTTAACGAAGCTAAAACAAGCCCTGCTGGCTTCTGCGAAACTAAAACTTGATGCGATTGTTTTTATTATTTTTATAAACTGCTTTGCCCTACTCTTTCTCGGCCACGACGAAGGCCACTACCGCGCCGTTATCGTCGCTCAGGCTCAAATGCACCCGCCCGATACCTTGTTGGTGCAGCCATTCCTGCAAGGGCGGCTCCACCACGAATTCTGGGCGGCCGAGTTTGTCGTGGGCGATGGAAATGTGGTGCAGCGTTACCGGCGAGCGCAAGCCGGTGTGCACGGCTTTGGCAAAGGCTTCTTTGGCGGCAAACCGCTTGGCCAGGAAGTTTGCCTTGTTGCCGACGGAGCGCCACTCCAAAAGTTCGATGCGGCTGAGCAGGCGTTCGGCCAATGCCTGGCCGTATTTGTCGTATAGCTGCTCGATGCGCTCGATACGCAGGATGTCGGTGCCGATGCCGTAGATCATTGAGTATTCCTGTTGTGCAAGATAGTGGGCGCATTGTAGCGCATTTTGGCCGCAGCCTTACAGGTGGGGCGGCAGAGGCTTGCCGGGATTGGCATATTTTTCAGGTAGCCTCACAGCCGTTCTGCAAATCTTCCGCGCAAAACAAAGCCGCATCTATTTGCAAGATGCGGCAGCGTTTATGCAGCAAGCGGCTTAGGCCATGGCTTTAATTTTGGCAGCCAAGCGGCTTTTGTGGCGGGCGGCTTTGTTTTTGTGGAACACGCCTTTGTCGGCGATGCGGTCCATCACTTTGGTGGCTGCCACGAATTCAGCTTGGGCGGCGGCTTTATCGCCACTTTCCACAACCTTCAAAACTTTCTTCACTGCGGTACGGAAAGCAGTACGCAGGCTGGCATTGTGTGCACGGTTTTTCTGCGACTGGCGGGCGCGTTTGCGTGCCTGGGCGCTATTGGCCATATGAAAAATCTCCTGATAAGTAAAATAAAATCCGTAAGCGCGGCATTTTACTGGCGATGTTGTCTAAATGCAAGCAGCCACGAGCTATTTTCGGCAAACGGCGGGTAAGTAGGGAAAGAACGTTTGCCTGATACAACAAAACCGGAGCGGCTCGGCGCATTTTCCAGCCAGCCTCCAAAGCCAAACCAAAGGCTACCCGAAACTTTAGCTGCACCAAAATTCCGCCGTGCTGCGTTTCAGGTAGCCTTTGCAAACAACGCCTGCCCTGCCCGACTATTTCTCGCGCCGGTAGAACCCGCTATCCATATATGCCGCCACGCCCTCGCGCAGCAACACCAGCGTTACCGCGGCCAAAGGCAGCGCCAGCAGCATGCCCACGAAGCCCAACAGGCTGCCGAAAGCCATCAAGGCGAAAATCACCCAAAACGGCGAAAGCCCGATGCGGTCGCCCACAATCTTCGGCGTGATGAAGAAACTTTCCAAAAACTGCCCCACGGCAAACACTGCCCACACCGTAATCAGCCCCTGCCAAGTGCCAAACTGCAACAACGCAGCCATTGTAGCCAGCAGCAGGCCGGTGAACGCGCCCAAATACGGCACGAACACCAACAGCCCGGCCACCATACCAATAGCAAAGCCAGATTCCAAGCCTGCCAGCATCAGGCCCAAACCGTAGAGCAAGCCCATAATCAGCATCACAATCAGCTGACCGCGCAAAAATTCGCCCAACACCGTATCCATATTACCGCCGATACGCGTATAGGCCGCCAGATAGCGTCGCGGAATCATGGTGTTAATTCCTTCCCCCCAGCGCGACCAGTCCAGCAAGAAGTAATACAGTAAAAATGGCAGCACCATCAAATTGCCCAAACTGGTTACCAAACTGCCGCCCTGTTCCAACAAGGCCGGCAGCGCCTTGGAAAGCCCCGCCTGAACACTGCCCACATGACTGCTCAGCCATTTCGATACCGATTGGTCGTTTAACACCCAATGCGTGCCCAGCATATGATTAATCCAAGGCAGCGCCTTATTTTGCGCAAACGCCACCAATTCCGGCAGTTTATCCAGCAAACTGCCAAATTGCTGCACCAACATCGGCACCACAATCAGCAGCAACAACACCAGCAGCAGCAGCGCAAACACCATCACCAGCATCGCCGCCGTCGCACGCCGCACCCTGTGTCGGCAAAGCTTTTCCACCAGTGGGTTCAAAATATAAGCCAACACCGCAGCCACCACAAACGGCGAAAGCACATCGCGCATCTGCACAATTAACAGCACCACCGCCAACAACAGCGACACCCCAACCACCCACGGCAGCCAGCCACGCTTCTTCGTTTTATACATACACAGCCTCGTTCATTCATCCGGCACACGCCGCGTCGCGCGCATTATCCGGTGTCAACCCATAAAAAACAAATGATTTCACACACAATCAACAAGAAAGGCTACCTGAAACCACGCCCCCTTTTTCAGGTAGCCTTTTGAGACAACTTGACTGCCCACCCCGCCATCGCTACATTCCCTCCATCCCATTTCATCCCCGCCCAAGCATGAACTACGCCCTTGACGCCATCTGGTGGCGGCTGAGCCACCCCGCCGTGCGCGACCTCGCCTCCCTACTCACCGCCCCACCCCTGTGGCACAGCGGCTGCGAACTCCCCATCCCCCGCCTGCTCGGCAGCCAAGGCTTCCGCTTCCTGCTCAGCCTCGACGATGCCCCTGCCCCACTGACGCAATGGCTCGAACAAGAAGCCCCTTTCGGCCACCGCCTAGGCCACTACGCCGAAAGCCTGCTCGCCTTCTGGCTTGCCCACGCTCCCCATTGCCAACTCATCGCCCGCAACCACCCCGTCCGCAGCGAAAGCGGCCAAACCCTCGGCGCTGCCGACTTCCTCTGCCTGCTCGACTCCGCCCCCTACCACCTCGAACTCACCTGCAAATACTACGGCGGCACAGCACCCGACGATTTCCAAGGCCTCAACCCCGCCGACACCCTGCTTGGCAAAGCCGCCAAACTGCAACAACAATGCCGCCTCTTCCACACCCCCCAAGCCCGCGCCCAACTGCCCGCCCCACTCCAAGGCTACCTGAAAACGAGCGCAGCGAGTTTCTGCGAAGCTAAAACGAGCGCAGCGAGTTTCTGCGAAGCTAAAACAAGCGCAGCGAGTTTCTGCGAAGCTAAAACAAGCGAAGCAAGCACCCGCGAAACCAATACGGATAAAACAAATTACCGCCAAACTCCCAACATTAGCCAAGCCCTCAACACCGCCACCATCATCCGCGGCATCGGCTTCACCCCAAATGGCATCCTCAACGGCAGCCCCCTCAACCCCCTCGGCTGGAGCGGCCTCCTCCTTCCACAATGGGCAGACTACCCCGCCCAAGCCACACAACGCTTCTACCCCCTGCCCCGCCTCGCCTACCTCGCCCCCGCCCGCGTTCCGTTTGAGCAAACCATCAGCGCCGCCGAGCTCGCCCACCAAGCCCCCGGCCTCATCGCCGTGGTCGAACAGCGCCCCGACGGCATGTGGCACGAAACCCAACGCCTGATGTGCCGCGGCTGAATAACAATACCAAACAACAAAAAGGCTACCTGAAACCATCCAAACAGTTTTCAGGTAGCCTTTCTAAAACAAACCGGTCTAATAATAAGCTTTTCCCCACCCTCTTTCTCCCCATATCTTTTTGGTATCCCCCATCAAATAAAACGGTATTTTTCTATTGGTTGCCCGCCGCCTATACTGCAACGGCATTCAAAACTTTCCCCCAACGCAACAGAGAGGTGTAGAAAATGCCGAACCCGCAAAAATCCCACGTTCACGACCTGCGCTCCGCCCTCGAGCTTTTAAAAACCCTGCCCGGCGAATTGGTGTCCACCGATATGGAAGTTGATCCGATTGCCGAGCTCTCCGGCGTATACCGCTACGTTGGTGCCGGCGGCACCTGCCAGCGCCCCACCCGTAAAAACGGCCCGGCCATGCTGTTTAACAAAGTAAAAGGCTATCCCGGCATTCAGGTAGCCATCGGCTTGGTTGGCTCGCGCAAACGTGTTGGCCAGTTTCTCAATTGTACTCCCGAACGCCTGGGCTTCCTGCTCAAAGACTCCGTACAAAATCCCATTCCGCCGGTGCTGCTCGGCGAAGGGCAGCAACCGCAATGTCAGGAAGTGGTGCACCTAGCCAGCGATCCCGATTTCAACCTGCGCACCCTGCTGCCCGCACCCACCAACACCGTGGAAGACGCCGGCCCTTATTTCACGATGGGTTTGTGCTATGCCTCCGACCCAGAAACCGGCAAATCCGACATCACCATCCACCGCCTGTGCGTGCAGAGCAAAGACGAGCTTTCCATGTGGCTTACCCCCGGCCGCCACATCGACGCCTTCCGCCAAAAAGCCGAAGCCGCCGGCAAACCGCTACCGATTTCCATCAGCATTGGCGTGGATCCCGCCATTGAAATCGCCGCCTGCTTCGAGCCGCCCACCACGCCGCTGGGCTTCGACGAACTTAGCATTGCCGGCGCGCTGCGCGGCCACGGAGTGGAAATGGCCAAATGCCTCACCATCAACGAACGCGCCATCGCCCATGCCGAAGTGGTGATTGAAGGCGAACTGCTGCCCGATGTGCGCGTACGCGAAGATCAAAACAGCAACACCGGCAAAGCCATGCCAGAATTCCCGGGCTACACCGGCGACGCCAAACCTGCCCTGCCCGTAATCAAAGTGAAAGCGGTTACCCACCGCAAAAATCCGATTCTGCGCACCACCATGGGCCCGGGCGAAGAACACGTGAACATGGCCGGCATCCCCACCGAAGCCAGCATTCTGGATATGGTTGAGCGCGCCATGCCCGGCCGCCTGCAAAATGTGTTTGCCCACTCTTCCGGTGGCGGAAAACTTTTGGCTGTGATGCAGTTTAAGAAAATCACGCCGGCCGACGAAGGCCGCCAACGCCAAGCCGCCCTGCTCGCCTTCTCCGCGTTCCCCGAATTGAAACACGTGATTCTGGTGGACGAAGACGTGGATATTTTCGACACCGACGATGTTTTGTGGGCTATGCAAACGCGCTACCAGGGCGATAACGACACCATCTTCATCCCCGGCGTGCGCTGCCATCCGCTCGACCCATCACAATCGCCGGCGTTCAGCAACCGTCTGATTCAGGAAGGCACATCGTGTAAAACAATTTTCGATTGCACCGTGCCGCTGCACCTGAAAGAGCACTTCCAACGCTGCAAGTTTATGGAAGTAGACGTAAAACGCTTCCTGCCTGACTTTGAAGCATAGGCAGAAAGGTTTCAGGTAGCCTCACTCAGCCTTATACGGCCAAGCCGTAGAGGCTACCTGAAAACCTAAGCGCATCCCGCACCATCCACTCAAGGAGCAATCATGGGCAAACAACGCATCATCCTCGGCATCAGCGGTGCCAGCGGCTTCCAATACGGCTATAAAGCCTTGCAGCTTTTGCAAGCCGTGGAAGACTTGGAAGTACACCTCGTTATCTCCAAAGGCGCGGAAATGACCCGCTCGCTGGAAACGCCCTACAGCCGCGAAGAAGTGTTGGCCATGGCCGACGTAGTCCATCCGATTCAGGATTTGGGCGCATCCATTTCCAGCGGTTCGTTCCAAACCCTCGGCATGCTCGTTGCCCCCTGCTCCATGCGTTCCCTGGCCGCCATTGCCCACGGCCTGAGCGACAACCTGCTCACCCGTGCGGCTGATGTGGTGCTCAAAGACCGCCGCAGGCTGGTGCTGATGGCGCGCGAAACACCGCTGAACCTCGCGCATATCGACAATATGCGCCGCGTAACCGAAATGGGCGGCATCATCTTCCCGCCTGTGCCCGCGCTCTACCACCGCCCGCAAACTGTGGACGACATCCTTACCCACAGCGTGGGCCGTGCGCTGGATTTGTTCGGCATTTCGGTGAAACACCTGCCGCGCTGGAGCGGCGGCAAGGAAGATAAATAAAGCTTTCAGGTAGCCCAAACCATATTGAAGGCCAGCTAAAACCCAATCCCACCCGCAAGGCCATCAGCATTTCCCGTTTCCCAAGCAAGCCAATGGCATCCTGCCGACGCCAGGCTGGGAAGAGCTTTACCTAAAAATGGCCTGCAACCCACCAAGGAGATACATCATGACTATGCCAATCGGTCCTTTTGTTAACGGCAGCGCCGTCGTGCTCGGCGGCCTACTCGGCGCATGGATGGGCGCGAAATTGCCCGAACGCGTGCGCACCAGCCTCAATCCGCTATTCGGCCTGACTTCCATCGGCCTGGGCGTGATGAGCATCCCCGGCGTGAAATACTATGCCGCCGTGGTGCTGGCCGCCGTGCTCGGCCTCGTGATTGGTGAATTGTGCTATTTGGAAAAAGGCATCGGCAAAGCCGCCGGTAGCGCACGCGGGCTGATCGACAAAATCTTTCCGCCCAAAGAAGGCATCAGCCAGGAAGAATTCCTCGACAAATACGTTGCCATCGTCGTCCTGTTCTGCGCCAGCGGCACCGGTGTGTTCGGCTCCATGCACGAAGGCATGACCGGCGACCCCTCCATCCTCTACATCAAAACTATTTTGGATTTCTTTACCGCCGGCATCTTCGCCATCACACTGGGCTACGCCGTATCCGCCATTGCCGTGCCGCAGCTGGCCATCCAACTTTCGCTGTTCTTCCTCGCTACCCTTATCGTGCCGCTCACCACGCCCGAAATGCGTGCCGACTTCGCTGCCGCCGGCGGGTTGATCATGCTGGCCACCGGCTTCCGCATCACCGGCATGAAATCCTTCCCCGTGGCCAATATGCTGCCCTCGCTGCTGCTGATTATGCCCATCTCCTATTTGTGGGCAACCTATATCGCCGCACACTAACCGCCTCCATCAAGGGGCTTAGTTGAACCCGGTTTTTGCAATCCAACGTCAAACTCCTAGCGAAGCAAAACGGCGCGGCAGGCTACCTGAAACCTGCCACGCCGTTTCCGTTGGCGGGCCGAACACATGATTATTTTCAGGTAGCCTCATATACCGCAGCCCTGCCGCCTGATACCATTCGCCGTACTGTAAACAGTTCCGTCTGTTTCCCTGCCTGCACCACCTTTTAGCTTCACAGAAGCTTTGTTTTCAACCAGCCCTGCCTCCCAATTGAGCAACACCATGCCACCCCTGCCCGCCAATATCCACGCCTTCCTCACCGAACACCACGTTGTCAGCCTGGCCGCCTGCCATGAAGGCGAGCTGTGGAGTGCCAGCTGCTTCTACGTACTCGATCCCGTTGACGCCCGCCTCATCGTGCTCACCGGCAAAAACACCCAACACGGCCGCCTGATGCTGCACAACCCACATATTGCCGGCACCATCGCCGGCCAGCCCGCACGCATCCGCGATATCTGCGGCATCCAATTTGCCGCCCGTGCCGAATGCATTGCCCACCCTGCCGAACGCCGCGCCGCACTCGATCTCTACGCCCAAGCCCACCCCATCGCCAAAGTTTTTCCCAGCGATATTTGGCAGCTCCAGCTTGATTACATCAAATACACCAGTAACCGCCCCGTCTTCGCCCACAAAACCCATTGGCGGCGCGATGAAGAAAACAGCTAACCCAATCCTCAACCAGCCAAATATTTTCAGGTAGCCTTTCAGCGGATATATCCCCACCAAAAGGCTACCTGAAACTGTTTGAGGCCAATTCTCAGCGGCACTTCGGCGCCACAAACGGGTAGCCGTTGGCCATCACTTCCTCCAGCCCGCGGATTTCCGGCGTTGTCGTCAGCTTCACCAACGCCGGAAAAAACACCTGCGGATCGAGCGACACCCGCACCAATACGCTGTTGCGCAGCTGCGAAGGGCACACTTCCGATTCCGGCAGCAGCGCCGCCGCCTCAATGCCCGACTCAATCCAATCCACAATCACGCTCGGCTGCGACACGTGCATAATCACCTGCGGCGTAGTGCCGCTCTTGTGCAGCTGATCCATCAGCTGCTCAAACGTGCCCACCCCGCTGCTGCGGCGCAGCAGAATCAGCGGCAGCCCGCCTAGCTGTTTCAGCGTCATCGTGTCGGGCACCCCGTCCGGCAGCAGGCTGCGGTGTACTACCGCCGCCATCTGCACCGCCGGCAGCGCAACATAGCGGTAGCGCTCCAAGCGTTTCGGCTGCTGAATAAGCGCAACATCTATCAGCTGATTATTCAACAATGTTTCCAAATGGCTGGAATCCGATACCAGCACATTAATTTCCGTATCGGCATATTGGCTATGGATCGCCATAATCAGCGGCGTGAAGTATTTTTGATACAGATGGGTTAGCCCGATGCGCAACACATGCTGCTGCTGTTGGGTAAAAATCAGCGTATCGCGCTCAATATTGCCAATGCCCACCAAAATCTCCAGCGCCCGCTCATAAAGGAAAAAACCGGTGGGTGTGGGCCGAATGCGCCCGCCGTCGCGAAACAGCAGCGGCGTACCGATTTCCTGCTCCAGCTCCTGCACCCGCTTGCTCAACGGCGGCTGGGAAATATGCAGCATTTCCGCCGCCTTGGTGAAGCTGCCGCATTCCACCACGGTGCAGAAGTATTTCAGCCGTTTAATGTCCATGGCGTTTCTCCTTTATTTTTAGTCATACTGAATTAGCAACCAGGCAAAACAGCGAGCGGCTGATTTACTAAGCATTCTATCCTCGCCACCCTGCCATACCTATTTTCAGGTAGCCTTCCCCTATTTCGCCCGCCGCAGCAGGCGCAGGGCATTGGCGGAAACCAGGAGCGAGCTCAGGCTCATGCCCAGCGCCGCCACCCACGGCGTTACGCAGCCCGCTGCTGCCAGCGGCACCATAATCAGGTTGTAGCCTGCCGCCCACCACAGGTTTTCGCGCACAATCCACGCGGTGCGTTTGGCTTGGGTGGTGAGGTAGGGCAGCGTGCGCATATTGCCGTTGAGCAGCAACACATCCGCCCCTTCGCGCGCCACGTCGGCGCCTTCGGCCACGGCCACCGACACATCAGCCTGTGCCAGCACGGGCGCATCGTTGATGCCGTCGCCCACCATCAACACTTTATGCCCTTGCGCCTGCAAATCCTGCACATAGGCCAGCTTGTCTTCCGGCGTGGCTTCGGCGCGCACCGCATCCAGCGGCAAAGCGGCGGCCACAGCATCGGCTGCGGCCTGCCTGTCGCCGCTGAGCAGGTGCAGGCTCAAGCCCTGGCGTTTCCATTCGGCCAGCATGGCCGGCACTTCGGGTTTGGCTTGGTCTTGCAGCAGGAACACGGCGGCAAAGCCGGCCGCGCTGCCCAAATACACCGCGCCGCCCGCATGCTCGGCCTGCAAACTTTCAGGTAGCCTACCCGAGAGTTCGGCCACGTAATCCAAACGACCGATGCGCCATTGTTCCAGCCGCCCTTCATGCCAAACCTGCGCGCTGATGCCGTGCCCAGCGCGGTTTAAATAGTTTTCCGCTTCCAATGCCAAATTGGCGGGTGGCAGGTTGGCAATCGCGCGGGCGGCGGGGTGCTCGCTCTGCCGCTCGAGAAGTTGCGCCAGCGCCACGGCCAAATCTTGGCTGATGCCTTCGGCGGTGTGCACGGCGCATACGGCCAACTGGCCGGTGGTAAGCGTGCCGGTTTTATCCAGCACCACGGTGTCGATTCGCGCCAAGGTTTCCAAACTGTGCCCGCGGCTGATGAGCACGCCCTCGCCCGCCAAGTGGCCGGTGGAAGCCGCCAGCGCGGCAGGCGTGGCCAGCGACAAGGCGCACGGGCAGGTGGCCACCAAGAGCGACACGGTAATCCACAGCGCGGTTTGCACATCGGCATACCAAGCCCAGCCGGCAAACACCAGCACGCCCAGCAGCAAGAGCGCGCCCACAAACCAAGCCGCATAGCGGTCGGCCAGCTCCACCATACGCGGCTTTTCCGCCAGCGCCCGATCCAGCAGGCGAACAATGTGCGACAGCCGCGTTTGGCTGCCCGCCTGCTCCACGCGGATAATCAGCGGGCTGCCGCCATTGAGCGTGCCGGCGGTTACCGCATCGCCCGCCGCTTTCGGCACGGGCAGGCTCTCGCCGCTGAGCATGGCTTCGTTCGCCTCGCTCTCGCCTTCCAGCACCACTCCGTCGGCCGGCAGCACCTCGCCCGGCTTCACCAGCAGCACTTCGCCGCCCGACAGCCGCGCCACCACCGCCTCTTCCACCTGCGCCGTATCCGGATAATCCGGCAGCCGGTGGCAAAACGCCGGCACCAGCTTCACCAGCCGCTCGGCCGCATCACCCGCCTTGCGCCGCGCCAGCTGTTCCAAATAGCGCCCGCCCAACAGCAGGAACACAAACATCGACACCGAATCGAAATAAATTCCCTCTTCCCGCCCCTGAAACAGCGCCCAAAGGCTACCTGAAAACGCCGCCGCAATCGAAATCGCCACCGGCGTATCCATGCCCGCGCGGCGGTTTTTCCAATCGCGCCACGCCCCTTTGAAAAACGGCACCGCCGAATACAGCAACACCGGCAGCGTGAGAATCATGCTCGCCCAATGCAGCATCCACAAAAAACGCGGCTCGATTTCGCCCGCATGCAGATAAGTGGGCACCACATACATCATCACCTGCATCATCGCCAGCCCGGCCACCCACAAGCGCGTGAGCGCCTGCTTGCGCTCTGCCGCCGCCTGCGTTTCCATCCGCTGCGCGTCATAAGGCGAAGCCTCGTAGCCGCTCTGGCGCACCCGCAGCAAAATGTCTGAGAGCGCCACCTGCGAGCAGTCCCACGCCACCCGCGCGCGCAGCGTGCTGTAGTTGATTTCCGCACGCAATACGCCGGGGAGCCGCAGAAGCTGCTGCTCAATCAACCACACGCAGGCCGCACAAGTTACCCCGCCCAGCATCAGCACCGCCTCGCGCTCGTTTTCCGCCTTCACTTCCACAAACTCCGCCTGCACGTCCGGCAGGTCATACAGCTTCAGCTGTTCCAACACTTCCGGCGGCGGCAACACCGCCTGCTCCGCCTCCGCCGTGCGGCGGTGGTAGTAGCTGCCCAGCCCGGCAGTAATGATGCTCTGCGCCACCGCCTGGCAGCCCGCGCAACAGGCCGGATGGCGCGCGCCTTCAAATTCAATCGGCAAATCCAAACCGCGCGGCACGGGCAGGCCGCAGTGGAAACAGGTTTCGGCTCGGGTTTGGTTTTCTGATAAGGATTCGGTGTGTCTCATGATGGGTGTGTGTAAGATGGGTAATGTTTAAGTGGCGGGAACGACGCGGATTATAGGCTACCTGAAAACTCAATGTAGCGGAGTTTCGGCAAAATGAACCTTTCAGGTAGCCTTTTTCAGGTAGAGACCTTTGCAAAATACCTCTCTTCACCTTTTCGCTGACAGCCAGAACCCAAAC
>ERZ772764.661-NODE-661-length-23220-cov-12.447097_pt1 | contig 23220 bp, 27 predicted proteins | sample MGYA00512163_ERZ772764 | MGnify/ENA primary metagenome ERZ772764 (study PRJEB29015, sample SAMEA2737903) | human oral metagenome | biome: human oral; feature: human-associated habitat; material: dental | place: China | collected 2094 ... | reverse complement strand
ACACAGAACTGCCTCTTTTATTACAAGTTTTTGAGATACTACTATTATCGTGTGCACAATAGCTCCATCAAAACTGCTCCAAAAAGTCCAGCTTGCCGCTCTCAAAATGCCGCACGTCCTCGATGCCGTATTTCATCATCACCAAGCGGTCGATGCCGCAACCAAAGGCAAAGCCGGTGTATTCGTTCGGATCGATATCAGCGGCTTCCAATACTTTCGGATGAATCATGCCGCAGCCCAAGAGTTCGATCCAGCCTTCGCCCGAACAAACTTTACAATCCGGATTTTTGCCTTCGCAGAACGGACAGCTCAGCGCAAATTCAAAGCTCGGCTCGGTGAATGGGAAATAAAATGGATTGACACGCACGTCAAGCTTCTTGGCGTAATATTCCTGCAAAAACTCTTGCAGCGTGGCGATGAGATTGCCGACGTTAACCCCCTTGGCGACATACACACCTTCGACTTGATAGAACGTGTGCTCGTGCCGCGCATCCAGGTCTTCGTTGCGAAACACCCGGTCGGGCACGATAGCGGCGATCGCCTCGCCCCTCGCCAAATTACCATGATATTTTTTTAACACGCGGTTTTGCATAGTCGAGGTGTGCGCTGGCGCGATCAACCGATCGCCGTCTTTGTCGGTCTCGACGGTCATAAATGTATCGTAATCATCGCGCGCCGGGTGGCCTTTTGGAAAATTCAAGCTTTCAAACATATGGAATTGATCGTCAATCTCGCGCGATTCTTCCGTCACAAAGCCCATGCGATTGAAAATATCAGAAATGCGATCAATCTCGCGGCTCAAAGGATGAATCGTACCACGATCACTTGGTAGTAGCTCAGGCTGCGGCGCGTTAATATCCATCGGCGCAGTAACGTCGATTGATGGCAAACTAACCGTACTTAAAACTTCCTCACGTTCCAAAATAGCTTTTTCAATCTCTTTTTTTATTCCGTTAATTTTCTGACCAAAACTAGAGCGCTCTTCCACTGGCAATGTTTTAATCAAGCCATATAGTCCCCTCAATTCTTTTGAACGTAGGACCTCACGAGGACTATCAGAGTCATAGACTTTATCTAGTAATATTTTCCTTACTTTCTCAATACTCTCCATATAAACTCCATTAGCTCGATTTTATAACTAAATACAATATCGTAGCAATCCCAGCAATTCCTAAAACAATCCACACACCTAGCAAGCCAGAAGACGTCTTAGTGCCGTCCATATAATTAGACTGGTCGGCAAGATCTGTAATAGGCTCTGAATCCAACGCCGAGTTCTGCATTGATTTTGCACGTAAATCAGCAGCTATTTTCTCCTGTATTTTTGAACGCTCTTCATCGCGCTTTATATATAATCCCATATTATCTAGTATACCATCTTTATATTATGATATACTAAATGCATATTTCATTTATAAAGGAGGGAAATATGTCGACTAAAAAAACCACTCCTGCGAAGAAGTCTAGTAAGACAACTTCAAAAAAGAGTGGCGCAAAGAATAATACAGCAACCGTAAGTACAAATGTTACGGAAATTGAAACGAAGGCAGTTAAGGTATCAAAAAAACGTGTCAGTTTAGATGCAAAATCGCTACCAATTAGCGCTTTCATTGCAGAATTTGTAGGTACATTTATATTAGCAGCTGTAGCTTTAGTTGCAAGCGGCGGTGCCATTCCTATGGGATTTGCTTTAGTTGCGATAGTTTTAGCAATTGGTGCAATATCTGGTGCGCATGTTAATCCATTGATTACCGTTGGAGCATGGGTGACTCGTCGTATTTCTGGAGTTCGCGCAATTGGCTATATACTTTCACAGGCTCTAGGTGCAATGTTAGCACTAGTAGTCCTAACATCATTTACTACAGCTATTCCAAAAATAAATACAAATCAAATGGCGCTACTCAGCCAACAACAGCCACAGCTACTTGAGGTTTCACAAATCAATAGCGCAACACCAGGCGTATGGTTTATTTTGCTTGCTGAATTAATCGCTGCTATGATATTTAGCTTTATAGTAGCTAGCGTGTCTCAACGTAAAAATGATTTTGGTGCACAAGCTTTAACTGTAGGATTTGGTCTATTTGTAGCGTTGACAGTTGCAGGTGGCGCAGCAGCTTTTGTGAGTGCAAATGTAATTTGTAATCCAGCAATAGCTTTAAGCTTAAAGGCAGTCACTCTACAATCTAAAGATGTTTGGCCTGTATTAGTTTATATTCTAGTGCCTGTGATTGGAGGCGGTATCGGCTTCTTCTTACAGGATGTTCTGCAAAAGACTTCAAAAACTGAATCAGCCGAATAAAGAAATCTATACCAATAAAAGAGATCCAGATTGAGTTGGATCTCTTTTTGGTTGTTGATTTATTTATTAGGCATCGTCTTTTTGTGGACGATCTATTAACAACGGATCAACTGACGGAGTTTTATTTGAAACTTTAATCACATCTTTATCAATCTTTTTAAGCTCTTTGTGAGCATTATTATAATGATTCACTGTAGTACTTAAACTATTACCAAGCTTGTGCATCAGCTGTTCATAAACATCAATATGGCGTCCAAGCTGTACTACTCGCGATTGAATTTCTTTTGCCTGTTTTTCTATCTGTAGACTACGTAAACCCTGTAAAACTGTTTGCAAATATGCCATAAAACTAGTGGGGCTTACTATTATTACCTTTTTATCCTGAAATGCATATTCTAATAAATCCCGAGCACCTGCTCCAGTACCAACATCACCAATTAACAAATCATAATATAAAGATTCTGACGGTATAAACATAAAAGCAAAATCCATAGTATTTTCATTCGATAATATATATTTGCTAGTTTCGTCAATACGCTGTTTTAAATCCTGGCGAACTCTAGCTAGCAAGTTAACTCTTTCCTGTTTACTCTCAGACGCGATCATACGATTATAATTCTCTAAACTAAATTTACTATCAACAGGCAATATCATGTTCTTTTCTAGAAAAACCACAGCGTCAACAATACTTCCATTTTTAAACTTATACTGCATTTGAAACTGCTTTGGAGGTAATACATTTTCAAGTAAGCTTTGTAGATAAAATTCGCCAAAGACACCACGTTGCTTTGGATTTTGCAGTATATTTTGCAGAGTCTTTAAATCACTAGCAACATCAATTACACGCGCATTAGTTTCATCTAGCTTCGTTAATCTATGACTAACGTCTGAAATTATTTTTGCACTCTGGGCTAATTGCTTTTGCATTGACTCCTGCATTTTATAATTATTCTGATCTAGCCTATCAGAAACGCGCTCTTTCATAGACTCTAGTGATCTATTAATCTCTAGCAAATCTGACTTTATTAAGCCAATATCTCCAGATTTTTCTATTTTTTTAATTTTCAAAAAAAGACCAAATATAACAACTGCCGCAGATATAGCAAAAAATAAAATCAAAAATACATCCATAGAACTAAGTATAGCACTTTAATAATTCTATTAGAAAGACATAGGAATAATGCGTGCCAGTATTGTGATAATAATGAAAGTTATAAGCATCACAGGTGCTTTACGGATACGGGATATCCAAGCGAACAACGCATAAGATAATGTGTAGAGTATAATTATAGCAATCGCAAATATTATCGTACTACGACCAAAAAGCCAGCCACCTATCCCCCAAAGACATATTGTTGCACCAAGAGATATAATAACTGGTCTATATACGCCAATTTTCACAAGTGAAATCACACCTATAATAGCACCTAAAACTAATGCTATATTACCAGCATATGAATTAGCCTCCACGCAAATAGATTGACCCGCAGTACAGACGATATCACTAAGCACAAAACGCCACAACACATAAGAAATAACACAGATAAACGCACCTAATACGGCGCCCACTACCAATATCTTGGCGAGTAGTCGCTTGTCTTGTTCTATAATTGCAGGTTGCGACTCATATACGTAATCCATGATGGATATTATACATTAGTTTTGCGCTTTTTGCAACTTAGCTCATCTATATACCACATAGCTCCGATCATCGCCGCGACTATTCCACCAATCACATCAAGCGGAGTATGAACTAATGCCATAACTCTACCAACACAAACCAAAAAAGCTAATATTATTAAACTTAAAGATAAAATCTTATTACGAACTACATAAATCACCGCAAACACTATAGCCCAAACAAACAGAGAGTGATCAGATGGGAAACCAGGATTGTCCATATATGAAGCACCTGGATTAACATTCATAAGTTCAAAAGGACGCATACTACTTGGTTGATAAACTATACTCATTATCTTAGCAACCAAATAAGATGTAAGTCCTGCCACTAAAATACGCCCATAAGTTAAGTACTTTCGATTGTTAGGAACCTTAACAATCAGGAAAAAAGAAGAGAGAGCTACAATTATAAAAACTAATCCATCAGCCAAAAAAGGAATGAGTTTATCCATATACTATAGTATATCACGTTGCTAGGGATGTTTGTGTAGAGCAAGTACACCAAATGCCAACCACGCAAATGACACCACAGCACAGATCACCATAAATTTAGGTAATCCAAATAATACAATCATAGGCATAGACATAGCAGTAACTATTCCTCCTCCCATAAAAGGCTCAAAAAGCAGCTGTTTATATCCAAAACTTTCAACAGCTCCAGTTCGCTGTTTTGGATCAACAACATGAGCAAATAATAATCCAGTTGCAGTAGTGCCCATAGATTGACCAATACCTATAATCGCATTTGTAAACCAATAACGCACAAATATATGTCGCGCCAAAAATACAAAACAGAACAAAACCCATAAAACACCGCTTAAAGCCAGGATTAAAAATGCAACTCCATCTGTAGATATAAAATCAAGTTTCATGGTACCAATTGCTGATGTTACCAACATAGCCAATACTATACTACTAAGTAAATCAATTAATGGTAACGATATTTTGAAGCCTAACCTTCTCCAAATAGTCTGCGCAATCATACCTCCAAACATGCAAAATGTAAATCTAGGCATATATCCAAAAATTTTTAAGTCACCAGCTGCTCCCCAGGTTGTGTCTTCAATTTGTAACATAAGCCAATGGATCGCCCAACCAATCAAAACTCCAGCTATTAACAAAATAATATGTGAAATAATACGCCAAAATACCAAATCCTCACGTAAGTTATAACCTATTTTTAAAAGTTGAGCCACGATTCGACGGTGATATACCATTCCCTTTACTTTATCAACTGATAACGTATCTTTTTCAATCAAATTCCTACGTCTACCGATAGAAATTAGCGTAAATCCTACGGTCAAAGTCGCAAATAAACTAGTTGTAGCTAAGGCAACAGCCATTTCTTGCCCAGTTTTGTAATTTAATTCACTAAATACACTCTCCATACCAGCAGCAGTGCCGTGTCCACCTTCAAAACTTATCTCGAGTAAGGAAGCCGCCAAGTGATTAGTTCCAAAAACTGGTGCAAGTATAAATAAAACCACAAAACTACCAACGGCATAATATCCCCATGCAATCATCTGACCAAAAGCAGCCTGCGGAGCAGCCATACGCCATATTCCTTTTAGCGAAGCTAGAGGCTTCCCTAAAAATAATGCTGCAAAAATTACATTAATCAAAAGACCGGGCAAAGGCTCCCAAGCTTTATATAGTGACTCAGCTATACTGGATTCTGTAGGAAATTTACCCAATAACTGAGGACTCAGCAAAAGTAAAACTAAACCAGCCGCCACACTTGCCGGTAAAAAACTACGCCTAATCCAAGGTAGTTGTACTATCAGATAACCTACAGTAATTGCACCAAATAAAACAAGTAATGCAGAGCCATAAAAAACTACATTATCCATACCTAGAATATTTTAACACAAAACCCTAACGCTTGTGATTTTGTTTTATTTTTGGTTGCGGACTAGAGCTTGAACCAGACTGAGAATTAGAGTTATCATCAGCCTCAGACTTTGAGTAAGGAATAATTATACCATTTTCATCAAAAGCATTTTTAATTCGTTTACGAAATTCACCAGCAATCGCCCATTGAGCAGCTGGTCGAACTTTTCCCAGAGCTTTTATTAACATAGCAGACTCTTCAAACTCATTTAAACGCAAAAAAGATATTGGATCATAAATGTCCTTTGCCCATTTTTCGTCCGATGCCATATCTAAACCAACCTGGTTAACAACTTTTTCTACTTTATCTATATCAGAATAGTAAGATACAGGTAGATTAATATTAACATTGGCATATTCATAGCTTAAATTAGTAATAGATTGAGGTGTACCGTTACTGACTATATGTAAATTACCATCTAAGTCACGTAGTTTAGTTATTCGAATTGTCAAATCCTCAACTGTACCCGAAAGCATAACACTACCAATCTGCAAACGTATTACATCTCCAACTCTATATTGATCTTCGCCTATAATACACAGACCAGATACAAAATCTTGAATCGCGCCCCTGGCACCAAATCCAAAAATAACACCAAAAAAACCTGCACCAGTTGCCAAAGTGCCCAGGTCGATTCCAGACTGGCGAAGCAATACTAAAACAACTATAACCCACAAAACCACTGTAGTTAGAGTACGCAAAACCCCCTTTAATGTATCTCTGCGTTTAATCTCATCTCCTTTGGTGGAGTAATTACGTTGACGCACCATACGGTCAACAATGGCGCTAACTAATGCTCTAAGTAAAATATGGAGAACTATTGCAACTATAACGGTAATTAAAAGCTGCAATACAACGTTATCCTTAACAATAGTCTCCACATTTATATTCATATTAGTTTTCTCTACTTTTTAGATTCACCGACGTTGTTTGTGTAAAAATCTACAAACGGTACATAAGTTTGCCAGGCTGATAAATCTTTATCATTAAGCTTCATGGCATTTTCAATCGCTTTTGCAATTGTATCCTCTTCAAGCTTAACCTTTTGACCTATTTCAAGAAGAGGCCATCCAGCAGATTCCGTCAATTTTGTCTCAATTGCCACAATCCTAGCTTTACCAATGTCTTTTTTATTCTTAATTCCATATGTCTGCACAGCCTTACGTACTATCTTAGTATAGGAGTCGCCTTCCTGCGCTACATATTCATAAGTTTTCTTATTGTTATTTTTTACCTCACTATTGTTTTGCACAGCATCTGCTTGATTACTGAATGCAAAAACAGAAGCTGTTGCAACCACCAACAAATATACCCCTAATATCTGAATAATCTTCATACTTCCTCCGTTTTTAGTATTATGGGTACATAGTAACATAAGTATATTTATTTTACAAAGAATTTATATTTTAATTAATAATAAATCAATAATAGACTGCTACGAACAGTCTATTTATATATAATCACTAATATACTTATAATTTTATATTAAATAGATAGTATAAATTGGCTCACTTTTACGAGTTTGCTCGAACCTATTTCAGTACTAAAGCTGACAATTTTTCTGGCGAGCCACGCCGTGCAAGCACGGCACAAACTAAAAAACGGATTTTTTCAACTAATTGAAATTTCCGATTTTTTAATTCGAGAATACATCACAAGGCAAATTCATACTTTCGATAATGTTTGGTCAATCTAAATACTATGTAGATAATTTGAGCAAAAACTCAAAGCGAGGGTTGCGAGCAAAAGTTCGTAACGGTTATTTTCCGTCCATTGCGCCGTTTGGCTATCTGAACGATGTTCGCACGAAAACAATTATTGTAGATAAGCGATATTCGAAACTCGTCAAACAAATGTTTGAGCGGTATGCGCGCGGAGATAAAACAATGTCAGATGTCGCTGATTTTCTGAAAGAAAATGGCGCGATAACGCGTGGCGGAAAATTATTCAAAGACGATAAAATAAAATCAATTTTGCAGAACCCTTTTTATTACGGACATTTTAGATATACCGGTGAACTTCACGAAGGCAGACACACGCCCATAGTGTCAAAATCGCTATGAGACGAAGTCCAAGCCGTTATCAAGCGACGCGGGCATCAAAAAATTCAAACAAAAGAGCCGATACCGTTTTTGGGCATCATTCGTTGTGCGTCTTGCGGTATGGCGATAACTGCCGAAACAAAAACCAAAAAGCAAATGAATGGCAATATCCACAGCTGGACATATTATCGATGTTCGCGCAAGAACAAGTCAATTAAATACCCCGAACCAGCAATTCGTGAAAAAGATTTGCTACCGCAAATTTCGGCATTGCTTGGCACTTATCAGATGTCTAATGGGGTTTATGATTATATATCTAACAGAATAGCGCAAGATGAAAAAGCCGAAAATGCGAACAATATGTTAGTTGTGGCAAATTTGAAAGACAAAATTGCCAATCTAAATGGCAAGCAAAAGATTTTGCTTGATAGTTATCTTGATCAAGACATTGACCGTAAAGCTTTTCTAGCTAAAAAATCGGAGATTTTGAGCGAAAAGAAAGGTTTAGAGGAAAATTTAACGAACCTCACAGCTAACCATAATGCTTGGATCGAACCTATGCGAAAATGGCTAGAAATAGCAAAAACTATCTGTAGTTTGCGCGAAAACAATGATTTTAACAGACAAAAAACTGTTTTGCTTGAAATCTTTGGATCGAACCTCGCAATGCAAAACAAAACCCTCACCACCTTCAACCACCAAAACAAGTTTGGAGCTGGCTCAAAAACTGCTTTCCGAAAGGGGGCAGAAAGCAGTTTTTGCCTTTGGTAAGAATTAAAAAATCTCAACCAAAAAATCGCCCATTCGGGCGACAATTTGGATTTAATCTCTAATTTGGCTGGGGTGGAGGGATTCGAACCCCCGAGTGACGGGACCAGAACCCGTTGCCTTACCACTTGGCGACACCCCAATAGTAATAACATTTTAGCAAATAAAATTTAAATCATCAATACTATTGATATTACCCAATCTAATACCCAACTGGCCGTCTAACCGTCCCGTCCCATATTCTAGCTGACCAATACCTTGGTCGTATTCTTCACTATCTTCATTACTAAGATTAGTAAGGTCTGAAGAGCTGTTGTTTATACTTTGACTATAGTTTTAATCATTACCAGTAGGGTTATTATAGTGATTACGTGTATACTTATTGCTTATCTCGCCAAAACACCCTAAGTGCTAGATATAATATTAAAAGTAAAAATATTAAGCTAGGTTTCACTAAATACACACCCAGCATACCAACATTTAAACCGTTAATCAGGGCAAAAAGTATAATAATAATCCAAAGAATAGCTACTATCAAACCACATAAACGTGACACGTTTAATAAACTTCTACTAGCGCTTAGTCCTATAGCATAAGGTAAACTAAATATCGTCACTACAATAGAAATTATAAGTAATCCAGTCCAGATATCAGAAAAATCCCCCACATTCAATGCTGTTGTTTTATCTAAAGAAAACAGATGAGAAACTGCTATTATAGTAGCTACGATAGTATATAAAAAAGAATATGTCTTATTTTTGGGTATTATATCTTTCAACATATTACCTATTACTATGGCGTATTTGATGGCTTTGGTCAATAATTTATACACACCTTTTCCACAGGCTATATAAATATTTTATATTCTGCTTGCGCTTTAATAGTTTTTTATGTATATTAAAGCCAGCGAAGCATTGCAAAAACAAAAAACATCAAAAAAGTTTTAGCGATGGGTTTTTCGCTCTACGATATACCCACCACAACAAGTTAGCACTCCTTTACTTACCGAAGGAGTGCTATTTAATGTTGCTTATTTATTTTTTATCTTTTTAGAATGATCAGCACGCCACTGATCAATTTTTGCATGATTTCCACTTAGTAAAATATCAGGTACACGCATTCCTCTAAATTCTGCAGGGCGAGTATACTGAGGAAACTCTAGAGTTTCACCATCAGAAAAACTTTCAATAATCGCACTATTTTTACCTCCCAAGACCCCAGGGATCAGCCTAACTATACTATCTATAATAGTCATCGCAGGCAACTCACCTCCAGTCAGAATATAATCTCCCACGCTAATTTCTATATCAACCAAGCTCATAACCCTCTCATCAAAACCTTCGTATCGACCACAAATAAAAATATAGTTGTCACCATTTTCAGAAAATTCTTGAGCCAAAGATTGTTTCCATCGAAATCCGCGTGGAGTCATAATTACAACTTTAGCACTGGAATCAATAGTTTTTGCATACTCAACTGCACTAAATATAGGCTCAGGTTTCAAAAGCATACCATCACCGCCACCATAAGGAGTATCGTCGACTTGTTTGCGCACTCCTAAGCCAAATTGGCGCAAATCTATAGTATTCAATTCAACAATTTGTTTATCTTGCGCTTTATACATCATGCCAGAGCCGAATACTTCAGTAAACATCTCTGGAAATAAAGTTATAACCTGGAATTTTCTCATATAAACAGTGTAGCAAGGATTAATAAAACCACAAAACCACCCCAAAAGGAGTGGTTACGTAGACATATAAGGCTCTCAACTCTTATAAAAGTTGCTCGCATAGAGCTTTTGTTCTCGCAGTTCAAGGTTGTTTTTTTGAACTGTCTTTATTATATATCCAAGTCATCTAATTCTGCAAGCTCTTTTCTAGACATATCAGCAAAATTAGAATGCTTTTCCACAGTCTTATCTGTAGAGTCATCCACAGAATGAGAAGATTTTTCAGAATCATCTTCTGAATTAGTAGTATTTGTTATTTTTAAATTATAACGCGCGTTATTTTTTACACCTAAAGACCTAAGTAAGTTACGTAAACTTTGTGCAGTAAAGCCACGTCGACCTATGACGCGTCCTATATCAGCATCATTAACCTTTAAAGTTAGCAATACGCCTTTCTCATCAATTTCACGTTCAACTACAACATCTTCTGGATGCATAACTAATAGTTTTACAACATATTCTACAAATTGCTGATCGATTGTTGACATCTCACCCTCCTGTATTTATACAAATACTCCACTTTATTTATATTTTATATTGTATCATGGTTTATAAGATAAAGATAATAAAAAGTCGTCTCCATTTCACAAGAAGACGACTTTAAGTTTACAAATTCACGATTAGTCTTTTGGCTGATTCTTTCGTAACTTTTCTATATTCTTAATTGATCTTTTCTTATTATTTTGTGGCTCTTTAACCCACTTAGGTAATTTGACACCGCCATCTTTCAAAAGTTTAATCACACGAGGCGATGGCTGGGCACCATTATCTAGATACTTCTGTGCTAGTTCAACTTGAATTGAATTCTCCTTAGTATGTGGATTATAGCTACCTACATAAGCCACCACACGACCACTTGACGGATGTCGATTAGACTCCTGGACAGCTAACCGATAAACTGGATACCCCTTACGACCCAAACGTTGCAGACGAATTGCAAGCATAAAATACAAATTCCTTCTCTATTATTTAATTTACATTTAAATATCTTAAGCCATTTTACCTTTTTTTAGTAAATATGTCAATCTAGTCCTATAGTATTTCAAGATACATTAGATATATCATTATATAATTTAAGAGCCGCTCTAGCGGCCTGTTGCTGGCCTAATTGTTTACTTGGGCCACAACCCTTACCCATCATTTTTTCACCCACAAAAACACCTATTGTGAATAATTTATCATGATCTGGACCAATCTCATCTAAAACTTTATACTGCGGCGTAAGATTATCGATTCGCTGACTAACTTCTTGTAAGTGTGATTTTGGATCACGCCAAGATCCCTCTTCAATAATTTTATCAAGTTTTACGAGAATATGTTTAGAGATAAATTTCTCAGCAAATTCATAACCTTTTTCCAAATAGATTGCACCAGTAACAGCTTCAAAAGCATTAGCTAGAATTTGTTGCCTAGCACGATCGCTACCATGCTTTTCCCCGCGACTCATACGTAATAGGGGTTCATAGCCCAATTTATCACCAGCCGATCCTATACTTTCGGTACGTACTAAGGCTGCCCGCCAACTCGTTAATATACCTTCTGGCTGAACGTAGTTTTTAAACAAAAAATCAGTTACTACAAGTTCAAGTACCGCATCACCCAAAAATTCTAAACGTTCATTATGCTCATTAACACTTTTACGATGCTCATTAACATAGCTTCTGTGTGTCAATGCAGTAATTAATATATCAATATTTTCAAATTCAAACCCTAGCTTATCACGAGCAAATTCCCTATAAGGTGTTTTATCCATTCCACTCATTATAAACTCCCCTGTCGTATTTGCTTCATTGCTAATAACATTAGCTTACCAATATCTTCGTATTCAATTACATCTAAAGCATCGTGAAAACTAAACCATTTTATACCATTCATCCAATCTTCTTTTTGAATAGCATTAGTGTCGCCTTTGGCTCTTACTAAATATATTTGAGTAGTCATTAGAACTAACTTATCTACTCTGCGATAACGAAAATGAATTTTACCAAGCCAATTTAAAACTTCGACATTATTTAAACCAGCTTCCTCACCTATTTCCCGTTTAGCAGTTGCTTGAGCCGTCTCACCCTCTTCAATATGACCTTTTGGTATTGTCCATCGATCTTTTGCGTCCTGGATAAGCAATATCTCGACTTTACCCTCTTTATTATGACGAAAAACTATACCTCCCGCAGTTGGTTCACGCACAATTTCCTGAATTGAAGGTTTTTTACGATGAAAATATTTTTTAAATTTATCAAACTTCGGAGTTGTTGGCATTATTATTCTCCTCTACAAGAGTCCTAAATGCCGTACCTAGTACGCCATTAATAAACTTGCTTGAATTATCGGAACCAAACAATTTTGCCAACTCAACAGCCTCATTCAGAGCAACGCGCGCAGGTATATCGTCTTTACAATAGAGCAATTCATAGAGCCCTATTCGCAAGACATTTCTATCAATACGAGCAATTTGTTCTAAAGGCCAATCAGGAGCCAAAGGTCGCAGAGTATTATCCAACTCCTCTAAATGACTAATTACTCCATCAACTAATCTGTATACAAAATCTGTGTCTTCAATATCTTCTTTATATTTTTCAAGATTACGCTTTGTCACTTCATTGATATTGACAGGATCCGTTGGAGAATTACGAAAGTCATACTCATAAAGAGTTTGTAATGCAACCATCCTTCCTAGGTGACGATTTGATGCCATATTGATTGGTTCTCTCTTTAAATTATTAATGTTTATCTATAAAAAGATTGCGCAGAAAATACGCAACCTTATTTTTTGCCAGTCTCTCGTTTTGTAGTTCTGACCTTAACTGGTGACGTAGCATTTACACGACGTGCAAGCTTAAGCACTAAGTGGCTACGGCGCAATCCTGTTTTACGAGGGCTGCTTTGCTTTTTAGGCTGTGCCATGAGTAGAATACTCCTTACGTTTCTTTAAACAATTCACTGATAATTATACAGTAATTTCAGGTAAACTTCAATACAGAGAAAACATCCTATATTACATCAATAGCCTTATTTCACAACAATATTTAAAATTTTATCTGGTATATAAACATTTTTTATATTTTGCTTACCTTCGATAAAGCTCATTACATGGCCATTAGCAAAGGCCATAGTCTCCACTTCATCTTTAGACAATCCTCGATTACACTCCAAACGGGCACGAACTTTACCGTTAACCTGTATTATAATAGTAGTTTGGTCAGATTTTAATAGATCATCATTCCAAGAAGGCCAATTATCAATATGAATCGTTGACTTATGACCAATCTGATACCAAAGCTCTTCTGTAATATGTGGTGCAAATGGCGCAAGAACCATTAGTAAATTCTCCAAGGCAATTCTCCAAGGTTCTGATTTGGTAATACAATAATTTTCTTTTATTTTATATAAATTGTTTACAGTTTCCATCATAAAAGAGACAGCCGTATTAAACTTTTCATCACGAATATCCTCAGTTACTTTTTTCGCTACCAAGTTGGCTATGCGTAGAATCTCAGTGTCATATTTAGGATTGCTCCTCTCAGTATCACTAGAGTCAATATACTCCTGAACCAGATTCCAAATACGATTTAAGAACCTATAAGAACCTGGCACGCCACGAGTATCCCACGGTGCATCCATGTCATACGGCGCGATAAACATTTCGTAAACTCTGAGTGCGTCGGCGCCATAGCCGCTGTCCATAATTTCCATTGGATCGATGACATTGCCTTTGGACTTAGACATCTTTTGACCGTCGGGCGCCATGATATAGGCGTTGTACATCATCCGCTTAAACGGCTCGGGCGTTGGTACTAAGCCAAGTTTGTAGAAAAAGCGCATCCAAAAACGGCTATATAGCAAGTGCGCCACCGCGTGATCCGCCCCGTTGTAATAGTCGACCGGCATCCAGTGGTTGATTAGTTCTGGATCCCACGCCTGCTTGTCATTGTGCGGGTCCAGATAGCGCAGGAAATACCAGCTAGAGCAGGCATAACCATCCAATGTGTCGGTTTCGCGCCTACCTTCAACCCAATTATTACCTTCTGGTTTTGGCTCGGTAATCGGCACTGTCTTACCTGTCTCAACGTCAACCCACACGCGCACCCAATCGTCAACCTGCGCCAGAACGGACGTGTTTCCGCCAGTCGGTTTGAAATCCTCAACCTCTGGCAAAACCACTGGCAAACACTCGTCTGCCACGGCAATCGGCGCTCGCCCATCAACATGAACAATCGGAATAGGCGCACCCCAGTAGCGCTGGCGAGAAATCAGCCAGTCGCGCATCTTGTATGTCGTTTTACTCTGTCCAGCACCTTGCTGTTCTAGCCATGCCACAATTTGCTCGCGAGCATCTTCGCTGCGCGTGCCATCAAATTGGCCAGAATTAATCAACTCACCCTCGCCAGTATAGCAGCCAATGTCCGCCGAATTTTCTGGCTTATCAACCACTTGGATAATCGGCAAATCAAATTTTTCAGCAAAGGCAAAATCACGCTCATCATGCGCTGGCACCGCCATAACCGCGCCAGTGCCATAGCTACCCAACACATAATCAGCTACCCAAATTGGAAGTTTTTTTCCGTTAACTGGATTAATTGCATAGCTACCAGTAAATACACCTGTCTTTTCTTTATTTTCTTGACGTTCAATATCTGTCTTCTGCTGAGAGCCTTTAATATATTCCTCTATTTTTTCGCGAGTATAATTATTTAATAATTTTGGAACTAATTTATGCTCAGGCGCTAGAGCTAAATAGGTTGCGCCAAATAATGTATCAGGGCGAGTCGTAAAAACCTTAATCGGTGGTAAATACTCAAAATCATAAACCGTAAAAATATCATCCAACGAAACTTCTTCGCCATAGAATTTCCTAAAACTCAACAATTTTTCATTATCATCGCTATAATGCTCATGTCCAGAAGCATCATTAGGTATATCTCTTAGTGGGAGCTGGCGGATATTAGCTATTTTTATATATCCAAATGAATATACTTTCTCTCCATCACGTACCATAGCATCAGCAATATCACCAACCTTAAGTTTTTTAGCTTCATACCTAATTGTATTAGTTTTTTCACCAGAAATAATTTTTTCTGCCAGATCGGGGGTGAATTTCAAAGAATCAGATACTGTTAAATCGAGAGTAAAATTAACCTCAGCACCAACAGAACGACCAATCCAATTCTTCTGCATAGTCTTGACCATTTCTGTCCAATCAAGATCATCAGTTGCATCTAAGATCTCGTCTGCATATGCCGTTATACGGAAGAACCATTGCTTTAAATTTTTCTTAGTAACTGGATTACCACAACGCCAACATTTTCCGCCCTCAACTTGCTCATTTGCTAAAACAGTATTATCTGTTTCACACCACCATTGCGGCTGTTCTTTCTGATATGCTAAATCATGTTTATATAATTGTGTAAAAATCCATTGCGTCCATTTATAATACTCAGGATCAGCTGTTGAAATTTCTTTCGTCCAATCATAGCTAAATCCAAGGCGCTTCAACTGCTCTTTGAAATGGACTTTAGCCTCATCATGTGCAACTCTAGGAGTTTTTCCAACTTTAATAGCGTAATTCTCCACTGGCAAACCAAAACTATCCCAACCAATCGGATGATAAGCATTATAACCCTGTTGACGTTTAGCTCGAACTTTTATATCTGAAAATTGATAAGTCCTACCGTGCCCAATATGAATACCAGCACCAGTAATACCAGGCAACATACTAAAACTATAATATTTTTTACGGGAATCATCATTTAAATCAACTTTATAAGTTTCATTTTCATCCCATATTTGTCGCCATTTTTTTTCTACTTCAATAGGGTTGTAACGCTTCATAATAAATATATTATAACAAAAGCTAACAAGTTTTGTTTACAAAACTAAAATCCACGAGAATGTTAGTTTTGTAATATATTATAAATATTTCTTATATCAACCGTTTCCGTATTATTAGGAAACCTAGGTTCGATTTTATTCCCATAAGATAACTTTAGATTAAGGTAGTAAGAAAAGCCCCTCTTCTTATTATCCTTGGATTGTAGTTCTATATGTGTAATTTTATGAGATATTCTATCAACCCAAATAGTAAAATTATTAGACAGCTCTTGTTTTTGCCTATCTTTTTTAGATTCAAATAATTTCAAAAACTTATTGCAAGACGAAGATTCATTTACTATATCTAGATCCCTAATAGAATGCATAAAATTATTAGCCTTACTTTTATCAAACTTAATTCTAAGCCCCTTAGAGCCAGACTTATCTGCTATATTTTGATTTTCATCCACTAAAATAAATTGATTTTTACGAAAGTTCTTTACTAAGATACTAGAAGTAGATTTATCATTTCTAATTTTATTATTCAAGTCATCAATACATTGTAAAACTTGCCTACTTACATTGTTTCTACTTAACATTCCGTAGTTAATTTTTATCCACTTACCCCTAAGTTTATTTGCAACACGAGAGAAGTAATTTTCGACTTTTTCTTTTAGCTGGTCTTTATTCAAATTATTATTAACTTCATCTACAGTATCCTCAATAGATAATTTTTTAATATAGCTATTGCTAAGAGTATTAGTAATTTTATCTATATCATCAACTTTAATATATAAAGATCCGTTGAAGTTTGTTATTAAATCTAAGCCGATTTTAGCTTCTTTATTAGGTGCAGAGGATTTACCATTAGATAGTCTGCTAACTTGAATTTTAGACCTACCAAAATCTTTTTCTCGTACAAAATCCACACTCATAAATGTGGATGCAGAGTTATTTTTTAAATTTATATCCCCATTAAAACCCGTAGAACTTAATAGCCCAGCAAAACCATCGGCCATCATTTTATTGGGATTATTATACCAGCACATACAAGCAAAAATAGATAGGGATATAACCACAATTAATATAACTACAACACCAACAACTACGAAAGACCTCTTTGCTCTACTGCATAATGAAGATAGTTTACTTTTATTGTGATTGAGTGTATTGGAGCTCATTGGTCAATCTCTTGCTAATATTTATTGCGTAATCTGTGAATTATATTGTTCTGCCGTCTTTTTAAATACGCCTATCATTTGAGAAATGTCAGAAAGTATATCTGATACAGGTACCGCATCATCCGCAGGAGCATCTTCTACTTTTACCTTATCATAAGATAGATTGATTCCGATATTTGCCGATTGACCTCCTTCTAGAGTCGAAGTCATATTAACAGATTTTAATTGATCTTTATCATCAATTACTATATCTAGCGATATGTTTGTATTAGAATTATTATTTTGTGAAGTTTGCTCTTGTTGACTATTTTGATTCTCTGACTCAGAGGCTAAATTAATTCCTGAACAGCTCTTTGTATCCTTGATAATAGATGATTCTTGTAGTGAATTCATAAACTTACTTAATACTTCTCTATCAAACTTAACGGAATATATAGTATCGTTCCCATCTTTAGATGTATTCTTTATGAATATAAATCGATTATTCTTATAGACGTCAAGGAATGTATTCTGTATATTTTTATCTTTCTTTAGTTTACCAAAAACATCGGCAATACAGTTCTGACCTTGAAACGTCTTATTGTCAACTCTATCTATTACAATCCATTTTCCATTTATTTTTGCAACAGCCTGATCAGCATAAAGTTTTGCTTCTGGGGCGCCAGAGAGTAAATAACTACTTAAACTACCTAGACCTGTAGCTTTAATATATAAATTAGACTTATTGCTAATCGAACCGCGAACATCAAAAGAAGCATCGACTTTATTATTGCCTTGTTGCATATTAACAGTGAACTTAGCGCTAATTTTATCAGCATTAGCCATAGAGATATCACCGTTCAGACTGATTGGTGATGTTCCACCAGATTGTTTTGTCGCAATTTTTGCTGATATATTATCTTTAGATATAGCTGTAAAAATCGCATCAATAATCCGCTGCTCACCAGAACTACTACCACGAGCTATTATATTTCCTATACAGAAGGCGCAAACGACCAAAATAGCAACCCCAGCAACTACAAATAGTCTATTAAATTTGCTATCCATCATTTTTTTGATTATCTTTTTAGTCGCCTTCTTCACTATTCCCCCTTATTTCTATTAATTATACTATAGTGATTATCTCTTTTAAAACTTTGAGAAAAAATTTGTCTTAATTTCTAGCCACTCTGGCTCCTGGCGGACTAGCTTTTTCATATCATCAGTTGACTTAAGCATGATTTTTAGAGCTTCCTCGGCAAAAATACCATTCTGCGAGCCCTTAGCTAAAACTACTGCCCCCCTCTCTAGTTTGCTATGCACAAAAGCGCCCGCACTAATTGCATCTGGAAAACTACGGACAAAGCAGCCATTCGCTTCAGCAACTGGCGCCAAATATCTACCAGATTCATTTCCAATTGTAACAACCCAGTTAATTCCATTTGGATGACATAATCTACCAAGTTCTGCATGCTCTTGTGCAGATGTAGCGCCAAGTTCATTCATATCGCCTAAAATTGCAATTTTTTGAGGTGCTTCTATATTTGACAAAGTATTAATTGCAGCAGCTGCGGCGGCTGGGCTAGAGTTATATGCATCGTCAATTAGAATACTATCTTTAACTCCACGCAAAATATTCATTCTACCAGGGACTGGGCGAATTAATTCAGCACCTCTCACAACAGCCTGTGGCGACATACCAAAACGAATCGCGACAGCTATCGCTCCAATAATTGGTCTAATATTATGTTCACCAACAACTTGCAGGGTCGTGCGTATACCATTACCCAGTTCTGGATTTATTAACCTACCAGTATATCCCTTACCTATAGAAAAACTTTCAATTTCAAATGAATATTCAGCAAGACTACTAGTACCATAAGTGATAATATTATTATTTGTAAGCATACTAGCATATTCTTGAGGCGTATCATCACGATTTATGATAGCTATATCGCTAAAATCAGTAGCTGAAAGTTCTTCTTGAGCAACAGCAGCTAATGTACCAAAAAACTCCATATGCTCAGGGGTTATACCAGTTACAATGGTAATATCTGGCTTTAAATATGTTCCAAAACACTCAATATCACCAGGCTTATCAGTTCCCAATTCTTGAACTATAATATCAACATCGGCTGGCTCTTTAATTCGCCGCTTAGCTTGTTTAAAAACATCTCGCCAAGCAGAAACACTTCTAATATCTCTAGGATAAGGTATTCCCAGTATAGCTAATGGAGCACTCATATTGGTATTATGATTTCCAGTATGTACTCGGATTCGATATTCCTGAGTTAGAATATTAGCCAAAGCCATTTTGGTACTAGTTTTACCAACACTACCAGTTATACAAACTAATTTAACATCTGGATGTGAAGCAAAATATCTGCGCACATATTTTTCAAGTTTCCTCTGAACATACTCTTTGAGCATAATAATTTCCCATCTGTAAGTTTAGTATAATAGTAAGCAGTTTATATCAAAGTATAACACACAAACATAAGCTATACTATAAATCCTCTGCAATTAATTCACTATCCTTACGATAGGACCGCAGTATTTTTAACGACATGCGCGCAATTGGTCCAGCGACCAATATTTGCCACCAAAACGCCGCACAGAAATTCACTGGCCATACCGAGGCAAAGCGCAGCGGCAGCTCAGCCAGCGTTGTACCTACTAATACCAACCCGATCAAGCTCATCGCCAGCGACATGCCGGTCACCATGCAAACCGTTTGCGCCAGGGCGCGAGCTTTCGGACTGTCTTTCACCTGGACGAAACGCTTCATAGCTTTGTGCACCAAGTTTGACACCACCAATCCCTCAACTAGCATGACAATCGCAAAGATGATAGGCTGCAGCAGCAGTACCCGCCCGAGCGACTCCATCGACACGCCAGCGTGCAAAAACGTATTCAGCAAATTCATAAAAATTGACATGGTAAACGCCATGACAACGCCATAAAATATTCCTTCTCGCTTAGTGCGGGGCATATTTCCTCCTTTGGTTAATGATTTTTTGGCAACAAAAAAGTTGCGCTTTATCGGTGCAACTAGGGTGTTTTTCTTGACAGCATTACGCCTTTGCTAGCGGCTTCGGCGGACTTCAACCGCGACAAAAGCAACGTATTGACCTCTGAAGAGTTTAGCAGAGGGGTGGGATTTTGTCAAGATTTGGCATAACCTGCGACTAGATTACGCAGGATCGTTTTACTGTTTACTGGTAGATGATAATATTATGTAAAATTAGGTTTGTGTTACAATTGAAATGTATTGTTCAGTGCATTCCATATGCGTATCCGTTACCGACAATAGGTTTGAAAGATTTCATAAAAGACGTTCACGATTACTATAACAAATATCAAGTTTATTTATGTGGTCGTGGCGGAAATTACGATTATTGTAACAGTGATAAAGCATACAAGCAAGGTAAAGAAACTGTTTTGTCTGTATTGCAACAGAAAGAGTCCTAAGAAAGGAAAGAATATAGCCAATGTCTCAAACATCACACTCAAATTCAGCTTTGCAATTATATAAATTCTGCCCAAAATGCGGCGGTAAATTTGTTCATCGCGGCGGCAATCATCTGAAATGCCAAGACTGCGATTATAGCTATTTTGTCAATCAGGCGCCGACTGCCGGAGTAATTATTTTTAATAGCGAAGGCAAGGTGATGATGGCTAAGCGAAAGTTTGAACCAAAAAAAGGAACATGGCAATCAATCGGCGGATTTGTCGGACTAGATGAATCTTTGGAAGAAGCCGCTGTGCGCGAGGCTAAAGAGGAGCTTGGTGTGAATATAGAAATAGATAATTATCTAGGCAGCTTTCCTGAAATTTATGAGTTTGGCGGAGTTGCTGTACCGTTTTTGGCAATTTACTTTACTGCAAAAATAATTGATGGCGATCCGATACCAAATGATGACGTGGCGGAAATCGGCTATTTTACACGCGACGAGCTGCAAAAACTAGATATTACTTATCCTGCACTGCGTGAATTATTGCTTGCAAAAATGCCTTAAGCTCAAATCTCAGTACTTTGAAGCTTCTTTGACCGGTCTAACTTTAACACAATAACCATAACCACGCGAACATAAGGAGAGTTTATAATATTAGAAAAAACAATTCGCTAACTAGCATGAAAGGGTCCTGTTCAAATAAACTAAGATCACTGTTTAATAAGTATAGTGACACAGATTCAAGAATATCGGATAAATTTAATATTGCTAAAGATAACATATAGAGTTATTACTGCTAGATAATTAAATCTACAAGAAACCTAAAAATACTATATATAAATATATAAGTCGAAATAATAATATTAGCTTAGCAGTTCGTCAACTACTTTAATTGCTGACTCGAATATAGCAGCATCAATCAATTTTCCCTCTTCAATATAATCGGTCAGTTTTGGTAACATATGCAAACTTGCCCAATTGATAATCTGATTTGACGTTGGTTTTCGCTTGGCAAGTAATCTATCAAACGATGGACGCATATCATTAACAGTTGAACGAGGCTTTCCAGTAAGTTGAGGACTTAAGTATCCTCCACCAATTGTACGGCTAGCAATACAATAAGCTAAAAGCTCGTTATATACCGAGCGCCACGTATAGCCAGGCGGAGACACAAGTTTTTTTGGAAGGATAAACTTCTCGTACGAAGATCTACCTGCTTCTTGAAATAATTTTGATTGCTGAATTAGTCCATGCGCATACTCGTGAAGTATGACGATTCTGACAGCCTCTTTTTTCTGGTCATTAAATGAATAATGTGGTCGTAGGAGTATAAAGTTGCTACTACTGATTTTATGTCCAGCAGGGCCACTTGCTTCTGGGCGTGGCGGTAACAGAAATACAGTACTATCCTGTACAGCTTGCCTATCCAACCCCAGAAAAACAGCTATTTTTTGCAACTGTGGATACAGATCATCATATGAAAAATCATTTATAGCATTACGCCACATAACAAGGTTCTCATGACAATCTTGCCAAATACTATCAAATCTATCCATAAGAGGAGCAGAAATATAAGCAATTAAACGGAGGTTTTCATTATCAAATTTTTTACTATATAACTTTCGCAAAATATCATAAGGATTAGAGTCTGACTGTATAATAGCGCGCACTTGCGACAGAATAGGCTCGTCAGCGGGTTGAATGACATGGCGGTAATACGTGAATAATGGATACTCAAACGCATATGACTTATCCCATTTAGACACCGTCTGTAGCCAGTAAAAGAACGCTACATTTTTATTAAGAGTTGCCACTATATTCATTTACTCAATTTTATCAACTATTCTATCAATTAACCAGTTCATAAAGATAAAATAACATCTAGAAAGATTTAATAATAAAAATCGCCACGTTCTATAGTGGCGATTTACGCTGTTACGCGCCCACCCGGGGCACGGTTGTTGATTTATGTTTGTTTTTGCAACAGGGCGGCCCCATTGCGTACCAGCTTATACTTGATTATGCACCAATTAAGTACAAAACACAAGCGCTATAAATTATCAAAATGGTTTAAATTTACACACTTATGAATAACCTCAATCGCCAGTACTATTAATAATGAGAAATAATTTATAATTTATAACTTTTCTATATGTTTATATAGTGAATTTTATTACTATCTCAACAATTACAAGTCATCGCGGGCAGTAAACCATTCGCCAAATTTCTGCCAATGTTGAAAATGAGAAGGGTTAATCTCTACACCGTCATGACGGAGCGCAAACTCCTCGGCAATTGTTAACCCGCCGCTATTCTCCATCGATACAACCTGATTCATTGACGTTCCTTCGCCGCGCGGCTCGTTTATAAACACGCCAGTTTGATCAT
>ERZ772764.653-NODE-653-length-23332-cov-17.083301_pt1 | contig 23332 bp, 21 predicted proteins | sample MGYA00512163_ERZ772764 | MGnify/ENA primary metagenome ERZ772764 (study PRJEB29015, sample SAMEA2737903) | human oral metagenome | biome: human oral; feature: human-associated habitat; material: dental | place: China | collected 2094 ... | reverse complement strand
TTTCGCGCACGCAGTTATCGAAGAGTACGTTTACAGGATTTGAGAATACGCTGCGTGCAGGTATTATTAGCCAACGGACGGGACAACTGTTGCGGCGTACAACGATTCCGACAACAATCATCTACGGACGACTTGACCCGCTATTAGTGGCGCGCAATTTTACTGCTCTTGCGCAGGTGAACTCGTGTATTACCGTGTGTCCGCTCTCAACTGGACACGCGATCCGCGGGCGCACGCTGCGCGAGATTATGACGGTAATACAATCTTGCTAGCATATGTATGCTTAGAGGCAGTTCTTTTAGCTGCTGCGGTGTTTGTATTTGGCTATTACGCTCTGTTGCAGGTAAGGGCTGTTAACTTTAATACCGCGGTGGCAGTTCAACTGTGTAATCTGTTGTGATGTTACCCGTCGTGTTGGAGATATAGTTTGCCGCCCATAAGTATGCGTCGGCGCGCATATTGATAATTTCAGTAGGGTCATTGAAACCGTCAATGTCACCTGCGCCGCGCCTGTCGCTACCGAACGTCCGACGCAATTGAAGCTCGCGCGCAAGGACGGGGCCGTTAATGCGCAGCTGCCGATTGCATGTGTTGGCATTGAGCCCGTTTGCGTAATTAACGCCGCGTGCGCGAATTGCCGTGAGGTTTGGCGTTTCGTCGATTTCGCATGTCGAGACGATGCCGTCTTGCGTGTTGTCTTTGTTTGGCGTCGCCGCGAGCCACGCATCTACCTGGGTAACGTTATCTCGTATGATAATATTGCTTGCAACGATGACGAGTTGCGTGATGTCGCTTGACGTATGGTAGCGCGATGGCGCGTAGGTGATGCTGCCGTCAATAATAACGGTTCCTGCACTTTTAATGATAATTGATTTGCCTGCACCAACTTCGCCGCTGATTTTTACAACGTGTGCTGTTGCGTTATAAACGCCGGGCGCCATGCTGCTAAGCGATACATTACCGGCGTGATTGCGCACGTTTGACGTAAACTGCCCGCCAATGTTTGGTTGTGCTGAGATTGTTCCCCATTTTCCGTAACCGCCGCCTGGTATATTGGCGTTTGCAAATGATAAATTGTTGCGGGTTGCTTCAGCTGACGTGCTCGCGTTTGCTGCGCCCACGCCAACGCCCGATAGTCCACCGGCTGACGCCGATCGGATGACGCCATTCTGTGGCGTCGTCATGCCGTATTCGCCCCAGCTGCCGAAGAGTTGTCCGCTATCGGCGAGAGAACTCATTGCAGTAATAATGGACGACCGTGTGTACTGCGTGGCGGGTAGTCCGGCGACAGCACCGGAGTTTGATCCGACGCGAACACCATTACCCCAGACGTGTACGGATGGTTTTTTCGCAATACGGTAACACTTTGGATATGCAACTCGGCGGTGCGTATCGCCGCCTGCACGCGTGTCCCAGTTGTAGCGGCGGATAGTCATGGTGCGGCATACGAGATCGCCGACTTGCGCGCCCGCTGTTTTTAGCTTTTCATTGTTTACTTGGTTGCTGCCGCTGTTTAGGGCAGAGATGATGGCGCTTGCGAGAGTGTTGCAATCTGATGCATAATTATGCAAGCTTGGATTATCTTTCATCCACTCGCAGGCGTGAGTAGTTGAGCCAAAGTCAGCTTCAGCATAGCGCAATGATCCGGAACTTGTTTTATTAAATATTTGATTAAAGACAGTTGTTACAGCGCTCTCTCCGCCGGCTGATTGGATAACCGAGTTCGGTATTTTAAAGTCATATGTGCCCCAATCTACGTCGATATTACGCAAGATGCCACCTTCGTTCTGAATAATACTTGGCGCGTCAACCTCCTCCCCTTGTCCGATTGAGCCGATACTTGTGCTACCGTCACCGATCTTCGGTATCAGGTTAAAAGTTGATTTGACGACGAAGCAAGCCGGTGTTGTGTTTGTCCATGCGATATTGATTGAATTAGCGTAGTACCACCAAGTCTTTTGGCAGACATACCAGCCAATTTTACTGCCGTCGCTTGGTACGCGCGCTGCGGTGCAATCATCGGTGTGGCTGAACTGATGAGTACTGTCCGGGGCTAGGATGATGCCTCGGGCTTCCCGATGTCCGGAATCCATACACTGCGTGTTCGCAAGCGGTCGATTTCGCGAGATGACGGTTGTTGTGTCATGTCCAAAGCTATTCCAGCTTGCTGCTGCGTAGTGCGCGACGTCTTGATATGTTGGAAAATATGAATTCTGAACTTCAACCCACATGTCTGCATTTTTTCGGTCATAGCCGGCGAGCGGAATGTTCTTGAGCGTACTTGAAAAACGCGCAAGCTCGCCAGGCTTGACGGTGGGCTCTCCCGATCCATGGTTAACCGCCCCGTTTAGGCCATCCGGCTGAGAGTTATTGTAGTTTTTGTATGTTGTATAGCCGCTTCCTGCCGATCTGGCAACGGCGTACGACTGACCGTCTATATCGTGGCCTTTTGGTACAGACAAATCTAACACCAAATCTTCGGAGAACGTGTCGCATATGCTAAAGTTATCAAAACCGTGAGGATCGATAGCTCGGTCGTCCATCGTAAAGCAGCGGTTGGTATTATGCCTGTATTGATTGATCGCCTTATAATACAGCCTCACGGTAAGTCGCGTTGATTCCGTGATAGGATTTGTTGCAGTGTAGGTGATCCTTAGATTATTCGCAAACCAGTAGCGTGAATAATCATCCCTCACCTTTTTTAGCGGTACGCCGTACTGTCCTGCATCTACTGTGACGCTCCCGGCCGGGCCGTTTACTATCGACATACCAACGATTTGCGTGTTGATTCCGGTTAACGCTGGACTCATGTCGTGCCCTGTTGTCGGGTTTGGGTAACGATCTCTAGCGTCGGTTGGCGTTACCCATCGGCTAGAGTCGTTGAGGATCTGAGAGTATAGACTGTCCTTGCCGCCGTAAAATTTAGGAGATACTAATGGCGCACAAACGAATGTTACCGAATTAAGCTGCAGGGGTATAGATGTAGTGGCTGATGCGATTGTGATTGGATTAGATATATTCGGACGTCCGCGTGGCGAGATCCAGGTAGTATGCGCATAGGATGCTCTCTTGTTGATTCCAGGACGGATGCCAAGCCCTGCGTTCCAGTTTTCTCGCAGGCTTTCTTTACAAAATTATCCCACTGAGCTGCACCGGCGACGCCGTTTGGTGTAAGCCAATTTATTTGATCTGTTGAATATGCATTTGCCGGTTGTGCAATGATTATGAAAGCAGCTTGTACCGTAAGCGCTCCCAGTAATATCGCCCCAATGATATGTTTTTCATCATTTGGGCTCCGCTGGAATGTCATATTTTGTGACGCTATTTTTCTGTAAGGAGTCAACCCATGCGGACAGCTCTTTTATGGTTACCGGGGGGTGAGAATGACTTATCATACGTTGCCCCGGCTTCAGATAACTTCTTCATGGTAGCTAACGTTGCCTCTGCTTTGTTTTTATCTCCGGTAGCTAGGTAATACCGAATTAACATATAGTTGCAGCTTAAATCGTCATTGTAACCATTGCGGCTTGTGATCTTAGACGCGATGACTGGATATTTATTTAGGTCGTTGCTTGATATTGTTGCGGAAGCTTCTTGTATGAGGCTTTTGCATACTTCTGTCTTTACTGCTACAGGAGCCTTTTGCTGTTTGACGGTATTCTTTTGCAGCGAAAAAATAACGATCGTTACTATACAAATTACGGCAGCGATAGCAATGCTTGATAGTATGCATAGGTTCTTTTTGCTCATTGTCACTCTTCATAGTGTACATGAGCGAATAACCGTAAGCAAATTATTTGTTTCGTAGGAGTTCTAACCCTTAAAATACAAACGCCTTCTTAGCGACGTGAAAGCTTATAGTAATCATAAATAACTTGCATGAGAAAGTTGTTGACTTGACTGAATTCTACCCAACCCCCACCCCATTGACAATTAACGTAATGCGTTATAGTATAATAGTATATCCATCCACCATACAGGCATCATAGCCTTTCGGATCGATATGCAAGTTAACAACTTTTGTAGTAGTGAATTAATTAGAGAAACCTTGTAACAAACATACATGTCAATGTATGCTTGTTCTTCTTTTTGCCATGAGCAATAACCATAACCTCTTATACTCAAGCTCTCTCAAAGCTGCGTTAAATAAAATAGTAAGACTCTGGCTATAACCCTATAGCTCCTAATCTTTAGGAAACAGCCTATCTTCAATTCTTTAACGCATCATGAGAGAGCTTGATAAAAGGATCCAAGCTCCACTACCGTGGCACACTGCCGCAGGAAGGAGCCTACCATGGCTCAGATCGTCGTCGAAGAGGTTCTTGCCTACACTGTTTATGGCAAGGGTCTTGTTGATATCCTCTCTCGCTTCGCGGGTGAGAAGATAGACAGAGTTAGGGAGGTCAATAAGACCTTCCTGATTACGCTTAATTCCGGCATCTACCTCTGGTTCTCGGAGGTTGATTATACGCATTATGTGTACCGCTCTCTTCGGGATATAAAAGGCGGATCTCTAAAGGAGTCTCCTAAGACCATCGAAGGGGCTAGGCTTAGCTCCTTCGAATTTACGGTTGGAGTATTCGATCGGTATGGTGCGCGCGAAAAGCTTCTTGCATGCAGTCTAAAGGGTGACGTCATTACCCTTTTAGATCGTTATGTTTGCGGGTACAGATATATGGATGACGAGCTCCATCTGTCCGCTTTCGTGCCGACTTCTGGCGTTACAGGGGACGACATTGCCTCCGCTATCCAGGATTTCCTGGAGAGCGGAGAGGATATGCACTCTCTTTTTATTAAGAGCGACGCCTAGTCGCTCTTAGAATCCCCGTGCACTCGGGGCATCACTACAATCCTGATTGCAAGGCCAGTGCAGCCTTGCAATCACCCGGCAAATCTTGTGCGCCGGGTTACAATCAAGAACTCAAGACCGGGCAATGAGATGATTGCCCGAGTAAGCGGCAATGATGCCGTAAGAACGTCTCGCTACCCCTCCCCAGAGCGGAGCGCTTTGTCCAACGATGGACTTTTCTATAGCGCTCCGCTCGGGGACGGGGACACTTACTATAGCTATGATCTATGTATTAATCTAATCTGTTCGTTCCGCTTTTCCTTAGAGCGGATATTTTTGTTTTGTGCTTGTGCTATTGTATCACCGCAGCAACTGCCGGTACTACGCGCTCATCGAATGGCGATGGAATAACTTCATCGGCAGTTGGGCTGCCGACAAGCGCTGCAAGCGCTTCGGCGGCAGCAATCTTGTGCTGGTCGGTAATCTGTGTAACCTTGTGATCAAGGGCGCCACGGAAGATGCCGGGGAATGCCAGGGCATTGTTGATTTGGTTTGGAAAGTCGCTGCGTCCTGTTGCAATGACAGCTACGCCGGCACGCTTTGCCTGATCTGGCATAATCTCAGGAATTGGATTTGCAAGAGCAAAGACAATAGGGCTAGCTGCCATGCTCTGTATGTGCTCCCGTGTGAGCAGTCCGCCTTTTGATACGCCGATAAAGATATCGGCACCGGCGATTGCATCTTCCATTGTTCCAGCTTTGCTCCGGTCTACGAACTCAAGGAGAGCTTTCTTCTCATCGTTGAGGTCGGTACGGCTATCGCCGATAATGCCGCGGCTATCGACAGCAATAATCTCACGAACGCCGTATAAGCGTAATAGCTTTATGATAGCCGTACCGGCTGCTCCTGCTCCAACAGTGACTACCCTGCAGCCTGCTAGCGTCTTATGAACAACCTTCATCGCATTGATAAGCCCTGCTAATACAACAATAGCCGTACCGTGCTGATCATCATGAAAGACAGGGATAGATAACTCAGCCTTTAAGCGCTCTTCAATCTCAAAGCACTTTGGTGCCGCGATGTCTTCAAGGTTAATGGCGCCAAAGCTTGGCGCAATCGCCTTTACTGCTGCTACGATCTCATCTGGCGTATGGACGTCAAGGACGATCGGTACGCTATCGACACCGGCAAAGTGCTTGAACAATAATGCCTTGCCTTCCATCACCGGCATAGCAGCCTTTGGACCAAGATCGCCGAGTCCAAGGATTGCTGAACCATCGGAGACAACAGCTACAAGGTTATTTGTCCACGTATACCGTGATAGGTTTGCTGGGTTATCGGCAATAGCCCGGCTAACTGCTGCAACGCCTGGGCTGTAGTAGGCGCTAAGTTCATCGCGTCCAAGCTCGCGCCTGTCTCGCAGCGCCGTGGTGATTTTACCTTTATACTTTTCGTGTAGGGTGAGTGCTAATTTATCGTAGTCCATATACTAATCTATTATACGCTTGTTTGGTATACTAAAAAGCATGAAGGATGATCAATTTACAAAACTGTTTAAGTACGTTCAGGAGATGCGTGCTGAAATGAATGAAAAGTTTGGCATCATGGCAACAAAAGACGATATATCAAAAGTATATAATATCCTTGACCAGCACACTGCTATGCTTGAGGATTTGACAGCTGAAAACGCTGCCCTTACATCTTCCGACAACCGCCAAACACGCCAAATTGAGTACATTGCCAAACAGACAGGCGTGGACTTGCGAGAGGCAGCAGTATAAGACTAAGACTAAACATGATTACCGAAGTTAGGGTTGGCTAAGCTTTAATCTTAGCCTTAACTTTTTTATCTTTATCTTAATTTCTCAGTTTATGGCGGTTGGTTGAATCTGGGGATCTATGTGGTCCTGTTCCAGGTTAAGCTCAATAGTACGGACTTTATACTTGCTAGTGTCAATGACATGGACATTGCTGCGGTACTTGAGGTGTTATTACTGTTTGCTCTGTCGTTTCTTACCTTCTCTTTCATGTTCTTGATGACCTCGTTAATTAGGTTTCGGCTATAGAGTTTTGTAATACTTAGGTATAATGCCGTGGCAGTACGCTACTAGATGTCTAACCGATGTTCTTAGGGGGGATTAGGATGTCTGTCTTAGTTAAGTTTGATGTTATTTGCTTGGTTGGGGTTAGGTTATCTATCATAGAACATCTCCTAATACATTTCCAGAGCGTAGCCTCAACCAGCTAAGGTATGGTTTTTTGTGCTATATAACTATGAGTAAAACAATACCATTAGTGATAGAGTATGAAAATACTCTAGATTATGTCGCACACGGAACGGGTGCTCTAGTTAGTCTATGTAGCTTGTCCTCGCTATCAGAGAAAAGAGAGGAATAGGCTCTTCAAAAAGAAGGTACCTCAACAAGTTCCTCGTCCTGATAGTTGCGTCTACATTGATGATAGATTTATGGCTGATGAGGAAGCTCGTAGAGAAAGGCTCGTTAGCTCTTGCTATGCTGCGTCTATGATTTAGAAGCGCGTATGATACGCAAATATACCTGTTTGTTGATGTTTAATAAAAGACTTGCTCGGTTCCTGGCTGGAAAAATTAGGTGTGTCTTTGCGGGTGCTGTAATTTTAATACAGTAGAATGAGTACTTTTATAACTATAACGGTTCATTCTTGAGCTAGTTTTCTGCTCCTGCGATGCGTTGCTAGGGCTGTTTTCGCACTAGAGTGTCGTTTCACGCGCAGGCTATAAGATGGATATAGACTATAGCGATAACTTCTCTCCTGCACCATGGCCTATCTTAAACGAGGAGACGTTATGGCTTGTGGTTGTGCGAGGGATTTTTGCGGAGGAGTTTGAGATCCAATTCTTGCTCTGTTCTCCTACCTGTGATTAAATATAACCATGACAAACGAGGATCTATCCAAGCAAGTGCAAAATCTAGCTGACATTGTAGCAACGTTAGCTGAAACAATGAATGCTAAGTTTGATCAAATCGACACCCAACTCTCCAACATTCGCAAAGACCATAAAAACCTCACGGATATCGTGAAAGACATGGAATTACGTATTGATAAACGCTTTGCTGAGGTTGACGAACAGTTTGCTAAAGTCAATGAGCGTTTCGTTAAGGTTGATGAGCGTTTTGTCAAAGTTGACGAACACTTCGCTAAATTAGAAACTGGACAAGCTACCCTCATCACTAATATAGCAGATCTCCGTCATGATATCTTCATTGAAGAAGGCTCACGCGAACAAGTAGATGACACAATCTTTGAAGAACAGAAACAAAACTACGAATCTCTTGATAAACGTCTTCGCCTAGTTGAAGCAAAGTTTCCGGATTTAGCACAGAAGACGGCAACAGCGTAGATCTCTACGTACCACGAATATTTATACGGCTATAGAGTACTGGTATAGGAGCTTCCGTTTACCCCCCCCAATCCGTTTGTGCGACTGCGTAGAACACGTTGGTTGTAAGGCTTCTTATGGTATGGGAGATTATCTTATTTTAGGCTAGGGCTAGGCTTGGTTAAATACGGTTAGAACCTTACGATGGATCGGTGCGTAAACCTGAGCGTAGTCATACCAGCTAAACTCTCCTTCTATTCCTTTATACCAAAGATTGCGATTAAGCCTCTCGTAGGCGTTGATTAGCTCGTGCAGGTCGTGACGCGTATATGCTACCAGCTGTTTTACGTCATCTCCCGGGTTTGCGGATTTGAGCTTACCGTCTACGTATGCCACGTATGTTTCGTTGCGGTATACTTTTCCCTGGGAATCGGTAGCTTGTATGATAAATTTACATAGTATGTGAATCTTGCTCTGCGGTACGCTCGCTCCGGTCTCTTCGGCTAGTTCGCGGCACATGGCATCATTAACTTGTTCGCCGTTGTTAACTCCTCCTCCAAGAAGCCTAACTATGCCCGGTGGATAAAAATCAGGTTTTGCTCCCAGTAATAATCGCTGATTGCTGTCAAAAGCCGCTATCAATACGCACCGATCGCGAAATAAATTGCCAAAAGGTTTTTCTATTGTTATCTGTATAGTTTCTTCATCCATAATGGCTATGGTTGGATGCGGTTTAGAGCTTAATACCGCGGCGGTAATTCAATTGTATGATCGGTTGCGATGTTACCTGTTGTATTGGAAATATAGTTTGCTGCCCAGAGATACGCGTCGGCACGCATGCTGATTGTCTCGGCAGCGCGACCATAGCCGGTACCGGTTGTGTCGCCAGGGGTAGGTTCGGCGCCAAAGGTGCGGCGTAATTGGAGTTCGCGCGCTAAAATTGGACCGTTGATGTGTAATTCTTTGTTGCAAACACTTGCGCTTAACCCGTTTGTATAGCTGTCTGTTAAGTTTGGTTTATCTTCTGTCTCGCAGGTCGATATGATACCTCCTTGCGTATTTGCAGGGTTTGGTGTTGCGATTAGCCAGGCGTCGACGCGTGATACGGTGTCTTTTATGATAATATTTTTTGCAACGATGATGAGTTGGGTAATGTCGGACGGCTTATGGTGCGATGATTGCGCATATGTAACATCGCCGTCAATAACAACAGTGCCTTTCGATTTTATAATAACCGATCTGCCGGCTCCTACTTCGCCGCTTATTTTTGTAGTGGGCGATGTGACGGTGTATGTACCGGTAGCGAAGTTGCTGAGTGCAACATTCCCCGAATGGGTGTGCACGTTGGATGTGAATTGGTTGCCGATATTAGGTTGAGCTTGAATTGCTCCCCACTTGCCGTACTCCCTGACATTTGCGAAGGACAGCTTGTTGCGGTCTGAGGCGCTAACTCCCGATGGTGCAGCATGCCCTGTACCGTAACCGGAGAGTCCGCCGCCTGACGCCGATTGGATCGTGCCCTGGATCGGTGTTACCATGCCGTACTCGCCCCAGCCGCCGTATGACAAGTCTGTTGCGCCGGAGATAACAGTGCCTACTGTCGTGATAATTGACGATTTTTTATATTGTTCTACAGGCAATCCGGTAACGACGCTTGAGTTTGAACCGACACGTATGTCATTCCCCCAGACCTGCACGGATGGTTTCTTCGCGATGCGGTAACATTTTGGATATGATATGCGATGATTTGTGTCGCTACTATCATGCGTCTCCCAGTTATAATGGCGAATTGTCATGATGCGGCATATAAGGTCGCCGACTTGCGCACCTGAAGTGCCAAGTTTTGCATTATTTACTTGATTGCTGCCATTCTGTAACTCGGAAACGACCGCATTAGCAAGTGTTGTACAGGCAGTGGCATAATCATGCAGGGTTGGATGGTGCTGCATCCAGTCACAAGCATGCGCGATTGTGCCGTAGTTTACTTCGGCGTAGTGAAGTGAACCTCCGCTTACTTTATTAAAAACGGTTGCGATAAGAGTGCTGAATGCATTTTCGCCGCCTGCTGCTTGGACAGCTTCTTTTGGTACTTTAAAATCGTATGTCGACCAGTCGACAGGGGTATTACGCAAGATGCCACCTTCGTTCTGAATAATACTTGGCGCGTCAACCTCCTCCCCTTGTCCGATTGAGCCGATACTTGTGCTACCGTCACCGATCTTCGGTATCAGGTTAAAAGTTGATTTGACGACGAAGCAAGCCGGTGTTGTGTTTGTCCATGCGATATTGATTGAATTAGCGTAGTACCACCAAGTCTTTTGGCAGACATACCAGCCAATTTTACTGCCGTCGCTTGGTACGCGCGCTGCGGTGCAATCATCGGTGTGGCTGAACTGATGAGTACTGTCCGGGGCTAGGATGATGCCTCGGGCTTCCCGATGTCCGGAATCCATACACTGCGTGTTCGCAAGCGGTCGATTTCGCGAGATGACGGTTGTTGTGTCATGTCCAAAGCTATTCCAGCTTGCTGCTGCGTAGTGCGCGACGTCTTGATATGTTGGAAAATATGAATTCTGAACTTCAACCCACATGTCTGCATTTTTTCGGTCATAGCCGGCGAGCGGAATGTTCTTGAGCGTACTTGAAAAACGCGCAAGCTCGCCAGGCTTGACGGTGGGCTCTCCCGATCCATGGTTAACCGCCCCGTTTAGGCCATCCGGCTGAGAGTTATTGTAGTTTTTGTATGTTGTTGAACCTGAGACGGCATATGATTGACCGTCTATATTGTAGCCAAGGGGCTTTTTTCTCTTGATCCACACTCTAAGTTCTTGAGGATAGCAACTGCCAGCTTTCACATCGGGCTGTACCCCGTAGCACCTATTGATAGAGAGCGGCTTTGTATGCCATCCCCCGTCGGCTGGAACGTCTCCGACATATAACTTGAATGTCCTCTGCCCTCCTTCTGTCGACCATTCTTCCTCAACTCCAGGAACTATGCCTCGGTAAAGCGATCCTGATAGACCGTACGCCTGACCCTTGTGGACAGATAAGTGGACTGCATAACTGGGTCGAGCTACTCCGGTAGCTTGTTGGCATGTATACACACTACCTCTTAAATATACATCTGTGTAGCCACTAGAATCTATGTCTGAGTCAGATATGTTAACTTCATTGTTATAATAAGACGGACCACCATTGCTTACCCATAGCGACCCCCTATGCCACCCCGAGCATAGGCTTTTTGCAAGTTCCTCTTGCTCGTTGTATGGTTGGTTGTAGGGCCATCTTTTTACTGCGTGTGCTTCTATGCTGAAAAGGGTACTAGTGAGAAACAAAGTCACAAAAAATGCAATAAGTATAAAATAATGGTGTCGATATTTAATTAAATAGGATGACAATTTTGTTGTCTTGGTAACATTAAGTTTAGCCCTCCCCATAGAGATGCGCTTTCTCTGTTTCGTTTGAATTTATGACCGATTTAAGGCTAGACATATCTACCATTCCTTGTAGATTTGAGTTTATAAACTGACCCTTTCCTATGAGCTCTTCAAGTTTTAGGTAGGTTTTTTTCGCTTCGTCCTTCTTTAGCTCCATTACTTCACTGTAAAGTTTTATATACATGCAGGTCGGGTCGTTTTCGTAGCCTGCTCTTTTTATTACCTCATCTTTTACGCTGGCTATTGCTTTCGCTGTATCGTTAAATTTATCTGAACTTTTCATCGTATTAAACTTGTTAACAATAGTTTGGTTACATATGATCTGTTGTTTTAATATCTGTTCGTTTGGTTGTTTAATGCCTACGTAAAGGCGTCCTGTAGTAAACGCCGCTCCGATGCCGCCGGCTATAATAACAAATGCGATTATTCCTATAATCAGTCTTTTCTTCTTGCTCATGTTTTTAGTATATCGTAAGACAAAGCTGCCGGCAATAATAAAACAACCACCATGCAGATGTGTTAAAGCTATTGCAGTACTTTTTTGTTCTCGGCGGTTCAAATATCCCTGTAAGTTAGGCTAATTATACCCATATTTTAGCGGATTGGTTCTTTTCTGTTGCGGTTTACGATGGCAATTTATCGCGTCAAGAAAAGGTAATGTCGTAAACTCTCTTTTAAAAGTGCCTCAATCTTAATTATTATAGCGGCCTTTCTCTTCCTTATTCTTAATAGCTGTTTTTTCATGGATAGGTTCTTTTACAATGTTTCCAATAAGTTTTGACATAGTTGCTGCATTCTTTGGAGTAACAACAGACCTTCCGGATCTTTGTTCTATCTCTTTTCTTGCATTGCCTGCTACGCTTCCTCCCTCTTTCGCAACTTTCCTGTTTTCTTCTAGGCCTTGAGGATTGGCTATTTTGGTAAGTTCTGTTGTTGTAGCTTCTGCAAGCATGTTCAGAACGATCTCAAGGGTAGTCATGTTATCTCTTAGATTTTCCTTTTTTAAGCCTTTCAGATTTTTGTATCCTCGTGTTGTCATTCCTGACCATGCTTTTGTTATTTCATCGGTAAGGATTGCGTATTCTATTCCTTTTTCTACTCCGTGATCATCCCAGGCGTCTGTAAGCTCTTTTCTTACGTGAATTGCTTGTAGTCTCTGATGTATCCACTCTCGGGTATAGCCTTTTTTCAAATAAGTTTCCAGAGCTCTATCAATTGTAAGCTCTGGATCAATGGTTTCGTCAATTCGTTCTTTTCCTACCTGAGCTAACCATTGTTTAAATGGTTCCGCTTTGGGGGATGGGATGGATTGGATAATACGAAGGATATCCTTCATATTCCCTGCTAATATTTTTCTTTTTTTACTATTTGAGGACTTCATTGCTACCTGGGGACAATTTGTCCCTATGTATAAAGCTAGTTGCTCGTCACGTTTTCTCATCTTCTTGAGATAATCCGTAGGATTTTTACTCTCTGAGAGCACACCTACTACGTCCACTACTGAAAAATACCACTCCTCTTGCTCTTCATCCCAAATAGAACGTACTTCTTTGTTTTCGTATAATCTTATTTCATCCATTATAGCGCTCGCCCCTTACGCATCATTTTATTAAAGACCTCTTTACCTTAGTATAACCTAGATCGTTAAAAGTTAAGCTGTAAGCACAATAGGGCATTAAGATCTTTTGCAGCTGCTTATCAAAGAGCGTACTCCCTCCTCTAATACTTGCTCAACGCCGACCGTGTGCTCTATCGTATAGATCGCATAGCGTGTGTAAATATTATTACTGATTATTATGTAACGATTCGTGTATGCATGGTTGTTCACGCCGTTGTTTTTTATATTGTTATTCATTATGTTCGGGTTGAGCGGCTTTCTCTTGTTTTGCAGCGAATGCCGCTCGGGAGTTGTTAATAACCGCTTTTGCTACCGCGTCGCTTCCTTCATCTTCCAGCAGTATTGTTTGCCCGGACAGCGGTTCTTGTGCATGAACAGCTGATAATTTAGCGTAAAAATTAAAGGCTGGTAAGTTGCTTATTTCGCCTTGCTCTATGAATGGACTAAATAGCGGCAGTAATATACGTTCATCTTGCGGACTGCCTGTTCTGAAGCAGATAACTGTACCGACGTTCGCCATGATAATATTAATCATCTGCTGACTATCTTGCTGGCTGGTGGATTGTTCGGCGATCGTAAGGAATAAGCGATATTTACGCGCTTCGCTTAGGAGCTGTACGAACGATGGCGTTGCGAAGTTCTGAAACTCATCAACATAGAGGTAGAACGGCCGGCGCTCTAACTGATTCAGCCGGGCGCGCCGCAGGCTTGCAAGCTGAAGCTTCGCGAGAATGGCGATACCGAACAGCTCAGATACGTCTTCGCCAAGTAGACCTTTCGAGAAGTTGCAGATTAATATTTTGCTATTATTCATGATGGCTTCGAAATCTATCGTAGACGTTATTTGACCCAAAACGAGTCGCGCTGAAGCGTTAGCTCTGAAGCGCCCAATCTTTGCCGTGATACCGGCTGCCATTTTAACTCGCTGCATATCGCCTGCCTTACCAAGCTCATTTTTCCAGAAGTCTATTAAGTCTTCATCGTCGAGTTTCTTGATAACTTCCTTGCAGAATTTATTATTTTGTAAAAGTTTAAGAATAGTAAATAACGTTGCACCTTCAACGGTTAACGCAGTGTGAACGGCATTTCTTAGCACATACTCAACACGATGTCCGCCCGAATTGTCCTCTGAGAATATCTTACGGAATATTGACACGATGCTCTCAGTGATTATATCTTTTTCGCGCAGCAGTTCATTTCCTTCAAGACCGGGCGTAAGCTCAAGGAGGTTTAGTCCGATTGGATATTCGAGGTCATCGGGGTTGAAGTAGATAACATCTTTAATACGTTCTGGCGGTACGTAACGCAATAACGTTTCCGCCATATCGCCATGAGGATCAATAACCGCGACACCCTTGTCATTCTTCATGTCTTGCACGATTTGATATTGCAGCATGGTTGTTTTACCGTTGCCTGTGCCGCCAATAATATACTGATGCCGCTCCCGCTCTAATGCAGTTAAGCCTATAGGAGTTTTGGTATTGTGATGCACGTTCATACCGATGGTAACGTCAAATGTATCAGTTTGCTTGAGCGATACCGGCGCCGGCAGCGTGCGGCTCAGCGAAGTTATTAGATTGTCGGTTCTGCTATAGTGGCTTGAGGGAACATGATAGAGGCTGGCAAGTTCCGAGGCGGCTAGAATGATTGCTGAACGTCGTAGCAGAGATGGCATACGACGAATAGCCGCCTTTTGGCGCGCGGCGCTAATGACCGGTACGGTTATTTTAGCCTTCAGCGCTTGATATGGCGGCACGCTATAGCCGTCGAGGGCTGACTTTATTGCTGTAATATGGCTGTTAGCTTGGCGGCTTTTTATTAGTATGCGTAGATTAACCTGAAAGAGCGGTTGCGTTACTTTTCGATGCATTGTTTCCATGAGCTCGCGTTCAAATGAGCTCAGTACGCGCGATGGACGATCGTGTGCTGTGCTATGTGCCTGTTGTGCAGCTCTCTCAGATGGCTCCCTGTGCCGCCGGGTGCTCATATAGACATCGCCGGCAGCATCAATGATATTTGCGGCGATTGAGTTTGTCATGCTTGTAAACATGCCAAGTAGCGAGAATCGTTTATTGCTAACCTGCTGCAAAATATTCTCATTGCTAAGAATTTTATGCGAAAGTATATGGGCTTCATGAAGTTTTATCGGCGTTACTATGAGCTGCAGAGTTAGTTCTTCGTTATCTGCTAGCTGCGTCATCGCGCCGGTTATATAGCTTAGCGGATCGTGCTGTTTGAACATTGAAGCGAGCATAAGGGGCAGTATGTAATGGTTGGTTTCCCGGAACTCTATTGCCTTGTCGATGCCCATATCCTGATGTGTAATTTTTGTGACTTTTGACTCTGGAATATACGAAGTTATAGCTTTCTGTACAGTTTTTGAGTATTTTTTCTCAACTTGAATGATATATCGAATACCATCTTTGCGGGTTGATGTAATTTCAAAACTCATTGTTGGCGAGTACCCAAGGAGTTTCTCTCTCAAACTTCGCGCCGCATGCATGCCATGAAGCACTGAGAACAACTGCTCGGTCGCCTGTGGCGTTTTGGCGACATTAGACGGCGGTGTAATTTCTAGCCATACCATATCACGGTGTAATAAATGATGGCGGTTGAATGCGAGTTTTATTATCAGTAACAGCCCTATTATACTAGCGGTAGCGATGATAAATATTACAGCCGCAGGCCAGTATTGTATGGCGGTAGCGAAGTAATTGGGTTGGGTGTCCATGGCTGTTCTCCTATTTTGTTATGGATAAACGTATACGATTTAGCCGCTGCTTTAGAAAATGTACGCTGCGATACGACATTTAGCGTCGGTGCATTCATTTCTGAAATTGTCCATTCACCGGTTAGATTATTAACAGCAATAACGTAGGCGACGTGTCCATAGTCACCGGCATCGGTTTGGTAAATAGCGCCAATGGCTGGCGTGTGGTTAACGATATAGCCTTGCCTGCGGGAGTTATCGTCCCAGGTATTAGCATTACCCCAGTTGTTTGGAATTGGGCTGCCAGCCCATTTTCGCATAGCATATGCCCACCATGTGCAATTACCCCACGCGTAGGTATTGTCGGGCATGATTGGCCCGGAATAGAATCCGTGCGTTTCGGCGGTTTTTGCATCAGGCTTTTTAGCGAGCCAATCTAACGTTGGTGTTCCGATCGATAGCATGACAGCAATAGGCATAAGTAGCAGGGCGAATAGTAGAATAGCCAATAGCGCCATTAGTTTCTTAATGCTGCACCTGGGGATACTTAGAAAGAGTATTGCCGGACTCATGGCGCGTATATCTCTGCCGGGTTTGTCGTAATAAGTGGATGCTCTTTGTCGCTTGCAACGATGCTCGCTGCTACGTGATTTTGATCGGCAATTAGCAGCGCATCACCGCGTCCACAGGTTAATAGGAAGGTGCGTTCATACTCAGACAAGCCAAACTCAGCCGCTACTTGTTTGACAGTTGTCGTATCCTGCTTGAGAAGAATGCGCAGTGCGCTTTGCGATGCGATAACACGGCCATATTCGCTTTTGAGAAAGTCATCGACATCCTGTGAAATGATTGATACGCCGAGATAGTACTTCCGTGCTCGGCGTACTAGGCTAGTGACGAAACGCGCTGATTCGTCATGTTGGAGCAGTAGCCATGCTTCGTCAATTACCAGCAGGCGTTTTTGCGGATCAACCATGACCTGATTCTTGACGAAATTAGAAATAATCATCATCATGATGGGTCGTAGAGACTTTGCCATATCTCTAATGTCAAATACAACAAGTCGGCTATCAAGTTTGATGTTTGTATATGAATTAAAGACGCCAGCCAGTGATCCGGAGATGTATTTTTCAAGTCGTTCGCAAAGCTGCAGCTGCCCAAGTTTGTGCAGCTCGGCATATAAATCTTGCAACCGCGGCTGCATGCTTTCTTTAGTTTCTTTGTATATCTGGAGAATGGCGCGGTCTACTGCTGCCTCTTCGGATTTATCAAGATCTTTTGCCATAAGCCTGATGACGTCAGTGAGGTCTTGGACGTGTTCTGATAGCGTGTCGTTGTCGTGCAAAGTTGCGGCGAGATCAAAAGGATTTATTTTATCGCGGCTATTTGTAGATAATTTAATGTACGTGCCATCAACTGACTGCGCAAGATTCTTGTACTCGCGTTCCGGGTCAATAACAATCACTTTCGTGCCCTGCATAAGCTGGCGTAGTATCTCAACCTTTGTCGTATAGCTTTTACCGGCACCTGACTGCGCAAATGTGATTGAGTTAGCATTATGCAGACTGAAGCGATCAAGAATAACGAGTGAGTTATTTGATTTATTGACGCCGTATAGAATGCCGGATTCTTGCACAAGCTCAGATGACACGAACGGAAATGTTAGCGCCGCCGAGGAGCTGTCCAGGTTGCGCATTTGTTTTAACTGGTCTTTGCCGCGAGGTAAAATAGATTGCAGTGCTTCTAGTTGTTGGTAGCGTGCGACTTTTGTGTAAAACAAACGCGCTGAAAAAGAAGCCTCCAATAACTTCGTTATTTTGTTAAGCCCCTCAAGGCTCGTGGCGCGAACGCAAACGTAAATTGAAACTTGGAACAGTTTTTCCTGACCGCGTTGGATCTTATCGCGTAGCTCAATTGCCGATTCAAGCGGGTCGGTAATCTCTGAGCTGACGATTTTACCCTCGCTGATCATCGCACGCTTAGTGCTTTCAAGTTCGGTAATCTTGCGGTTAAGTTTTGGCAGTGCCGACAGCGCGCTCATTTCATGGAGATGTATGCTAATGTCGTTATTGTAATTAAAGTTGATAAGATTATCTAGCCATCCAGAATGAGCAACGAATGGGTAACCGGATACATGAAGTGTGCGGATGTACTCACCGTCAATACAGAGGTAGTCGGCATTCTCCTCTAACCCGGCATATGACAAAGTATCGATTGCGTCTTGCTCGCCAAACAAAATCTCTAATTCGTTCGCTTGTTCAACGCGCATTTGTTGCCGTTTGCGAATCGGAGCGACTATCTTTTCGGTAAATTTATGCTTTGCGCGTATAACCTTTTGCAACTGGTTTTTCATGCTCTCTTCCTTTCTGTACGAGCGTTGTGTGAACTTTCTGCAGGACATGCTCAGTTAACGGCTGTATCTTAGCTTGCGCTGGACTGTAAAAACTATAAAATAGATCAAGTATTTTAAGGTTATCGAGCCGAAAGGCGTGCATGCCGAGTCTTGCTATGCCTTTTGAAACAATATCTACGCGTAATCTTAACTGCTCTATAATAAACTCAAAATCGCCCCGCCCCTCCCTGTCGGTTGGATGGTATGGCACAACAATATAGAAATGTCTCGTTAGGATTTTGTTATCTGTGATAAGAGAGCGGATGAACGTATCGTAATCTTTGAGCTGTTTCCGATAAGCTTCATTGTTTTCTCCTTTTGATCGTTGCTGTATATCGTTAAGGTACTTATTCATGTCAATTTCGCGTGTTCGTATTAAGATTTGCAATGGTATGCCGATTGAATTTAGGACACTCTCGTAGGTGTCGATAATTGCGTCTTGCTCTTCGTCGCTTCGCAGCTCAAAGTTGAGCGCTGTTACCTCTAAAATGGCGCGATATTCATCATGCGGCAGTATGAGGATATCGCTATGTACGCCTCTTATAGCAATTTGGTTGCGTGCGCTACTTTTATTTTTTAATTTCAATGAACCGAACACGAAAACCTCCTTTCTTTCTGGTTTCAAAACGGAATTTGGCCTCAGGGTTTTCTATTATTGCCAGAACTTTGACGGCAGCAGGAACACTTAAAGGCTGTTCGGGGATTTTTACCTCTTCTTTCTGCTCTGAATGTATCACTCTCTTGACTATGTGCGTGTTTCGTAGTGTTGTTACATTTTTGTCGTATACATAATATTTTGGTCGCAAACTATACGTCATAATGACCACTAACCATAATCCGATAATCGTACCTTTTACTCGGATTGCCAGAATACCGCAAATTGCCCCGATAATTGCTATGATGCTGTATTTATAGAATGCGCCCTCCATTGCTGGCTCGGCAAATAAAAACACGCCGCCAGATACGAAAATGACGATAAATAAAAGGATAACTTGCGGCAGAGAGAGGTTGGCAAAGATTCGGTCTTCGACGGTTGTAACTTGAGCTGGTACAATGGTTGTTCTCATCTCTTTCTGTCCTTACTTGGTGCGCGGCTTGGCGTACGAATTATTTGTATCGTTGGTTCCTTGCTCTTTGGAGCTGTCTTTCTCTTGTTGTCATAGGTGGTATTTTGTATTTTGCTAGCGCGAACGGCTTGTGTCCTCGTGTTTGTTGGCATGTGAGTTTTCTTAATAGCATCGGTTCTTGAGCGGATAGTGTTTACAGCGCTGCGTGTGTTTGCCGTAAGGTGGCTGACGCCGTTAATGAATGTGCCGCTGAGCTTCTTAATGTTGCGAGATCCAATGCTGACATAGCTAAACTGCATCATCGTGCTTTGCGCTTTGAGGATCATAACAATCGTTGCGATACCTGTTACCATCGCCATGAGTGTGTCTGGTTTATTGCCGCCGGAAACAACTGCCATGCCGGCAAATAACGATGCCGATAATTGAAGTATGACAACATGAACGAATAACACGAAAATCGTCGTTAGGTAGGTTTTAAATGATGTCTCGGCAAAATCGTGAAAACCGGGCAGTAGCCACAATAATATAACAACTGGTGATAGCACTGCGCCAAGATAAAGCGTAACAAGGCGCATAACGTAATATACGAGCAATACTACCGCGAAGAAAACAAACGCGATCATAATAATAAGCGCAGCCAATCCCAGCCCGGAGGTATTCTCAACCACACCGGTTAGCGTCATCCAAACAGAATCAGCTCCGGATATTTGCCCAACAGCCTTAACGAGTACGTTAGAAAGTGCGATAATACCGTCGATTAAAAATATCGACGAGTTCATAAGGGCGAATATTAGGAGAAGGCGTGGTGATATAGTTTTAAGATTGATTTCGGCAAATCCAAGTGCTGATGCGCTCATGATATGAAAACCAATCAGTGCAAGTATGAGAATAAATAACACATCAGCGATGCCTATAATTGCTAACCAGAAATTGAAAACACTTTTGTTGTTTGCCATGGTTGGTGTCGACCTTGTAAAGAAATCAAGTGCGCCGAGAAATGGCGACGCTAAGTCATTAACGATCTTCAGCAAAAATCCCGTAACTGTCGTTATTACTATTTCGATCAAACCGTTATTCGCATTCTTTTGTTTGATAGCCTGCAATTTCGGCATTGCCGCATCGGCCGGGTTCTGTGGTGCGCTGTAGGCATTTGAAATGAGAGAAGCGAGCGTTATCGCAGAAAGTATAATTACGAGTCCAATCGCTGCCTTTTTTGCAATATTCTTAGCTAATTCAATACGTTTAGGGTTTCCAGTGCTCGTCATGTAAATATAGCCTGCGTAGGTAAGTATCAAGACAGCAGCGATAGATGCAAGGCTCGCAATACTCTGTACGGTTGGAATGACCCACTCCCGCACTGTTTTGATTGCGTCGGATGTGTCTGCGAATATCATTAAATTTGCGCCTAGAGCGCCTAGTGTATCTCTCATGCTAGTGCCATTTAACTTCCGAATGATTGCTTGGAGATTGATACGATGATATTAGCGAGTGCGATTGCGCCAATGACGATTACCATACCGAATGCCGCCCATTTCATAGTGTTCTTTGCTTTGTCAAGTTTTTCGGGGCTGCCTGAAGCTGTCATATACATATAACCGCCGATGATTAAAATGATAACGCCGACTGATCCGACGAAGCTGGCGAGCGTTCCGGATACGTTTTTAAAAAAGTTTTCAACTTGTGCAATTCCGGAAGATGCTGCGAATGCTGTTTCAGGCAACAAGAAGGGCAACTCAACTGCGATAAGTCCTGTCGCAAAATAGTATATCTTTTTCATGCTATGCTATTCTCCCAGAATTATTAAAAAGTGTTATGTTTGCATGTGGTGGTAGAAATGATGTACCGAGCAACATCTCCACATTCACTTACTACAAACTATTTACGATACATAAAGAAAATACAAGAACCGAAAATTGATATACTTATGACACTCTTTGTAGGTAACTATACAAAAGTACCGTGCTGTTACTAGAGGTCAGTGCTGCATGAATGCTTAGCATACGCGTATATTTTGAAACTTAAAAAATAAAAAAATAAGTGCCTGAAAAGATGCCTTTGCTATCAAGCGGTATATCGCTCATTGTGATCCGTGCCGCTTCCCTGTACTATTCGCTCAACTAGTGTCGACTATTCAAGAGGTTCCATGTTTCCTATAAGCAGAACGAATGCACGTCCTGCCTATAGTCCTGGGGCGATACGCATAGTGCTAGTGCTAAGTCACTTGCGTACGGTTTTAGTGTAGTTTCCGTGATTTCGTGATAGACATTTAGCAATTTGGAATACGATATTCCAACGATATATAACTGGATGTTAAAAAACTTTGAGGTAAGTTTTTTGAGAGGAATAGTGCCAACGAGTGCAACGGCATAGTATCATAAGGAGCGACAGGTTGTCCTTGCCTTGCTGGAGATATTCTAGAAGATTGCCGGTTATCTTATTTTGCGATTGACCTTATTGCGACGATCGTACAATCTTTGTGCGCGTTTAATTTCTTGCTTATGCGTATCTGCCCATTCTAATATAGCCGCTGATAATTCTAAAAAATCAAGTCCAAGCGGAGTCAGCTTATATTCTACTTGTGGCGGTATAACTGGGTGGACATGGCGGTAGATAAAGCCATCTCGCTCAAGCCTTCTCAATGTTAACGTCAATGCTCTTTGTGTGATGGAAGGTAATGCTTTTTCAATTGCGCTATAGCGTAGTATGTTGTTTTGAAGCGCATTCACAACCGGCAACGTCCACTTATGAGCCAAAAGGCTTACTATGTCGCTTTCCAAGCTTAGTCTTATATATTCGGGTGTGCGCATAAGGCTTTCTCTTCAGAAAGATAGCTTAGGCTATTATGCTCGTAGTGATTAATTGCCTACTATCGAAAACACTCCAAGGATTACCCTCGGAGTGTCTGTAGCTGACTCTAAACAGCTCCCTCTGGGCGGAATAATAGCATGAATTACATGGATAGTCAATGTTATGTATGTTTCCATAACATTCTGACTTATTTATCAAGACGTATCGCTCCTAGTTGTCGTGATGAAACAGCGAGATGAATACAACTATAATTGCATAAGGTAGTGCACTGCTTATCGCCGATGCGCTACCCATGTGGTATGGTATGCCGAAGGGTGCGGATAGGTATATACACGTAACGTGTTCTCCAAAGAAAGTACCCCGCACTGGTTGTGCGGGGTTGTAGGGCAAGAATATTTAATCCTTGCCAGAGGAGGCCTCCTCCCTTTCTTTCTGCCTTAGTGCCTCCATTTCCTCATGCAGGTTTGAAGCGGCTCGTAGCGTAACGATGATGTACACTACGACTACAAGAATACTGAGGATATCCAAGTCCTCCTCCTTCTTTTGAGCCTCAAGACGCCAACTCTTGACGTCTTGATCTCTCGGGAGCATCTGACACTCAACCGAAAGAAGTCTTATGCGGGTAGCTGAACTACTTCTCAGACTGTTTGTATATTACCATACCTGTCTAAAGGAGCAAATGGGATCATATTTACGGTTCAGTCACCCAACCTAAAACAGTCCTAACCCGTAGATATGTTAATAAATCTTTAAATAACTCTGAATGGATGGCTGGGAGCCAACCATTCTGAACTATTCAAAGGCCCGCTAACATACCTAAAGTTTACGCTCGTTCCATTTTAGCTGACTGTACCGAATGTCGTTTGTCATTGCGATTAAAGTCAACATATGCTAACGCTGATAGATTTAGATACTCTATGTCCTTCATCAGTCTTACCCCCCTACCTGTCTGTTAAGTCTTTATTCTTTATACACACATATATATCATCAATATTCGTCATCTTTATCTCCGTAGAGCTGCAATATCCACCCCACTTTGACCCATCCTTTCTTACTTCTGCGTAATAGATCATCATATCCCCCATCCCTCTCTCACGCGCTAACGTAACAAGATGAAAGGCTTCTTCCGCTACTGCTCTCATGTCTTTCT
>ERZ772764.650-NODE-650-length-23368-cov-6.481191_pt1 | contig 23368 bp, 19 predicted proteins | sample MGYA00512163_ERZ772764 | MGnify/ENA primary metagenome ERZ772764 (study PRJEB29015, sample SAMEA2737903) | human oral metagenome | biome: human oral; feature: human-associated habitat; material: dental | place: China | collected 2094 ... | reverse complement strand
CTGGAGGCCCTGGACGGCTGGTCGACGGCGCTGGACGACGGCGGGGCCGCGGCGGCCGCATCGCCGTCGTGGCCGGGGGCGGACTGGCGCGAGCGGGCGGCCTGGGTGCCGGACCTGCTGACCTTCGGCAAGGTGGTGGGCGGCGGCATGCCGCTGGCGGCCCTGGGCGGGCGGGCCGACGTCATGGAGCTGCTGGCGCCGGTCGGGCCCGTCTACCAGGCGGGGACGCTGAGCGGCAATCCGCTGGCCACGGCCGCCGGGCTCGCCACGCTGCGTCTGGCCGACGACGCCGTCTACGCGACCGTCGCCGCCCGCGCCCGCGAGATCGGGGAGATCGTGGGCGCGGCGCTGGACGCCGAGGGGGTGGCGCACCGGGTGCAGCGCTCGGGCTCGCTGTTCTCGGTCGTGTTCGGGGCGGGGGCGGCCCGGCGCGGCGTGCGCGACTACGAGGGGGCGCGCGCCCAGGAGGCCTGGCGCTTCGGCCCCTTCTTCCGCGCCTTCCTGGAGGCGGGCGTGGCCCTGCCGCCGAGCGTCTTCGAGGCCTGGTTCGTCTCGGCCGCGCACGCCGACGCCGAGCTGGAACGCATCGCGGACGCGGCGCCGGCAGCGGCGCGGGCCGCGGCCTCCGCACGGCCGGCGTGATCCCCGGGTAGCGGCGTCCCGCCCGGCGGGCCATTCTCATCATCGGAACCACTTCGGGCTTCATCAAAAGACGACGCCCTGCCCCGGCCATTCCAGGACTGGCCCACGGGCGCCGAGGCCGCCCCCGACCATCTGCGCCCTCACCGCATACGTCCGGACAGCCATTCACTCCCGACGGTCTCGGAACTCGACTGACATCGACCGTGCAGTTCTCGATCCTTCCAGCCCTGACCCGACGAGTACAACGACCGATCGCCACGCGCATCGCGCACGCATCGATGATGATGAGGTTCTCATGACTCCGCCCGCCCTGCGATCTGCTACAGCACGACCTCCACGATCAGCACGACCGTGTCCAACTGCGCCGACGTCATCACCGCGACGTCGGGCGACGAGGAGGTGCGCACCTCCGGCGGCCTGAGCGGGGCCGTCCTGAGCCTCAAGGCATCGAACGCCGCGAACTCCGTCTCCACAGCCAGGAGGAGATTCTCATCCCGGCTCACCGACCACTCCACCGGCATCTACGACGCCACGCGAGGCATCGCCGCCGCCGACGAGGCGGCCGCCGCCGACGTCCCGCGGCTCGGCGACTACTGACCGCTCGGGCCGACCGCGCTCGGGCCGGCGCTCGGCAGCGCCCGCGGCTCGCCCTCAACCCCCACACCCCCTCGACTCTGACCATGTCGGAAAGTTTCGGAGATGCGATGACGACTTTCGATGATGTCCTGACCTGGAGCGGCACGTCCCTGTACGACGCCGGGGACGCGCTCAAGGCGGTCGCGAACAAGTACGAGGACGTGTACGAGGAGCCGACCGGTCTCAGCGCCGACGGCCTCGAGGGCAAGACCGCCGAGGCGGAGGCCAAGGCCCGGCGGATCCTCGCCGACGACGCCATGGACCTGTGGACCGCCCTGGGTCACTCCGGCAACGATCTCATCGACACCTCGACCACGGTCGACAGCCTCATGAACCAGGCAGGCCCGGGCGGAGGCGCGGGGACTGACCATCACGAACGGCACCGTCGAGGTCTCGGAGTCCGATCAAGCTCAAAAGGTCGCCAAGGATGTCCGCGCAAATCTCCGCCTGCTTCTCCCCTCCTACCAGGAGGAGGTCGATCGCCTGATGGAGCAGGTCGAGGACACGGTGGTGCTCCTGCAGGGCGTCTACGACGACATCGCCGGCCTGGACGACACGGCCCGCGGACCGCGGACCGCGGGCCGCGGGCCGCGGGCCGACGTGGTCAACGCAGGGAAGCAGGAGCCGGACCCCTCCTGGACGCCCGACGAGGTCAACGACTGGTGGACGGCCCTGAGTCCCGAGTACGCCGCCCTGCTCCAGAGGCAGAAGGACATTCACGCGCTGTCCGCCATGTTCAATGAGAAATCAACCACGGCGACGGGCCGTTCACTGCTGGTGCTGGACAACTCCGGGGACCATCTCCGGGCGGCGGTCGGCTCGGGCGACGTGGACAGCGCCGCCCACGTCCTCGTCTACACGCCCGGCATGACGACCACCGTCGCCAGCGGCCTCGCCGGGGACGACGGACAGCCGGGCGGGAGCGTCAAGAACACCGAGAACATTATGGAAGAAGTCGATCCAAGCTGGGCAAAACCCGGCGATCAGAATTCCGAGACAGTGGCGGGCGTGACCTGGCTGGGCTACGACGCACCCGGTTGGGGAGAGACCATGACCTTTTCCACGGGCACCGTCCTTAATGACAACGAGGCGGAGAAGGCCGGTCAGGACCTCACCGGTTTCTACGACGGCGTCCAGGCCACCCACCACGGCGACCCGCACCTGGTGGCGGGCGGCCACTCCTACGGGTCCACGGCCACCGGGTACGCGCTGCGGGAGACGACGGCGCCCGACGACGTCGCGATATGGGGGTCTCCGGGCGCCACGACGGTGGATGCCTCCGATCTGAACATGCTGCCCGACCATTCCTACGCCGCGGCCGCGGGCGATGACATCGTTGCAGCTTTCGGCCCCTACGGCGGGAACCCGACCACCGATCTGAACTCCGACTTCACCGCCCTGGACACCGACGAGCAGGACGGCCTGGGCGCGTCCTCCGGGCATTCGAACTACACCACCCCCGGCACCACGTCGCTGCACGATCTCGGGAACATCCTGGGCGGCGACGATCCGGACTACGTCGATCGCTGAAACCCGGGAGGCCCGCTCATGGAGACCAGCAACGACGATCCGGGCACCACCAAGCGCCCCGGTCGCGCCCGTTCCCGCGTCTGGTGGCGGCGGGGGGCGGGCGTGCTGCTGGTGGTCGCCTTCGCCTACGCCACGATCTACGGCTGCGGCACCTTCCTCATCGAGGGGATCGACCCCAACACCAAGCCCGAGAGGTTCACCGGCCCCCGCTCCGACATCCCCATCACCCAGGCCCGCGCCGACACCCTCAACCTCCTCCTGACCATTTACGACACCCTCACCCGCGACCACATCGTCGACGCCTGGGTCCCACCAGCACCAGGACCCGGCGGAGGCGGATACCAAGCCCGCATCGGCGGCGAATACGACCAGCCCGTCTGCCCCGAAGGAACCACCAACGAGATATACGCACTCGCCGAAGCCACCGAAACCACCCTGGGGAGCCTGCACTCCGAGCATGCGGTCATCCTGATCGGGCAAGCGGCGACCTCGCACGGCTTCACCAAGGACGCTGGCTACGGGGACTACCGCAGACTCACCGACGGAGCACAGATCGACTTCTCCAACTCCCAGGCAGTAAGGATCACCACCGGCTGCCACAAGGGCGCCGCCCTCGGGGGATGGCCGTCGGGCACCGACGTCGTCCCCGGCTACCTGCGCACCACCGGCCGCGCCCCGCAGGCCGGCGGCAACGGGACCTGGGACGACTGAGAGCGGGCCGCCGGGCCGCTGCCGCAGTCCGGGCCCGAACCGCCCAGGCGCCCCGACGCCCCGACGCCCGTGACGGTCCTCCCGACGGCGCCCATGGGCCGTCGGGGCGTGCGACCCGTTCGGGCTTCGGCCCCGCGCCCGCTTCCGGATCGTCCTCCTCCGCGTGGGCGTGCGACCTGTTCGGGCCGACCGGGGAAGAGTCAGGGGCCTCCCGGATACCGATCGAATTCGGAGAACGGCACGCTTGAGTCATGACACAGCACTACCCGTCCGACCCGTCCCTGTCCGCCCGCACCGAGAGCTGGCGATCCACGCTCCCCCGCCGCTCGCACCGCCGACTGATCGCCGGAGTCTGCGGCGGGCTGGCTGAGTACTGGGGCGTGAGCCCCACGCTCGTGCGCCTCGCCTGCCTCGCCCTGGCCCTGCTGCCGGGGCCCATGTGGGTCGTCTACGTCGTCGCCTGGATCCTCATGCCCGAGCCCCAGTAGGCGGCGGGCGGACGGCCGCCGAGGACGACGGCGTCTCCTCTGGGCCCCGTTCCCGTTAGACGGACATAGATGTAGGTGATCATGAGGTCGGCCAGCGGCCACAGCACGATCCATCCGACCAGGCTGACGCAGCCGACGACGGCGAGCGCAGCGGCGGCCAGGACGGGCCCGCCGGCCCCCGGCCGCCGCATGAGGGCGAAGGACTCGGCGAAGGCCCCTTTTCGCCGCGGCGCGGTGGACATGGCACAACGCGTGGCGAATATCCAGAAGTAGACGAGGACGAACCACAGCCCTCCGGCGAGGGAGGCGAGGCCGATGATCCCGCACGCGAGCATCGTGGGCAGGGCCCGATGCGCGTTGGGCAGCGTGACCAGGTGCCGTGGTCGCAGATGCTCGCCGGCGGCCACCGCGAGCGAGGCCCGGGTCTGGGAAAGCATGCCCATCCAGATCATGCACACCGTGGTCAGCAGCGACGGTATCGTCCACGGGTCGCTGAGGTTGGGCGCGAGGTGGAGCACGTCGAGAATGAGATAGGAGAACCCGATCCCGGACCCCACCCACAGGACAACGGGCAGGATCAGCACCGGCTGGCGCCGCAACTGGGTCACGGCCCAGCGCAGTGACGCACGAACCGTCAGCGAGGCGGGCACCATGCTGGGAGGCGTCCCGTCACTCGTGCGGCCAGGAGGGCGGCGTGCGCATCATCATCTCGGGAAGCGGCAGGTCGGAGCCGGGTATGACCGCCTCGTACACGCCCGCCTCAATGCGCGTCATGCCGCGCTCCTCCGCCGCGTAGGCGTTCAACGCCAGTGACAGGAGCCGGAACTGGCCCTGACCGGCCCGCCCGGCCAGCAGGCAGGGGAGTCCCTTCCATGTGACGCGCGTCTGCATGAAACCGACCTCGGCGATCTCACCGGGTTCCAGTGGCGCGGCGTCAGTCCCGGACGCGAGGTTGTAGACCTCGACCAGCGCGTCGTCGTCGGAGACGACCAGGTCCGCGGGATCCGAGGTCTGCTCGCCGCGCCTGCGAACCTGCGGCCCCAGAAAGGGGTTGACCGGCGCCAACGGGGGCGGCGCCTTCAGCGGGGTGCCCTCGGGAAGGACCCACCCGATACGCGCCCCGCCATAGGTGGCGATCAGGCTCTCGGGCGAGCCGTCGGCCTCATGCTTGATCAACTGGGCCCCGGCCCTCAGACGAGTCGGCTCCACATAGGACAGGGCCGCGATGGGATCGCCGGGCAACTTGACCATCCCCCGCCCGTCGAACGGGGGATGCTCCAGGATGGGGCCCTTGGTGATCGCCTGCTCGGCCGACGTCGTCCCGCCCATGGCAGCGATGGCCCGATCAGTGGGCCACAGGGGGAAGCGCAGAGTGGCGATACCCGCCACCCGCGTCTGCTCAGTGACCGGCCACTCCAGGAAGAGCGCCTCGAACAGCTCACGGGAGGTATCCGTGGGACGAATGGCCCTCGCATCCACGGCATAACCGTGGACCTGGTCCTCACCGTGACCGATGTACCGGTCGAACATCTCCTTGTTCACGAATTTCTCAAGCCAACGAGCCACCGGAACTCCTTCACGTCAGGTCGCATCAGGACAATCTATTGTGCCATGTCTCATGTCATGCCTGTTCGGCATCCACTACCCGTGGCCAGGCCGGCCAGGCGCCGTGCTCCATATGAGCCTCAACACGATAGCGGCACTCATCGGCGGGCAGACCCCACATCTCCAGGAAGTGCCACAACCCCGCCTCCGGATGCCGGGAGATCGACACCGGGAACCGAACATCATCCAACTCATCCAAACGCACCGGACCGATCAGCTCATCGAACCCGACCGAACCACCATCCGAGTCACCCGAACCACCCCGCACCGACTCCTCCCCATCAACCCACGGCGCCACATAGGCGTAGGCGTAGGCCACACGCACCACCTCCACCTCACGCCCCCGCCACCAAGCACGCACACGCCCCACCCGTAGGAGTCCCTCGCACTCGTCGACAAAGAGGTCACGGGACACCAGGTCCCCATGGAGCTGCCGCAGCCCCAGCTCCGCCGGAGCCCGGCACCAACTGTCAACCTCGATGTGAAAGCCGGGCTCGCCCCAGTCGTACCGAGTCCCAGGCGAATCAACCAGCGGATACGGGACACCGGCATAGACGAGGTACTGCCCGGAGGCCGGGACGGGGCCGCACAGCGGCGACGGCCACCGCCGGGCGTCCACCCCCCCGGAGCGCTGCGGACAGGCCCACGCATCGAAACCCACCGGGAACACGAGCCGAGACGGATACCCGGACGACACCGGATCACGCCGCACCTCCGACGAGTCCCGTTCCTTGCACAGGACGGCCGTGCGCTCGACCACCACCTGCCTCAACGCACCGAGCCCCACCCACCGGCCCTCACCGGCGTCACCGCACCCGCGAACCCGAGCCCGCTCACCCCGCACCTCCACCACCTCAACAGGAGACTCCTCCAGCACCGCCCACGACACCGCCTCGAACCCCGACACACCAGCATCCGCGGGCACCTCCATCACCCACACCCCACGATCCGGGTCAGCCACAAACCCCTCCGGGCACGGCACCGACCCCGGCACACTCACATGCTCAGGATCACCCTCGACGTCCCAACGGGCCACCACACCCGCAGGCAGAAGATCCACCCAATTATGAGCCTCATCCATGCGCCGCACCATCGTCGCATACGTCCCGGCCCACACCGGACCGGTCAACGACGGAGCAAGACCACCGAAACGCTCCTCCCACCCCGACAACGAACCACGACGCAACGGATACAACGGCATAGCCGGCCCGGACCACGAAAGCGGCGCCACACCACCGGCCCGCGGCCAAGACTGCCACACCCCACGCTCAAGACGACCCTCCACCTCACCCTCAGCATCCTCGGCCAACCCCCACACCCGCAGGAACGACCACGCCCCCGCCCCCGGCCTGCGCCTGACCAGCACCCTGAACCGCACATCCTCCAACTCATCCAACCGCACCGGACCAACCCACGACGTCAAACGCCCCCGCCCCCTGACGACCACGGTCTTGAGATACGCACGGGAATAGACAACCCGAGTGACCTCCACATCCTGACCCCGCCAACGGGCCCGCACCGTGCGCACCCTGACATAACCCTCAGTGCGGCCAGCCGCCAACGGCTCACTGACAAGACCTCCCCTGTACGGGCGCATCGGCAGACCCACCGGCCGAGGCGACCACCACCCGTGCAGAACCACCTCATCGGCCGACTTGCCCGTCGCCATGTAGAGTAATCCTGCGTCCTCACCCGGGTACAAGCGCCCGTCCAGGACGATGTACCACTGACTGGTGCAGGGCACAGGGGCGGCCCACGGAGAGTCCCACACCTCCAGCGGCAGACCACCCGCCCGCTCCGGCGAACCCATGGCATCAAAACCAACCGGAAACATCAACTCCGGCACCGTGTACCCGACGAAATCACGATCCGCATAACGTAATGGCCCGATCATCCACGAATCACGCGCCCACCCCCTCACAGCATGGGGCAGACTGACGACCACATCCCGCAGCGCACCCAGATCCACCCACGCACCACCACCATCGCCCCCGCACGGATCGGCACCGCCACCCCCGTCACCGGTGCCCGCACCCCCACCATCCGCCTCATCACACGAAGCCCGGCGAACACGCGCCCGCTCACCCCACACCTCCACCACCTCAACAGCCGCACCATCAAGCACAGCACGAGCCCGCGCCACAAAACCCTCGACCAGCGCACGCCCGGGCAGACGCAGCACCCACGCATCCCGACCAGCATCCGCCACGAACCCCGGCGGACACGGACCCCCCAACGGCACCTCCACCAAACCCGCATCACGATCCCACCGAGCCACCACACCCGGCGGAACCACATACTCAAAACCACCCCCCACCGCACGAACACGCACACGCATCACATACACCCCAGCCCACACCGGACCAGTCAACGACGCACAAGCAACAGTCAACTTATCGGAATCCATCGACCCTCCCGAAATACCGCTATCAGCGTCTGCTCACCCGCAGAGTTGCGCGCCCACATCTCCGCATTACTACCGTTAACGTCCGCTTGAAACCCGCTAATTGGCTTAGGCCCGTCGAGCACGAGTTCGGGGGTGGCGATCTGAGGACTGTTCTTCGCGCCAGCAAATCCGTTTCCGCGCCAAGGATTGTCGGGATCTAGAGCACCCGTTAATGGACCCGACACAGACTTCCCGTCCTCCGTTACAAAACCTTTGAGCTCCACCTGCTGATCCGGCGTGAGAGCGTCCCACAAACGATCATCCGGATTCGCGTTCACAAAATCAGGATTCGAATCAGCCTTTTTAAGGAGAGTTTCAAGATCACCCTGAGGAACATTTGCTTTCCCGGCCATACCATCGCCGGAGAAGCGAATTTCGACCTGCGAATCACCCATCCCCGGCTCCAAGAAAGGAGAATTCTTGTAGTCCAAACCAAAGACTTTTTGATTATCGCCAGGTGTCATCGGTCCAACATCGGCACTCGCAGAGTCTAGCGCCGACCTCGGACCGTTAGCCGTGGATGCATCCGCGACCGAACCGCCAATCTTTCCGAGATCATAGACATCAGGATCAGCACCAGCAATCCATCGATCCGCCGTTTCGGAGTCAATAGCGCCATTCGCAGCCCACTCTCGAATCTGGTCCTCACCAAATTCCTTAACCACCTGGTTCGGGTCCACGATCTTCTGCAAGACATCGGGCGTATGCATTGCACGTAAGTGATTGACCTCGACGAGCGTCCTAGCCTCATGAACCGTGAGCTGATCAAGCGGCTTTCCGGCCATCTCGCGGATATCATCCACTGTCACCGGAGTTCCATCAGAATTGAGAATGGGATCACCGGCATCAGCCCTCTCCGCGAGATCAGCTTGAAGCTGCTCATAGGTTGAGGCATGCCGCGCCAACTGTTCAGGAGAGTGCACGGACTCGTATGTAGCACCCGACGCATCATCCTGAAGACTGTAAGGCCGCCCGCGAACAGCATGCCCGTCACCACCATCCGCGCCATCACCAGCGCCGCGTCCATCATGACCCGCACCATCACCAGCATGACCAGCACCGTCACCCGTATGACCGGCATCGCCCTCGGCATCATGGCCTGCGCCATCCTCGGCACGGCCAGCATTGTCCGCCGCATGAGCATCGCCGTCACCAGCGTGACCGGCACCGTCCGCACGACCAGCATCGCCCTCGGCACGACCCGCGTCGCCATCCGCACGGCCAGCGTGACCCTCCGCACGACCCGCGTCGCCATCGGCACGACCCGCACCGTCCGCCTGACCGGCACCATCGGCACGACCGGCACCGCCATCAGCATGGGCCGCGCCATCCTCGGCATGACCAGCCTGATCAGCCCGTCTGGCACCGTTTTCGGCGTGGTCCGCATCGTCAGCGGCATGACCAGCACCGTCCCCGGCATGGTCCGCACCGTCCGCATGAGCATCGCCGTCCGCCTGCCCGGCAGCACCATCGGCATGCCCAGCATCGCCCTCGGCGCGGCCAGCACCGTCCGCCGCATGAGCATCGCCGTCCGCCTGCCCGGCACCGTCACCAGCAGTACCGTCGTCTGCGCGACCGGTGCCACTATCAATGTGACCGGCGTCATCAGCTCCAGACGTACCCGCATCCGGCGAGGTCTCCGTCGAAGGTACCTCTGCCGAAGGCGCCGCCCCGGCAGCACTTTCGCCAGTGTCCACATGCGATTCAGGAACACTCGCATCCGGGATGTTACCCGATCCGTCCGCGGCATGCGTCGCCGGCGTAACCTGGACCTGGACATCGACGTCCGCTCCCGTCCACTTGGCGATGAGGTTCGTCGGGTCAATGTTGAGATTGGTTATCTCCAGGACCTTCGCCGTGAGCTTGCTGGCTGGGATGCCTACAACCGTTCCAACGGGATCCGTATAGGTCAAAATCTTATCCGCGATCTCCAGACCTCGGCCGATCTTCGCGGTGGTCGACCCCGCCTTGCCGAACTTCCCAACCTTTGACGCTTCGCCCGCCCACGAGACGAAGATCGTTCCCACATCGCATGCCGCTCCACTGAACGCCCGGACCGGGTCCTCTTTCCACTGGTCCCAGTGAAGAATTCCTTTTGCCGTCTCCTTTAAGGCATTCCCCGCCGCACCAAAACTGTGACCCTTGTAGTCGCCGTACTCATCCCACTGAAAACCAGCAAGACCAGCGAAACCTCTCCACGTCCCCAAGAACGTATCCATTCTCTGGGTATAGAAATGCCCGTCACCGAAATGGCCGCCCCAGAGCCCTGCGAGCCCGTTAACGGTTCCCAGCCCGAAGTCGATCACGACACCACGGTACAATGACACCGCAGCACGTTTGGGACAGTGATCATCACGCTGCTGCGGATCACCCCATGGCAGCCCGGTCGCTCCTTTCGGAATCTCCGACATACCGTAGGCGAGATCATCATCGGCATGCTTCTTATCAGCGTGATAACCAGGCAAGCCATCCAACGCACGAATGTCGTTAGCGCAGGTGCGCTCCGCGTCCCACAGGCGCACCTGCAGAGCACTTGCCTCATTGACAAGCCCGTTGTGCTCATCGACCTTATCCTGGTCATACGTCCACTCCGAGTCCTTACCCGTCGTGTCGAGGAAAGTCTGCGCCCGTGTCTGAAGATCCTGCGCGTCCTTCTTGATCTGCTCAACCGTGTCCGCAAAAGTCCCCACGTACGTGCCGATACTCTCAAGATCATCGGCCAAGTCATCAGAGTCGGTCTCCACGTGGTTCATCGCCGAGTAGAGCGTCTCCTGCTCCGGCGCGGAGTAATACGAGCTCATGCCCGCCCACGTCGTCTTGATCGTCGAACCGGAGGTGCGCATATCACCCGCCTTCGTGCTTAGATCGGAGGCGTTGGTACGAATGGACTCGACGTCAATATTGAGCCCGGGAATCTTACTCGGATCAATAGTCACAGGGATTCTCCAGTTCGAGGGGAATTCAGTCGAAAGGAAGCGGAAACCTACTTCGCCTGGCGCTGGTACTCCAGAGCCGCCTCTTCATCATGCTGGGTGTAGGCGTTCACGGCATTAACGGTGTTCGTGAGAACATTACTAATGGTGTTGGTAATACCCGTAAAATCGGTTTCGTGCGTGGAGAACCAGTCACTCACGGCCACCGCAACCAAGGGAGTATCCGTCTGAGTGGCAGTAATCAGACCCGACTCCGCATTACTGATCCCGGTCAGTGCGGTGTTGAAGTTGGTATCCGCTTCGGTCTTCTCCGATTCAATAATATTCCCGACGGAAGCGGGATCGATGCTCCAGGCGCTCATACGAACTCAGCCCATATCCTCGACGGCGCTCTTGGCCTTGCCCAACGCACCGGTCGCCGACTCATCCGTGTTCTGCATCGACCCGCGCAGCACATGTATGATGCTGCGCACCTCACTAGCCGCCTTGTTCCACCTGGCCTCCTTGGCCTGATACTCGTCGGACACACCATCGGCCTGATACTGCGCCATCGCCTCACGCACATCACCGTCACGCTCGGAGATGAGAGATTCAAGTCGGCTCGCCACCGACTCGAAATTCGCCTGCGCGCTCTCCGAAGCGCCGATGTCGTATGAACGGAGCTCAGCATTATTCGCCATAATCAACTATTCCCTACAGTAGATCGAAACGCCAGGGGTGAAAAGTAGATAAAGACTGCAACCTGAGACAGGGGAGTCGCAGCCTCAGGCACGGGACGTGCCGAAGCGCGCGGCGTCGAAGTCGGAGGAGGACTCCGCGCTGTGCGTCGCCTCTACCATCTCGTTCTCACCCTGCGTGAACGCAGTGTCCATTCCGGAAATGCCGCCGAGCACCGCGGAGAGCGCGGCATTGATGTCCGTCGCGATCTCATCCGTGTGCGCCTTGAACGAGTCGAAAGCAGCACGTGCAGATCCGTTGAACTTGCCCTCCAGCGGGTCGGCGGCCACTGCCAACTGCTTGACCAGTGATCCTAGATTGTCGCTCGACGTCGAGGTCTTCTTGGTCAGGGTACTGAGCGTGTTCGCGCCCATATCGAACTTCATGTCCGCCTCCTCGGCTTCTCACACCATAACAGCGGTGTGACTTCATTCACAGGGTTGTGGCCGAAGGCGCTCTGCAGGAATCCTCCGGCTGGACGGCACGATCCTACAGGCGCAGCCCTCGATGTCGACAAGGTCTCATCCCGCCCGTGTCCAGCATCCGGACCAGCGACGAGGCAGTCGCCCATCCCCGCGAAGCCCGGGACGCCGCACGCCGCCCAGCGCGGTCACGCGCGCCGTCGCCCCACGGCCCGTGGGGAGCGCCTCACCGTTGACAGCATCACCCCGAACACCTGTGGCGGAGACGGGGTACGGTGATCATCCCGATACCGCGCCGACAGCGATCCCGTCCCCTGCTCCATCGACCACCGTCCCGGAAGGAGGTCGCTCATGCCGACGAATACCGGAGTCTGGCCCGCCTGCCGGGTCGCAGGCCCTTTGTCCGTCATCGGGTCGGTGACGATCGATGTGCTCGCGGTCCTGACACCGGGATCCCTCGGTCTTTTCGCTCCATGGTCTCCGCTGGTGCGCCTGCTCCTCATCGTTGCGGTTCCGGTGGTTCTTCTCGCTCTCGGAGCGAGCCACTGCCTTCACGGCCGAGGGCTCGGCGGATGGCTCCTGGGACTGCGCACCGTGGACGATGAAGCGGGCCTTCCTCCGGGCTCGCCGAGGGCCCTCATTGCCGTGCTTCGCGGGAGACGCGGCGCAGGCTGCACTGTTTACGCGGTTCGTGCCGGCGCTGACCCATGCCGCGGCACACTCGATGAGTTGGAAGCAGCGGGAGGAGCGACGAGTCCCGAACGGAGACGAAGAGCTCATCGCTCCGAGCGAACACGAACGTCGCGAAGCCGGCGCATGAGTACGCCAGTCCCGCGGAGTACGCAGGCCCCGCCACCGATTCAAAGCTCCACGACTCGTGCAGATGAGCCGGCTCTCGGCGGAGCCCCCCTCCCAGCTCCTACCGGAGCACCCGCCCACCGGAACTCGGCACCGGATGCATCTCCGTCCCGATTCCAGCCACCATCGCGCACGGCAGCGGTCCTGACTTCTCCTCGACCGGGGGGCTCATCCCCCGTTCCGCCTCCCGCACCCGCGGGGAGCCCGCCGAACGGAAGGCTTTCAAGCGGGTCCCCCGCGAGTTCGCCCCCCGCACCCGCGGAGCACCCGCTCATGCGGCGTGCACTGCACCGTCAGACTTCGGCAGCCCCCTCCGGTCCGACCGGAAACGCCTCTACGAGAGCGGAGCCGCCACCGAATGCGGCAGATCGCCCCACGAACCGTGAGGCACGCGCATCCAGGGCCTCGGTCACGACCGTGAGCCCCCCGGCGCCGGTCGGGCCCCCTCCACTCAGAGGAGAAGGAGGACCGCGTCGGACCCTCACCTTGCGAATTTCCTCACCTGAGAGTTGGAGCGCTCGGCTCTCCGCCGCCGTAGTCCTCGGGCGTGCCCCTGCTGCGCAGCCGAAACTGCACGTCAATGACGTGATAGCACTACCGGACCCGGAAGGCGCCTGTGCTTCTAACCACCTCATCCTCGGGCCGTCGACGAGCGGCGCCGTCGTCACCGACCTGGGCTCGGGAATCGCCACAACCGTCATGCCCCCAGGACGCTCAGCCGTTCTGTGCACCCCGTACACACCCGTCCGAGTCCAGACACCATTCACCCTGGTGCTCGGAAACCTGACCATCGCCGTGTCTCAGGAGTGAGAAGACGTGTCTCATCCGCACCCCTACTACGACTACAAGGTCGGCGACCAGGTCGCCATCACAACCCTGGCGGGTCCGTGCATCGCCTTCGACGAGGGCCTCGCGGACTTCATCCACCTGGTTCGGACCACCACCGACAAGGACCTCGTCATCACGATCCCGCCGAAGGCGCGGCTGACCCCGGCCTTCGACCGCCTTGTGGACGCCACCGGCTGCATCGTGCTCGTCCGGGAGAGCTCCGGGGGATACCGAGATCTCCGCACCGGCCGTTGGACTCCCGAGATCCGCCCAGCCGCTTCGAACCGCGACGATCCTCGGATCGTCGTCTCGGAGGCCCACTTCCAGCAGGACGACCTGACCCCCCTCCTCACGGTATCCGCCTCGATCTACCACCGCGCGCGACTCTCCACGGTCCTCGGCCGCGTCGCCGAGCTCATATGCGCCCATTTCATGCCCGAGGGCACTGTGCTGAGCTGGGCGCGAACCGAACCCGCCGGCGCCGTCTGGGACCGCAAGACCTTCACGAAGACCGCTCGGGACAACATGCCGGAAGCCCACATGATTCTCGCCGCGCACGGTCCCGGCCGCTCGGTGGCCTCGGGCTCCATGACTATCAACCGCACTGAGAACGGTCTCGAGGAGTACCTCGAGATGACGGTGCTCCCCACTCACATCGAACCCGCCTGGTGGCAGGATCGGGTCAACACGTTCCTCCAGGCGGTGGGCACCGAGCTCAAGCCCCAATTCGCGCTGGTCTTCCGCACCGCGGGCAACGACGACGGGACCTTCCCCCCGACTGCCCGTACGGTCCCCACTCCGATGGCCATCCTCATCGGGGCGCCCGGTATCCGTCGGTTGCGGGTCGATCCCGAGGCCGTTGCCGGCAAGCACAGGGGCTCGGTCACCGGACGCGGCCGTCGCCACGGCGTCCTCATCCCGCTCGACTCCGGCCGGGAGCCCGCCTGGGACGCGATGTCCAGCCTGCTCAGCACACTCGACGGCGACAACGGCAATCTCGCCCGCGTGCTCGCGCCCAAGACAAGTGCGAGTCCGGCCGCCGCACCCTCATCCCATTTCGGCCCCAAGAGCCAGGACTGACATGGCACGAGACACAGATGCGGCCATTCTCGACACCGCCCGTGTCAGGCGGAGCCGACTCATGAGCGCCCTCGAACGCGGATCGGCCTCCGGTCGCACACGCGCGATCGGTCCCCGGCTCCTGGGCTCACTCGTAGTCGCGGCGATCTGCTGCACCGCCTGCGTCGGCTACTCCTTCGTCAGCACGCACCTGGACTCCCTGCGACGAGGAATGGGCACGGCACCCGGCCAGAATGTCGTCACCACCACGCCGGCCTCGCAGACCACGATGTACTCCACCGTTAGTCCTGCGCCTACGGCACCCCAGGATGGCATCGATGAGGGTAATCCATGATCCCCTACACACGCGTCACGATCGTCGCCCCCTCCCGACGAGCCGAGATCGTCATGCCGTCCGACGAGCCCATCGGAGCCCAGTTCCCGGCACTGCTCAGTCTGCTCGGCATGACAGCGGGCACCGAGCTTCCCTCGCTGCGCCTGGTGCGCCCCAATGGCGCTATTCTCCAACTCGAGGGCGATCTCGCCTCGCAGCGCATCCCTGACGGCGAGATACTCCGCCTCGTCCCCGACGACGAAGTCCCGCCGCCCGCCGAAATCTCCGACGTCACCGGCGCGCTGACGGCCGCCACCGACGTTCACCCCTGGCGGTGGAAAACATCCGACCGTCTCCTGGGCACCGGAGCGCTTCTGCTCCTGGCGGGGATTCTCTTGTCCCGCTCACTTCTTCTTCACGTGCCCGACGACACGCCAGCGTGGATCTGGGCCCTCCCCGGACTCGTGCTCATCCTATTCGGAGCGATCTCGACGGGCACTCGTGACAGGTACTCGCAGCGGATGCGGCAGCGGGTACTCGGTGCAGGAGCTCTGCTCGAGTGCGTCGGGGCAGGACTCGCCCTGCCCCCGGCATTCGCCCTCATCATGGGCCCCGATCAGTGGGGCGGTAGCAGCACCGTAGCGCTCGTACTCATCACAGCAGGTTCCCTGGTGGCGGTCGGACTCAACCGAGGGGGTTGGCTCGCCGGCGCCGTCACGGGCATCGTGTTCCTCTCCCTGAGACCCGCACTCATCGCGGTCTCCCACAACCGTCCGCTGACCGGAGGGGCCCTGGGTATCCTGGCACTTGTTCTGCTGGGGCTGCTCCCCTGGCTGGCGCTGTTGATCTCGGGCGCCTCCCGACTCGACGACGATGCGCTCGCCGGTCAACTGCCCTCCCGTCAACGCGTCGACCTGGCCGTGCGACGCTCCCACGACGCCGTGCTCTCCAGCACCTTGGCCTGCGCCGTCGTCATCATGTGGTCGACGAGCCTGCTCACCGAGCTCGAAAGCGTGTGGCCGCGGGCACTCGCCAGCGCCTTGATCGTGGCGACGCTCCTGCGCTCGCGCGCATACCCGCTACGACTCGAGGTCCTGTCCCTGTGGGCGTGCGCGGTTCCGGCCCTTCTCACTTTCATGCGCCTGATGCCCGGCGAGGCCATGCAGTCGGTCATTCTGATCATCGTCGTAACCGGGGCAGCGATCCTCAGCCTGTATCACCCGGCGCCGCAGAGCAGAGCCCGTCTGCGACGACTCGGCAACCGAATCGAGTCACTGGCCGTCGTGACCACTCTTCCCCTGCTGTGCGGCCTCGACGGCATGTTCACCCGGCTTCTGGGGCTCTTCTCATGACCCCGGCAGCCTCTCATGCGACAAGGTCGCCGCGTCATGTCCTCGATGCGGCCCTGCTCCTGGCGACCGGGGGCGCAGATTATCGTGCGCAGACCATTGACGTCGATCGGAGAATCCGCCGTTCGGTTCCGCTGTCCTGCAGGTGCCTGATCGTGCCGACGTCCGCACACTGCGGCTCCTGGACCCTCGCTGGTCACCTGGCCGCCGTCCTCACCAGGACTCGACAGTTGCCGGGCCTTCTCCTCAACGCGGCTCCCGGTGACGCAGACGCACTCGCCCGGCCCTGGCCGCCTCCGCTCCGACCCCCGCCACCGGCTACCGCCAAGCAGGCTCGGGCGCTGGTCGGTGTCGGACCGGACGGTCTTCTGGGACGTCTCCAACTGCCCGGCTGGCAGGAGAACCGCCCCCGGGCGTGGGACGACGCCCGCGCCAGGCTCTTCCGGTTCTACGACACGATCATCACTCACGCCGGCTACCTCGGAGTCGAAGAACTGACACGTTCCGCACGACACGTCCACGCCATCGTCATGGTCAGCCGTGCGCGCCGCAGGGACGTGGAGCGCTCCCGGGGCCAGTTGAACATCGTAGACCGGGTACTCGACCAGGCCTCCGGCAACCTCGACTACCCGCGGCGCGCCCGGCTGCTGCACGCCTTCGTGGCCACTGACAACTCCCCCGTCCTCATCCCGCGCCTGGGTGACACGGAGACGCTCATCCCCCACGACTCCGTCCTCGCCCGTACATCCGCAGTGCGCACAGCCACTCCCGGATTCCTCGAACGACGCACGGGCCTGGCCATCGCCGGTCTCGCGGCGGAACTCATCGATTCCGCCGCCTCAGGAGGAGAGAAGGCATGATCGATGTCCTGCACCGGCCAGGCCGAGTCGTGCCTCCAGCACGCGCGCCGGAACCGGTCGTCATTCCCGCGCCCCCTCACCTGGCGGACACCGGCTCGGGCCAGGGATTCCCCTTCCAGATGCTCATGCCCCTGGTCGGAGCCGGCTCCTCGATGCTCATGATGACACTCATACGCTCGAACCCGATCTTCGCGCTACTCGGCGCCGTCATGATGGTGGTGACCGCTCTGGGCATGGTCGGCGGGCTCCTGTCACGACGGGCGTCCATGTCACGGGCCAGGGCCGAGCGCCGCGAGAACTATCTCGACGCGCTTCTGGCAGCCGACGAGGAGGCCACCGCGCTGGCAGAGAGACTCCGCCGCGGCCTGATCACGACCAACCCCAGCCCCTCGGGCCTGGCCCGTCTGGCCACAGCGCCCGAGCGCCGCTGGGAGCGGAGGAAGTCGGACCTGGACTTCCTCCACCTGCGACTCGGCATCGCGAACATTCCCACCAGCCTCGCCGCCATGGCCCCGGGCGCCGTCCCGACCGAGTACGATCCCATCCTTCTGGAGCAGGCTCAGGTCATCGTCGGAGCTCACACCGTCCTGCCCCGCGCGCCTCTTGCCCTCGACCTCGACGGAGCCGGTGCCGTCTCTCTCATCGGACCGCGCCACGTGACCCGCAGGATCGCCCGCCTGCTCCTGGTCGAGGCGGCCGTACTCCATGCTCCCGAGGACCTCCACATCGCCCTGGCATACGACTCTCAAGACGCTGAGGAATGGGACTGCGTCTCCCGCCTGCCCCACCTGCGCGTCCACGGCGCCTTCGACGGGCCGACGGCGCTGCGGCGCACCGGCGCCACCGTGGACGATCTGACCCCCATCCTCCGTCCCGAGCTGGTAGAGGCCTCCAGGGCGGCCGCCCGCATTCCTCGCGGTCCTCGCGGCAACCGGCTGCCGCTCACCAGGGCCCGTCTCCTCGCCGTCGTCGAGGACTCCGGCCCGGCACGCGAGATCGCGCTACCGGATTCGGGGGTGGGCGCGGCCGACCTGGGCGTCACCGAGATCCACCTGGTCACCGACCGACTTCAAGAGCCCAGCGATCCCGCAGTACGTCTGACCGTGCAGGAGGACGGATCCCTCCTGGTCGAGGATCTGCGCGCTTCCGAGGATCCGATGGCCGATGACTCTCAGCCCCCGCCGCCGGTGGTCTGCGCCCCGGACTCCGTGGGGATCGCCCTCGCGGAGGGAATAGGTCGGGCACTGTCCCCCTTCAGCCTGGGCCGAGCGGCTGAGCGCACAGACGACTCCGAGACCACGACCTCCCTGCGGGACCTTCTCGGAGTGCCCGACCCCCGCGCCATCGACGTCCAACAGGCCTGGGCACCGCGTTCTCCTCGGGACTTCCTCCGAGTCCCGATCGGTTCGGACGACAACGGCCTGCCCGTCCTTCTCGATCTCAAGGAGTCCGCTCAACTGGGGCTCGGGCCCCACGGCCTGTGCGTCGGTGCCACGGGTTCGGGCAAGTCCGAACTATTGCGCACCCTAGTGACGGCCCTGGCGACCACCCATGGCCCCGAGGATCTCACGATGATCCTCGTCGATTACAAAGGCGGAGCCGCCTTCGCGCCCTTCACCGAACTGCCGCACGTCGTCGGCCTCATGGACAACCTCGCCGACGACGCCGGACTGGTCGAGCGCGCCCACGCCTCGATCGCCGGCGAGGTCGTACGCCGCCAGCGCCAGCTGCGCGACGCCGGTAACTCGCCAGACATCAGTCACTACCGGCGTCTGCGGGAACAGCATCCTGAAATGGTGCCGATGCCGCATCTCTTCCTCATCATCGACGAGTTCGGAGAGCTCCTCACCGCCAACCCGGACTTCGTAGACCTGCTGCTCACCATCGGACGCATCGGCCGATCGATCGGCGTGCACCTGCTGCTGTCCAGCCAGCGCATCGAGGGGGGAAAGCTCCGCGGGCTGGACACCTACCTGTCTTATCGCATCTGCCTGCGGACCTTCACCGAGTCCGAGTCGTCGACGGTCATCGGCAGCAATGACGCCTTCCACCTGCCCGCCGCCCCCGGCTACGGGTACCTCAAGGTCGATACGAGCATCTTCACGCGCTTCCGCTCCGGCTACGTCTCCGGCCCGGCCGAAGACCTTGAAACCGAGGCTCTCCCCGACGACGTCGAGGACAAGGAACCGCTGCTCATGCCGGTCCACAACGGGCTGAGCGAGGAGCCGCTCGCGCCCTCCGGAGAAGAGACCATCCCCGAAGGGCACTCGGTGCGCCGTACCGTGGTCGACGTCGTCGCCGAGCAACTCGCGGCCGCCGCCGAGCGCCCGCGCCCCGTCTGGCTGGAGCCGCTTCCCAAACGCCTCACCCTCACCGCCATGCTCGGTGGCGAGCTTGTGGGCGGGCCAACAACGCTGGCTGCACCGGCCCTGGAGCGCTTCGCCTCCGGCGTGCGGGTGCCCATCGGCCTGATCGACGACCCCGCCAAGCAGCGCCAGGACCAGTGGGCCCTCGATCTCACCGTCGGAGGCGGGCACGTCTCGATCCTGGGGGCTCCGCAATCCGGGCGCACCACATTCCTGTGGACCCTGGCCGCCTCCGCCGCACTGACGATCTCCCCGGTGCGCCTCGCCTTCTACGGCATCGACGCCACCGGTGGTGGACTGGGCAGGCTGGCGGACCTTCCGAATGTTGGTGGTATCGCGACCCGGGGGGACCGCGAGCGCATGCGCCGCGTGCTCGAGGAGACCATCGCCATGCTCAACCAACGTGAATCCGTCCTGGCGCGTCACCGGATCGATTCCCTCGACATGCTGCGCAGGGAGCATGCGGAGGGCCGTATCCCGGAACTGCCCAGCGCCGACGTCGTCCTCCTGATCGACGGCATGGGGCTCCTACGCTCCGACTTCCCCGAGCTCGAGGACCTCGTCGACGAGATCCTGCGTCGCGGCGGCGGCCTCGGCGTCCATGTGGTGACAACGCTCTCACGCAGCAACGATCTGCGAATGGCGCAGCAGCCCATGGTCGGCACCAAGCTGGAGCTGCGTCTGAACGATCCGGTGGACTCGATGGTGGCGCGCAAGTTGTCACAAACACTGCGAGCCGACACCCCCGGACGCGTCCTGCGCCAGGACAAGCTCTTCGGGCACGTCGCACTGCCCGTGATCGACGAGACGGTCACCTCGGTGGGCGCTGCTCTTGAGGAGCTGGCCGGGCGCATCAGCGAGACCTGGCACGGGGAGGCTCCCGCGCCAGTGCGCCTGCTGCCGGACGTGCTCGCGCCGGAGAGCCTGCCCGATGGCGAGGAGATGCCCGACGCCCTTCCCCTCGGGCTGCTTCAAGACACCATGGAGCCCATTTCCATGGATCCTGAGACTCTTGACCCGCATCTGCTGGTTCTGGGGGACTCGGGCTGCGGCAAGACAACTGTTCTACGGGGCATCATCGAGTCCCTCGTTGAGCGTCATACGTCGGAGGAGCTCGTCGTCGCCGTCTACGACGTGCGCCGTAACGCCGTTGGCGCTTGCCCGGAGGAGTACCTCGGTGGACACGCCACCTCCTCGACCACCGCCACGGGACTCTCCTCCGCCATCGCCACAGAGTTGAAGACCCGCTCCGAGACCCTCGCGGCCGGGGACCCGATCGAGGGTCCTCGGATCATCCTGGTGCTCGACGATTATGAGATCCTCTCCGCCGGCGGGCAGGGGATCCTCGGACCGGTAGCGCCGTTCCTGCCCTCCGCTCGGGATCTGCACTTCAACGTCATGCTGTCCCGGCCCGTGGCCGGAGTCTCCAGCGCCATGTACGAGTCGACTTTCCAGGCCCTGCGGGACACCGGCGGCACCTGCCTGCTCATGGACGGCGACCGATCCGAGGGAAACGTCTTCGGCATGCGGCCCGAACATCTCAGACCGGGGCGCGGTTGGTGGATCCGCCGCGGCCGTCGTCCCCGTCTGTGCCAAATCGGCGCCTTCATCGACCACGACTGAACAGCACCGCCCCATCCGAACGACCCTGAGGAGCGATCTTGCCTCGTATCGTCACCATCATCTCGCCCGAGGTCCCCGAGACCCCCATGTTCGTCGGCGCCACTCTGGCGCGCACCCCGAAGTTCACCCTCAGCCCGACCCCCGACAACTCCATCCTGGGCATCGTCCCCCACGACATGCCGTCCCGTCCCGCCATTGAGACTCCGCACCCCTTCTTCGTCGTCGACCCCCGCGAGGTCGAGAGGATCGTCGGTGTGCAGCCCCCGTCCGCGTGGGAGCCCGCGATCCTCACGCACTGCTACGTGCCCTACGGCGCGGACTACGACATGTGGATCGACGTCGCTCTCGACGTGGCCGGCATGTGCGGCGGCTTCGCGGTCCTGGAGGGCGAGGTCATCCCCTTCCCCGAGCCGTGGCACTGGTCGCGCGGGGAGGACGGCCGGTGGCAGGCCGACTCGGACTGGATGGACGCCAATGTCGCCGCCTACCACGAGCGCACCGGCGGAACGAGGAACTCCGCCAGCACGGGGGACCTCAACCGCTGACGGCGGTCGTCAACGCGTCCTCGTAGGCGTCCACGTCCTCCTGCGCGAAGGCGCAGATGACGATGCGCAGGCCCGCCTCGGGGTGCGCGCCCAGCCACCGGTCGATCACCGAGACCACCAGTCGGGCGGCCTCCTCCTTGGGGTAGCCGAAGACCCCGGTGGACACCGAGCACAGGCCGACGGAGTCCAGCCCCGCGTCGGCGGCGACGTCGAGGACGGACCGGTAGGAGCTCGCCAGGAGAGCGCGGTGCTCCTCGGTGACCCCTCTCTCGACGACGGGACCGACCGTGTGGATGACGTGCTCGGCCGGCAGGTGATACCCGCCCGTGAGCAGGGCGCGCCCCGTCTCCTCCGGGCGGCCGCCGCGCCCCTCCATGTGCTCGGCGCACTCGGCCCGCAGGCCCGGTCCGGCGACGGCGTGGATCACGTTGTCGATGCACGTGTGCCCGGGCACCCGGCAGCCGAGCATCTCGGCGTTGGCGGCATTGACGATCGCCCCCGCGCGCAGGGTTGTCAGGTCGCCCCTCCACAGGGCGACGCGCTCCCCCAGCGGCCCGTCGACGCCGTGCGTGGCGGACAGGGCCGGCAGGGCCCGTGCGTCGGGGGCACCGGCGTCGCGGACGCGCTGGGCGGCCTCGGCCGCGAGCATCTCGTCGAGGTCCTCGCGAACGTCGTCGTCGGGGATGGGCCGGGGAGGACGGATCGTGAGCAGCCCGTCGAGAAGCCGGCGCAGCTCGACCGGTGGGAGCTCGGCCAGCGCGGCGGGCGGCGGGAACGCGGCGACGTCGCCCGCCCGAACGGCCTCGGTGGCGAAGTGCTGCGTGAGGCGGATCAGGCGGGCGACGTCGGCGTGCGCGGCGGCCGGTACGGACTGCGGCATGGAGCCAGGCTAGCGGTCGGCCAGCAGTCGGTGCGCAGCCGGACCGATCTCGACGCGGAACTCGACCGATCTCGGTACGGAACTGAACCGATCTCGGCGACGGGAGAGCTCCGCGGGCCGGGCTGCGGCGGTTCTGGCGCCGGAGCTCAGGCGCTGTAGTTCTGGGCGGAGAGGAACCAGCTCTGCTGCTCCAGGCGCTGGGTGTAGTCCTCGAGGATGCTGGAGGAGGAGGGGTCGGCCTCGTCCACGGCGTCGTGAATGTCGCGCAGAGTCGTGGTGACCGCGTTGATGGCGGCGACGATGTAGTCGACGGCGTCGGAGGTGATGACGCCGCCCTCGGGGGCCTCGGGCACCGAGGTCTGAGCGGCGATCGTCGCGGGACGGGCGTCGGGATAGGCGTTGATGGCGCGCATGCGCTCGGCGAGCTCGTCGGAGCCCTCGCGCGCGATATCGACGACCTCGTCGAGGTTGAGGTGGAGGTCGCGGAAGTTCGGGCCGACGACGTTCCAGTGGATCTGCTTGCCGACCAGGCTCAG
>ERZ772764.647-NODE-647-length-23442-cov-16.983666_pt1 | contig 23442 bp, 30 predicted proteins | sample MGYA00512163_ERZ772764 | MGnify/ENA primary metagenome ERZ772764 (study PRJEB29015, sample SAMEA2737903) | human oral metagenome | biome: human oral; feature: human-associated habitat; material: dental | place: China | collected 2094 ... | reverse complement strand
ACCCTGCCTGTCCGTAGGCATTTTTTACTCGGGTTTATATTTGCTAGAAAACATCATCTCATTTTCTAAGCCTAATAACTATATCATGTTTATAAGAGCTTGTAAAGGATTTTGTGAAACTTTTTTAAACAATTTCTTTTTTTGTTCGCGAAATATTACTCGACAATAAAAAGAAACCGTTTAAAATTGAAATTAAAAAACAAAAACAGGAACTAAATCGATTAGTTCCTTTGTTGAATCGTAAGTATAGTCAGTTATTCAAAATCTTATCTACTTATCTCGTGCTACTTGAACAGCTAGTTCAAAATCAGTCATCATATAATTTTCATCTAGGCGGATGAGACCATAGTACTCATTCCAAAATAGCGAATCACTGTTGCTGGACCACTTTAATCCATACCATAGTTGAGTGACATCACTTGTATGTGATGGGGGAATTGACCATAGATGCTTTTTAAAAGTTTCTTGAACAAGAGAAACATCCAGTCGAGTAGTCAAGTCAAGTTCATTTAATTTGAAAGTGATAGAATGTTTTTTAGCTGCCTCAATACTTTCCTTGTTAAATCGAACCTGAATAATCTTAGAATCTTCTAAAGCCACATTCTGGTCCTCAGCACCGTAAAAGGAAATACTCCCCAGTACTATGCCATCTTTTGCTAGGAGATAGGGAGCGTAAGGAACAGCATTGCTATCAAGCCTGAAGCCTTTTTCGATGGTAACTGTTTTATCTCCAGGATACTTTTGGAAACTTCCCTCTGTCAAGAGCTCTTCATAGTCGCTACCACCATCGCCCTGTCTTACATAGATGTCAAATCCAGCGTCCATCAGCTCACTGGATTTAGTTTCAGCTAAAATGATTTTACTTTCATTAATTTGTAAAATCGGTGCTTGAGGTGGCAAACCAATCGTGAGATTAAACGTGACTCCTACTAGAAAGACCATCAAAGTTATAAGGAGGGCAAGCATAGACTTCCCAGTTCGTTTTCTTGCATTGAAAAGGGCCATTAGAGCAGGTAGGAGGATCATTTTGGCTAAAATAGAATTCCCCACACCGCCTCTATTTAAGGTCTGAAAGGCAAAGATCCCTGCGATGGCAATCAGGGTCAGGTAGACCAAAATCTCGCCTAGACCCAGTTTTTCTGTTCGAGTTTGTTGATTTACAGGAGTTTCGTACAATGGCTGTCCATTCTCTTTCCTCTTTTTTAGAAAGAGATAAAAACCCAGACCTAGCAGCAGATTAAAGATTGCAAAAGCAATTAAAGTACCTATAATCACTGTTCTACCCATGGCTCTCTACTCCTTTATGTTCTCTCTCAAATCTTATCTTACTCTTTAGTACCCAATTCCCAATCAATAAAACCAGCAAGAAGAAGGGGCCGCCTTCTATCAGTACAATGGGTAAAGCCACTAGAGCAATCATCAAAAAACTAGCTTTCTTTTGACGCCAACTACTGCCCCATTCTCCGTTTATCAGTGCCCCTAAATAGTCGATGTAATCAGTAAACCAAGTCAATAAGGGATTTTGAAAATCATTGAGCCTTAGGTAAATGAACATAGCAGAATATAGCAAAACATAAAGAATTCCAAGGACTAGAATAATCTTTTGACTAGTTCGAGTAGCCTCTAGAACGATTTTTTCTCTCTTCTCTGGTTTTATTTCCTTGAGACTTGGATTCTTACAAGAGAGTTTTTCAAATCTATGGTCCAGAAATCGGTAGAGATAATATTTTTTTATATCACGCTTCATAAAACCCCCAATCTAGGAAAGACACTCAATTATAAATCATGGTTTAAACATCTAATTTCAAGGAATTTCCTTCCAAATAGACGGCTTTTGACTCAGTGATTTTGATTTTTTGATCTTCTGAAAAGCCAATGGTTTCACCGTCCTTTAAGGTGACATCACTGCCTAAAACATACTGAAGAATAGACAGGAGGAAATAATATAAGTCATCGCTATTCATAGGAGACTCGATAATTTCAATCTCAGTTCTTCCAAACTCTTTCAAACCATAAGTGTAAATACTAGTTTTATCTCCCTGGTTGATAATTCCTATATAAATCCAGAGTTGAAGTGGAAGCATTTCTTCTTTCAAAAGGTCAGTCAGGTCTAGATAAAGATCTTTGGGTAAGAGCAAGGTGGTAGAACCCTGATAAATACCAATAGCTGATTGACTAGTTTTTAAGATAGAGGCATTGACTTTAGTTAATAGGGAATAAGTTTCTACTGGCGAAAGATTGTCAGACAGGATAGAAACAATGGCGTGTTGTGTGTGCTCTTGTGTTTCCTTCTCAACATCCTGCCAGAGGTAAGAATAGGCATACAATTCTTCAAATTCTTGACTTGGGATAGGCAAATCCATTAAAGCCAGCGCAACGAGAGCACCATCAATCACAAAGGTTGCACTAGAATCATCCCCAGAAACTTCAGAAATTTCAAGCGCCCAGTGAGATTTCAATTCCTGAACGACCTGGTCTAAAGAATAGGCCTGCTTGCCTTTAAAGAGGGGCATGGACAAGATCAGTTGTTTTTTCTTCTCTGACTTTTCTTTCTTACTAGTAAATAGATTTTTTAAAAAATTCATAGGACTTCTCCTTTTTCTCATATCAGTTGGGAAGCAAAGCTATCTTGCTTAAAGTGAGTCGTCATACCAAGTTTCCTCATCCTCAAAACCGTAGAATTTCTCATCAAGTAGCCAATTTCCATCCACCAATCTAAGTACAAACTGATGCTTCATTTCTAAAGCTTCTTGATAATGGGTGATGACTCTTGCTTCTTCAGCTTTTGTCATGATAAAAGCTACAGAAAAATCATTCGTTTGAACATAGTTATACTCACTTGGGGAGCCATAAGAATTTCGAACTCCTCCTTCCAAGCATTTTCGAGTCACTTGTCCAGTCATAAGTTGGATTTGTCTATGAAAATAGTCATCCATAAGATCATTCCACTTTGGATGAACTTGATTTGCTGGGATGGCAAGGGCTTCTTTTTCCTTATCCAGTTCTCTGTTACGCTCAAAAATTTCCTCTTCTAACAAGGTTAAACTTTTGAGTAAATTAAGCAAGGGTGGGATGATTATTTCCGCCATGGCTCGATAGTTTTCAGGGGTATTTTTATAGTTCACTCTCATGATTACTCTCTTAACTTTCCTGGATTAATTGCTTTACTTCTATGTCTGAAAGTTGTCCATCCATGTAGAGTTTCCTAAGTAAATCTTTATCTACGGTAATTTCATAATAGTCAGTCACAAACTCATGAAATCTCTCAAAGCTATCAAAAAGGTAAGAGAGCAACCATTCTCCGCCATCCTGATCTTGGTAAGTGTGTTGATGCGCGTGACCGTCATACCAGATAAAGAAGGTTGTTTCATCTTTTTGTTCTTCTGAATAAAGTGAGACATACTTTTCATCCAGTCCATTATAAAAACCATCGATGATATCTTGATTCCACTCGTCAGCAGCAAACTGGCTTAAACTGCTTTCATGATCAAAGCCTTTTATAAGGATCATTTTATCAGTCAAAATCACATCTAAAGAATCACCAGAGCCATTGTCAATAAGGTAGCGGAGTCCATAGTCTTCCTCAGTCTTAATCACAAGTCTGAGCCAATCCTCACTCGGATCTGTTAGAAACTCATCAATGACAAGCAAGGCATCTAAGCGAGTCTTTATCTTGTCCCAATTAATCTTTCTCATCTCTAAAAACCTCCATCTTATTCTTGCAATTTATCAAGATCACAAGCCCTATAACGAGCTGTTAGATAGCCTGAAAAGCTAATCTGAGGGATATTCCACTCATTAGGCAAATAAATCGAACAATCTACCTGATCACCTAGAGGGGAACTTGCTGAGAAGACATATCTTCCCAAATCCTCATTATTAAGATTTCTTTCAACTTGACTCAATCTGCTAGTATTGAACCAGTCTTTAAACAGTAGCCAGATTTGCTCGGCATCTTCGTTTAATAGGGGGACTTTCAAATTGTAGCTGATTCCGACTCTACATCTTTTTTTGAATCCTGACTCATCAGCCTTACAAACTTTTATGGATCCCTTATCATACTGCCAGTTATCACTATCTAATAGGGGAAATTGAACAGATAGATTGTCTTTAAATCCCTGCATAGTATCAAATAAATCTTTGGAGGCAGCTTCGAATAATTCTAGTTCTTCCATAGTCTTCTCTTTAATTTTCATAGCTAATCACATTTCGATTTAATCTGCATCAACCCAGATATGGTATTTTTGACAATGTAGACATCTAAACAAATAACCACAGATAGGCCCGTCTTTGACCAAGTAGTCTTCTACCTCTTGATATTCTTCACGCGCTTCATAGTCTTCCAAGACTTGCTCAGCGATTCCCATATCCTTCAATTCTCGAGTTCCAACTGTACCCAAGTAAGCACAATAATCTTGGCAACAAGAAAGCCAATATTCTCCCTGCCAACTAGAGTAGCCTGGGGTCTGACAAAAAAGTAGCTGATTCTTTTCTGGATCCAATTCACCCTGCCACTCGGCATCTTGGATAAATTCTGCATCGAATTTCTTAGCTGCTTGACCATTTGCAATACAAAATGGACAAAGGTTCTCTATGTTGTCAATACAATAAGGGATCAAGTCATAATAAATATTGCTTTCTTTCCCACAAGATGGACAAAGCTTGGCTTCTCCTTCAACAAATGAACCTGTAGCTAAGGGATCTGGATGATAGAGAAAATGTGGCAAAGACTGTAATAACTCCTGACTCTGCTTTTTATCTTCTTTTCTTAGGGGACGAGGAAGGGCATAACGATCACCATGACTCTGATTCATTTCTTGTAAACGGCTCAGTTTCTTTTTCTGTTTTCGATCTGGTTTATCTAAGATTTCGGTAAATAAGCTATAGGCACTAGTGTAGAGACCCAATTGTTCATAGAGGTCAACTAAGACTTTTTTAGCTTCTAAATCATCAGACTTAGCTAATTCATCAGCCAAATCATAGAGTGCCGCAACACTTGAAGGCTTTCCATCTTTAGCATGGTATTCCCTTGTCCGGGTGATATATTCTTATAAATATGGATTCATCTGACTACCTTTTCTTACATGGATAAATTCTGATTAACAAATGGTGACGAGGACAATACCATTTAAGCCTAACATTGCTTTATATAAATATTTCATTTCATCACCTGATTTTAACCTCTTATTGTCAGACAGTTAGTAAATTTCATACACAAGCTCTCTATCAACTTGAAAATATTTGTCGAATTTCACTAAAAGATAAAGGGATCCAGCTGGAGAGACACCGGCATCATAACCTAGAGCAAATTCGCCATAAGAACTACTTTTATCCAAGATTAACTCCCTTAATTCCAGTTCTGTAACTGCTTTATCAGGCCAATTATCATGGATAACCTTTTGAGCTTTTTTATCAAGGTGTTCCAAGTTTCTATATAAACTAGTCATCAAATCATCTGATAATAAGACCAAATCCTGTTCACAGTAACCTGTAAAATAAATATTTATGTCTTTATTTAGATATCGCCCTAGAAAATAGATCCCCGAATCATGTTTTTCCCAGCTTATTCCCTTCCATAATGCCAATAAATCTTCTTTGTTCATTTATTACCTCAAGCAGTTTTATTCTTTTAGGAATGTTTAATAAACTTTCTAACAAATAGTGACCAGGACATTTCCATTGAGCTCCAGAATCTTTTTGTAAAACTCTTTCATATTTACAAAACTGATTCGAATTTCATCCTTGATTTCTTCCTCTTCCTCAAGATAATCCCAAATATCAGGATACAAGTCGGCTTTCTTGCAGGCTTCCATACTAAAGTCTTCCAAGGCTCTGTGCATGTCAAAACTTTCTAGAGCTTCTATGATTTCGGCTATCTTATTTTTTTCAGTATAGGCTATGTACTCAGACACTTCTTCTAAAGGAGTCACTCCTAAAACCGCTTCTCTCAAGGGATTGTCATCCAAAAATTCTGAACTACTAAATCCTGTCAAGACAAAGACCAAGGCATCCCACATTTTGTCAATATCTAGTAAGATATCATGACTATCAGCGGAATCCTCTGCAAAATCTAACAAGTCATCTTCTTGATTGGAAAGACCTTTTATTTGATCTAATTCATCGTCTGGTAAATATTGATAATTGGCAATCATTCCCATGATTTTACTCCTTTGAATCAGTTAGTATTATACGGATCTTTCTAGCTCTATTTCCCTAGAAAATGCTATAATGGAGCTAAGAAATTGTTTTATTGAATGTTAAATAGGGGGAAATAGTAATGTTCACTAGTATTGTTTTGGGTTTTTATGCTCTTTTCTTTCTATCCTTGTCCTTTACTATCTATCTCTATATCAGACTTGTAGTTGCGGTCAGACAAGGGAAAGATGTCCCAAAATGGATCTATAAACTCGGCCATGCCATTCAAGGTAGAATTCACGTTGACTATGAAGAAATCACAGATGCTAATGCCCTTAAAGAGATTCATTGGTTCTTGCTGATCTATTTAATCGTAAATCTACTGGTATTGGCTGGCTTCTACTATCATGGCAATAGCTTTCCGCAAGCAATTTATGAATGTTTGAAAAAACAATTTTTTATCGTACTTGTTAGTATGGTTTTAAAAAGTATTGGTAAATTTATTGTACTAGCTATAAGAAAAAACTTTCATAACAGTCATGCTTATGCATCAACCAACGCTTTTGTCGGGACAGCCTTTTTAACGAGTTATGTTTTTATGTTTTGCATGATGATGAGTGGTCTTCCATCTCAACCTGTTCCAGTAACCATTCAAGATACCACTGTCATTATCGGGGAGAGCAAGGCTTCCGAGCTTTTAGAGCAAGGTTTCACCTTCAAAGATAAAGGTGCAAATAGTCCTATCACCAATCCAAAAAACGACCATTTCTACTACGGCCAGCTTCTCGAAATCAAGCGTGAAGATCAGTCCTATGGTTTTATGATCCTTACTCCTACTGGCAAAGATACTGATCAACTCAAAAACTGTGTCATTACCTACTATAGAACGCCTAAGGATGCCCATCAATTGCAGGGAATTTCTATCAATCATGTCAGTTTAGCAAATCTCAAGCTCCAAGATTTTCAAACAAGAAAATTAATCGATATCTTTGAAGTCAATCCTGCTGATTACAATGTCGCTGAGACTGACTCAAACTACATCCTAACCATTCAAACGGCAGATTACGACCTCTGGAAAAGATACAGGATTGAAGCCAAGTTCAATTCAGATGGTTCCATAGATAGTTATGGTGTTAGAGCTCAACACAGTATGTGGGAATGATTGACCATTTTCCCCTTTATCACATAAGCATTAAACTGAAAAAACATCATCGACAAGTTTATAGGTTTCGATGCGAAGGCCAGAAGAGCCCATATCTCTAGTGATTTCTTCATAAATATCTTCTAAATTTTGGGCTGGTGCTAGCATCCAAAGACTAAAAGGTCTAAGTTTCACCTGTCCAATTTTTTCAATATTATCTAATAATTGCCCTAAATCTTTGTGATTGAACCAGCAATCTGTAACGAGAGCAAACTTTGTATTGTCCATCTTACAGGAGATATGACTGGTCAAAAAATCATCGATGGTGGGCCGTTTTGTTTGTAAGAGGCGCGTGCAAGCCAGATGGTACTCAAGCTTTCTAGGACTCTGATCAACCATAGATACAAAGACAAGACCATACTCATCTTGGAACTTAACAGCAAGGATATCCCCTTCTTCAAAATAAGGTTTGCGTTTAGTTTTGGTTTTAGGGACCTTTAGAGGTCTAGGATTTTCAGTTTGCAACTGAACTGCAAGTTTTTCCAAGACCTTCTGCCTTTGCTTCAAAGCCTTTGGATCTATTTCCAACCAAAATGGATCAGTCCCTTTTTTGATAAGCTCTAAGGTTTTATCTCTGATATCGTCTGTCAGGTGACCAATCTTCCACAACGAGTAGGCAAGAGCAGTCCAATAAATTTCTGTAAAAAAGTCTGTTTGACAGTAATCTTTTTCCGCATCGAGAATATCCTTGATGATATTTGCTACATGTTCACCATCTCTATAGCGACCAACTACCTCATTGTAAATGTCATAACCTTGATCACTGTCAATGATTTTAACGCCATCAATAGCCATACTCAACTCCTAATGCTCAATCAACATCTTATTGATAAATCTCAAAACTTATTTAATCTTATGCTTATTCATTTTCTCTTGGAAAATATCTGTAAGAATTTGTCGCAATTCTTGAGCTTCCTTTTCAGGAAGTTGGCCTTCTTGTTCAGCTACAGCATACAACTCTGGATACTCAAGCGAGATTCTCTTAACAGTACGTGTAATGGCATGTTTTCTAACAAAAAATGGAATCCGTTTAATCATATCTTGAGGAATTAATGCGATAATCTTATCGGCAGTTTCCTTATCGTTCAGCTTAGAGAAAGTGAGTCCCTTTTTAATCATCTCTTGTTCTTTTTCTGTAAAATCTTTAATATCCATTGTGTCTCCTTATGAGTATTTTATTTACTTCTATTATACTATTTTTTTAATTGGTCGAATGAAAAATCTCTATAAATCCTCTCTTGCCCAAGAACGGAATCTGTTGTAACAGGTAGTTTTTCCAGCAAATCTTGGATATCAATATCATTGGGAAGAGGATTAAATTCTCCCAGACTATTTTCCTGAAGATGTGCTGCAAAGATAAACTCTCCCTTTTCCCAATCCATAGCACAATCATTGATAACATCCACCGGCGACAGATCCAGTAGTTCTTGCTCTTGCGATATAAAAGTTTCGTAGATAAACTCAAAAATAGCTTCCTTATCAATTTTTACAACTCTTAATGTATATTCATCCATGCTTGCTGTCCTCTAATCATATCAATTTAACTATCATTCGGTTGGTAACTTCTTATCCCACTCTTTAGGCAAATCATCCCCAAAATACTATTTTTAGAGTTGAACCCACTTATCATTATCCATAATAAAGGACTTCGCTAGATCTTCACCTGTATAGTTTTCGTATTTTGTATCTAGATATTTGTAGCAATCTTCCTTGGTTGCAATTTTGATAGCTTGATAAGGCTCCTCAAAGGTTAACTTTTCGACAAAGAGATAACCGTCCTCGCTTGGCACAAATATGCCGACATGACCGATAAAGAGAGATTGACCATCCAAGTCATCATGAACTACAACAGACAGCACTCGAGCATTTTCATTAAACTTGAATTGAGAAAGGAATTGTTCCATCTTTGCAGCATGCACCTTAACATCTGTCGTTGCTTCGGTCTTGACTCTTGAGAATAAAATATCAAAAGCATCCTTGTCTTCTGCATCAAAGACCTTACCTTTGTCAATGGCATCATTATCGACAAACAAGAGAGAATCATCTTTCTCTAATTTAGGAATTTCGATAGAATTTTTTAATAAACAATAACTGTTAATACGACAGTTGGTACCGACAAAATCACCCTTTTTAGGCGTCCAAAGATTGCTTATCTTTTCAACATCATAGTCTGTTTTGGTAAATGTAGAAAAATCTCCAGTTAAGCCTACTGAACCGACAGTCGCGTTGTAATCATTGACAAGGTTGAAAAATGCATCGGCACTATCTTTATCCAAATGTGCAGCCAAGGCTTTTCGAACTTCTTCTGAACTTTCCTTGCTATTGAGGTTGCTATAGGTTCCTTAACCACCTTAGTAGTTGAACTATTCTGTTTTTCCGTAGATTGGTTTTGGTTTGTACCACAGGCAGCTAAAGTAAAGAAAGCTAAACCACAGCAGCTCATTAATCTGATTTTTTAGATACTTTCATAAAATATTTCCTTATTTACTAAGATTTTTCAGGTCGATTAGCTTCTCTTATATTATAGTTCAAATTTATTTTAAGTCCAAGCATTTTGCTGAATAAAGTAGATTTTAAATCATTAAAAAGGAAGCTGGCACACAGCACGCTCCCTAATAAGTGAAATATCTATGAAATCTTTAATTTTAGTCACCTTTTAGCTGTACCTGTGTACGTGCTATAAGGTCACCTAGATGTCGCTTATCCTTCCTGAAAACCATCATTACAAGTAGGGCAACTGCGAGGAGAGTAGCTAAAAACGAGAGAATAATAGATAAGGAATCAAACTCACTATAGAAACCATGTATCGTGCCCATATGACCTATTTGCCAAGGAAAAAATTTAATGGTGTTTCTAAGCAAGCTAGCTTGCACTGTTTTTTTCTTGTAAACCAATTGAAGTCCTGCTTTCGCCTTCCCGAAACTCCCATTTTTTGTATAATCTAAGAATGTAAAAAGTAGAATGATTGGCAAAACAGAGGTAAAAAATACAAGACGCTGCGACTGAATTTCTGTAAACTCTGGAATACCATTAAAAAAAATAGTGTAAAAAAGCATAGAACCCAAAAACAGAAGTGCTAAATAAGCTAGAATGAAAAGATAATCAAATAGTAATTCAATCATTCTTTTTTTAAACGAAATAGAATTAATTGCTAAAATCTTCCTCATCATCTCCTCCTTTGTTATCTACTATTCTTTTCAAAAGTTTTATTCTTTCGGTTGAGAATAGACCTCGATATGCTGATTTAGCACCTTGATTTCTACTGGTAGGTCATCAGATTTGTCACCATCAACATCCGTTTCCAACTCAACATCTGAAGAAATTTTAATATGTCGAGCTTTCAGATACTCGATATTGTCATTTACGACAACATCCCCTTTTAATAAATCAGGGATAACTGACAATTTTGTAAGGATTGAGGCATCTTTTAGTATCAAAATATTGGCATAGCCATCCTTGTCTTCATCAAAGATTTTTTTGTCAGCGAAATAATTTGTGAGGAGAACTAAAACATGACTGGCTGGGCCAATGTAATTACCATTATCTGTCTCAACTGTAATGTTAAATGCTTGATCTGTAACCACAGACTTCATGGTATTAATCGCATAGGCGAGCATACCAAACTTTGTTTTATCTTCTATCCCAACGTTGTGGATAGCTTCTGGCAAAGAGCCAATACTAAAGATATAACCAAAATAATTTCCATTTGATTTTCCAATATCAATCTTGTTTGTAGAACTGAAATCAAGCTCGTCAATAGCACTATCAATATCCTGAGAGATTTCTAATAGTTTCGTAATGAGATTTCCAGTTCCCCCTGGGATAATCGCCAGTTTAGGAATATAGTCTTTTTCAGCGATACCAGAAATTACTTCATTGACGGTCCCATCTCCACCAAAAACAAGAACAGCATCATAATGCTCTCGAGAAGCTTCTTCAGCAAAGTTTGTTGCGTCTTGCGCTTTTTCCGTAATTTTAATCTCTACATCATCAAAGTAGTCTCTAGCTTTATTCTCCAGCTTCACCTTATAATCCAAGGCTTTTGCACCTCCAGATGTTGGATTGATGATTACCATAATTTTTTTCATTTATTATTCTCCTGTCATTAGATTTTCTTACTTTAACTAACCATCTCAAGTTTGGTCCATATAAATTTTGATCGCTTGGTATTCCTGCTCTTTAGCATAGGCAAACACCTCTGAAGCTCTAATGTAATCAAAGATATTTTCCTCTAGATCTTCATCCCAGATCGATTCATGAAATATTTCATTCTCTTGACATGATTCATAGAAAATATCGAGGTGAACCTGATAAAACTCTTCATCTTCATTTGGAGCTTGCCTTACTAAAGATAGTTGAAACATTGGCTTATCAGATATAGCTGTAAATGTCCCTGTTTCAAATAAAATCATCTCATCCTCAATAGGCTCACGACACAAGTCTTCAAAGATTGCTACCATTTCCTCTAAGGGCATCTTATCGGTGATTCTTTCTCTTAAAAATTCAAGTGATTGCTTCATATTTTTTCTCTTTCTAGATGTTTTCGTTCTTAGAATAATCCTATTAAAAAATTGAATCCCTACACCTTTTATTATACTACATAAACAGAAAAAAAGACCTAACCAGCGGGCCCTTACCTTTGTCTCAGTCTAGATCTTTTTGATAATCGGAATAGCCACTGTAAGGACGTCTATCCTAAAATTAATTCCCTGTACTTGGTAGTGATAGATTGGGGCTAAGCAAAATTTAAAACTCACAGATACAACTTTCATCTCACATTCTTTAGAAATTCTCACGATTAACTTCTTCAAAATAGTCATCCAGATGATGGTAGATTTGCATATCTTCTTCTGAACCATCTTTCAAAACTGCAAATACCTTCACTTTATCATCATTGACAAATACGAAATTATGTTCACCAAAATAAGCCTGATAACCCTTGTCAACTAAGGTCCAAAGTTCATCTTTTGTTAAACCAAAAATATCTTTTTTTACAAGATAGGTTTTCCCGATTTCCATTTTCATGATAGATATTTCTCCTTAAGAAGCTAGATAGTGCTAGATGTTTCTCTTTACTGCTCAATCCGTCTACTAAAGCAGTGGCATACACTCACAAAGAACTTTGGTTGACTATTGAATATCTTCCATCGCTTCTTTCACATATCCTTCGACATCTTCAATCTCTACAAAAAGCGGGTCTAAGTGGCATAAGAAGTGCCAATCTTCGGTGTCGCGTTTTCTGTAGATAATCGCTTCACCGTCTTCACTTCCGAAAAAGCTTCTGTCGACTTCGTACCCTTTGCTTTCTAAGAAAGCTTTTGCCTTGCGGAAATTTGCTTCTCGTGCTTCGACATAAGCTTTCACTTCATCGTTGTTAACGACATACGCGTCTACTTTTGTAGCTCCTTCGACCACTTTATCGTTTTTAACGGATAGATTCGAAATTTCTTTCCAAATAATGTCCACGTTTTCTTCAGAATTAAACGAAAACCTAGATAAAGGGACAATATTTCCGTTAAAGACAATCTCCATATAATCCGATAGATTTTTTGAATTAAAATATTCCACTTCAAAACCATCTTCGTTTTCTAATGTATACCCAGGGATTTGAGTTACAAATTCCCGTCCTTCTTCTAAAGTCTCAAATAAGACTAAATCCTTTGAATAATTGTTTTGGTACAATTCCAATATAACCATCGATAACCCTCCGTCATTCAGTATCGGTCCGCATAACGCCTATCTATTATTTTATTACAACCGTTTCTTCCCATCGTCTAAGCAACTCTTTCAAAGGTTCAGCGAGATAGCTATAGGCCTTGTCCTTGATCCACTCAGGAATTCCATAAGCTGCTTCTGCTATACTACCTGTAATTGCAGCGAGAGTATCACTATCCCCACCAAGGGAAATCGCATTTCGAATCGCATCTTCAAAATCTGTACTTTCAAGAAATACAATGATGGCCTGAGGTACTGTATCCTGACAGGTTTCATTGAAACGATACGTAGGACGGATGTCATCTAGAGATTGAGAAAGGTTATACCCATACTGCTGCTCTATATGCTCTTTTATGAGTCTCTTACACTCTATAGGGTTATCGTTGATTGGTTGCTCGTAGTCGCCACAGTAGCCTCCGAAGTAATACCGACACATAAAGATAGCATCAGACGTCGCCATAGCGCCCTTGATACCTTCTGTATGATTATGAGTCACCTCTGCAGAAAGTCGCGCGAGAGCTCTTCTGGACGGCCAGGCTCCCGTTCGTGCACAGAAACTACAATCCATGACCCAAGCACATGGAGAAACACGCATGGCAGAGCCATTGCCAAAGCTATTATAAGGGGAGCGGTCATTACTATGAATCCATGCATCAAACCTAGCACCATAACCAGCATCAGGATACATCCTACCATATTTCTTCATGGAATCAATAAAGTCATCCTTCTGTCCACCGTTCATGATTGCTTCTGCCACAGCACAGGTCATCACCGTATCATCTGTGAAAAAGCAGTCATCCCTAAACAAGGGAAAATCCTTCGTTTTAATATTGTCCCATTCGTAAACAGAACCAACAATGTCTCCAACTATTGCTCCTAGCATAAGATTTCTCCTTCTAAGTTTTTATAATGCACTCTCAACTTCTCTAATATTCTTTTTTCTCCATAATTAAAATAGATATTTTTATAGCAATTCCTATGATAACAATACTAACAAAGACTATTCCAAGAAAAATTATTACCCTCGAATTCTTTAAGAAAAACTCCACAACATTAGTCAGTAAATCTGATTTTGCTTTAAAAAGACTAGATAGAGCAAATACTGTAAAGTATGTTATAACCATGATAAGCCTACCTTTTTCGGCACCGTACTTTAGGATAAAAGGAAGTTGAATAGCTGATATCAAAATACTTGCAACTAATGTAATTAGTGAGATAAATATGATGCTGTCTATTAACATCTCATTTTTTATTACCAATTGAACAAATAAACATACTGAACCGACTAACCCAAAAACAAATGCAAAAAACAATTTACTTAGTACAAAGCTACTCTTTTTTACAGGCATTGAAAAGGCAAATTGTTCAAATTTTGATTTCGTATCATAACCAAAAGCGATTGCAGTTAAAATTAACGGTATCATTGTACAAATAAGCGGTATCATAAAAATTTCATTTTCATATACCCCATACACAATGAGTGCAATACTGAGAGTAATTGTTAATAGTAGTGTTTTCTTTAAAGTAGCTATATCTTTTAATATCAATGCAGTCATTATCTTTTACCTCCTTTCACAAAATATATCATAATATCTTCGATAGACGGTTTTTGTAATCTGATTCCATCTGGAACAAGATTTCTTTTAACAAGTAACTCTTGTCCAAATGAGTGTATCCTTCTTCCAATTATGGCTTCCTCGTCAAGATTTTCAACTTCTTCATTAGATAAAGTGCAGATACCATAGTTTTCTTTGAGTTCATCCTTTGGTTCAACAAAAAGAACTTTACCATCATTGATAAAAGCAATATAATCTGCCACCTTCTCTAAATCTGATAGGATATGTGACGAAATTAAAATTGTATGATTTTCATTTTGCATAAAGTCAAGAAGAAAATCTAAAATTTCCTCCCTTACAATCGGATCCAAGCCACTCGTAGCTTCATCCAATATAAGAATTTCTGCATTATGAGATAAAGCTACTGCCATCGATAATTTCATTCTCATTCCACGAGAATAACTTTTAATAGTTTGTTTTTCAGATAGATTAAATTTCTTTTTTAATTGATAGAAAAATTCTCTGTCCCATTTTGAATATACCCTCGAACAAAATTTTTCCAAATCAACAAGTGTCATTTCTTCCGGCACTAATAAATCATCAAACACTACTCCGATTTTATCTTTCAATTCAAGACTGTTAAGATTATCATAACCTAAAATTTTAATTTCTCCTGAATCTTTCTTAAGTAACCCTAACAATAATTTTATGGTTGTACTTTTACCTGCACCGTTTTGACCAATGTATCCGATGATAGTCCCTTTAGGAATAGAAAAATCTATTGGTCCTAATGTAAAGTCATCAAACTTTTTAACCAAGTTTTTGATTTCGATAGCATAATCACTCATATTTTCCCTCCATATAATTACTAAACATCTCTACCAACTCATCATTGGTCACACCTGCAATAGCTGAAAGCTCAACAATATCTTGCATCTTTGATTCTATTTGTTTCAAATATTCTTCTCGAATAAGCTCTTTATTTTGAGCTGCAACAAAATTACCTTTACCTTGAACTGAATTAATGAAACCATCAAGTTCCAGTTCATCAAAAGCTCTTTTAGCAGTTATCATACTCACTCGAAGTTCTTTAGCTAAGAATCTGATTGATGGCAATTGCTCGCCAACCTTTAATTCTCCCGAAATAATCTGAGCCTTTATTTGATTTTTTATCTGTAAATAAATCGGATTATCACTTGAATTATCAATTTGTATATTCACCCTCCATATCCTCCTAACTATCCAGCTGTTTTACCTGTTTATATTATACCATAACAGTTATATTAGCTCAATATTTAACAATCTGTATGAGCCATATTATCGTTTAAATTGATTACTTTTCAGTTGCAATTTTTAATATAACAAAAAGCCTTACAATTAAGGCTTTTATAATTTTTTGCTACAAAGTTTTAATGTTTTTACTAGCAACAGCGCAGGTCATGACAGTATCATCTGTGAAAAAACAATCCTTCCGAAATAATGGAAAGTCTTTCGTTTTGATATTGTTCCATTCGTAAACTGAACCTACAATATCACCAATAATTGCTTCTAGCATAAGTTTCCTCTTTATGGCATATCAGATTCGTTACACATTTCTAATGAATCACTCTTTAAAAATGGCACCACCAAATCAATCCACTCATAAGGCAGGTAAGCTGATAAATAACCGTGGTTATACCCCTTTGCTTCATACAAAATTGTATTTGAATGTAGCTGATGAAATAATTTCGCTGATTCTTTCACACAGTACAATTCTTTTTCACCATAGATATACAAAACCTGAGCCTTGCTAGCAGAAATCATATTTTTCAGCTTGTAACATCCCATATAGTTTTTGTAAATTGTCACCAATGTTTTGACAGGCGTCCTTGGCAAATCTTCCAAATAATAAGCTTTTATTTCCTCTGGATAAGCCAGTTTAGGATAGAGTTTGTTCATCATGCTTAACTGAAGTTTGCAAGAGAATTTATTGAACATCAGTTTACCAAATAGAGACACTAGAAAGATACTGATTTTAGCTAACCTTGGTTGAGGAATACAGAGGCTTCCATCTATGATGGCCTTCTCAGCAATTTCACTGTCTAAAGACAAAAGCTCCATGGCAATTTGACCACCAAGTGAAACACCACCGATTGCAAACAATTTCCCACCACAGTTTGCTTTGATATAGTCTAGAATCTCCAAAGCAGAATCTTCTGTAGAAACATAATCAAGTTGATATTCCTCGCCGTGGCCATTCAAGGTGGGTAGAGTGACACGATACTCCTCCGACAAGATCCGTGCTTGACGAAGATAATTCCACCAAGAACTACCACCACCATGTATCAGTAAAATAGGAGGCAAATTCTTATCACCAAATTCATGGAATTTCATGTTTAAACTCCTTACTGTGAGACTTTAACTCGTAGTGATAAAAATCATCTGTTTTAAAGATAGTTAGATATATTTGAAATTGAGCAAATAATCCTGACATTTCCCCAAATTGATATTCCAACGTTTATATTAAAGATTATTTCACTATTTTTGGCAAATGTTCTCAAGTTGGACACCCCCAAGTTCCTCTTAATGAATCAAGGATGAATTTGATAAAACTCAGAATCGTATCTAGTTTGTTCCAAAGTCTTTTTTTTGATAAAATATAATTAAACACAAAGGAGAAACACTATGGGAGCTTTCGAACTAAATAATCAGCCACAACTACCTTATATCACTATACAAACTGAAAAAGAGGTTTCCCGTGAACAATTCTTAGAATTACTTGGCACGAAAACTGATATTAACCTAGCAATACGTTTTATTAATGGTCATCAAACTAGAGGTGGATACCTATTCTCTTTCACTAAAGAATCTGAAGATGATTATATTTTGAAAAGCATTGACGGTGAAAAAATAGCAACTTTTGATTTAGAGTTTTTAATTAGGTATATTAATCATGCTTCTGGACTCAAATTCGATCCAGATATTTTAGACTATTGTCAAAAAGTTATAAACTTAAAAAATGATTAATGATATTTCAAATTTATCGTGATTATAAACGAATGAACGGAGGAGTTTGTAGGGCTCCCCTTTTTCATTGACAACAATTAGATTTAAGGAAGATAATTTGGAATATTTTTAGGCTTAATATCCCTGACTATTATATCAACTTTCCTTTCCTGCATTAAGTATATTGTCACTTTGTATTTATCAGTAAATTTCACTAAAGTGTTTAGCTTGTGATTTATCATAAATTCATTCATTTTTTTCATTGAGGAACTCTTATCAATTCTACTTGCTAGAATACATGCAAAGTCCAAAGATTTATACCCCACTATTTTACCTTTTTCGCATATCTCTGTTATTTCTCTATCCGGATACATATAATTACATTGGGAATCTGCTAAAATTTTAAATCCTAACCATAGCACTTCCTGTTGAAATGCAACATAATTTTTAATAGTATCTTTCATCAGCAAACTTGTAGGTGGTTCATATTGAAAATCTTCTTTCCACAATCTCATTAGTTTCCCATAATTCCCTTGTTCTTTAGAAAAAATACTATCTTTCCCGGTAACAGCGAATCTTGCATCAAAACCTTGTATTGAATTACCAAGGTCTTTCGGTGGATTATTTAGCCAATAAAAATCCCTTAATTTTGCTAAATGGTAAGCACTAAATACATAAATATTGTGGATAAAGGGTGCAGAATCCCAATTATAATTACTTGATTTTTCTATGTTCCAATCCCATAAACAAACAATCAGGTAATCTGTTTCAGGATGAATATCTTTTATCAGAGTATTAAAATTGGCAGATTTTTCTTCTGCAATACATTGCAACGTCTTTATCTCTAATCGGAGTTTCCTAGCACCTGTTCTATCTCTAACTTCTAAATCTGGAAATCTGTTAGCAACGACATAAGTCCAATATAAGGAATCAATTTCGTTTTGTTTTAATAAATCATTTGAAATTCTCGTCAATTCAAACTCAATTAAAATCCCCATTCTTGTTCTAACATCAGTTAGATTTCTCTCGTTCTGAGGAATAGTCTCTCCTTGATACAAAGCTATTCTTTTACGAGAGTCCTCAGAATTAAAATACTCTTGCACCCTAGGTAGATATTTTTTCCTAAGCCAATCAAGTGTATCCTGGACACTTTTTTGCCCACCCAAAAATTCATTCATTTGTTCTGTATCCATTTTACTCTCTTCCAGTCAATATTTTTGTAGCCTCCACAAGAGCAGACTGTTCAATATTCTTCGATTCATTTAATAATTCCATGGCCTTTTCATTAATTATCCTTGAGGAAGTACGAGCACTTTGTAATACATCAAATGCCTTGTTTTGAACTTCAATCGGTGGTACAGGAAGTTTAATATTCCTTAAATCTCTCATCCCTATACGTGGTCTTCCAATACCTGTTACCTTACTCATGATCTGTCCATAGACAAAGTCCGATCGGAGAATATCTGCTAGTAACGCTGGATTGATTAAATACTGACCGTTGCTGTCACGACGAACAGTAAGAACAGCACATTCTGACGAGACGAAACCACCATCTTCAAACGTCATATGAGAAATCTTTCTTAGATTGGGTCTCATTTTCGAAAATATAATATCATCTTTTTCGTATCTCTTAACAGCACTTTTTATAGCTTGTGATGGAGTAACCACCTGAATTGCAGTACCTTTTTTGGACTCAATATTTGCTAAACCTGTAAATTTGATGGAAGATATTTCTGAATCTGCAGCTGGTATATACGAAATGTTTCGTTCCTCACATAGTTCTGATAAGCTATATACAGGATAACGTGAGGAATTTAGTAACGTTGTACTTCTGTTCCTATAAGGATGGTGATATGTATAGTCCAATCTTTTTGTTGAATCATTTTTTAATTCCTCATCTAAATCAACAACAAATGTACCACTGTCGAATTGATTTCTCCCATGCCTAAAATCCTCCCACTCATTAAGGATAGTTGGAAAATCACTATTTAGAGACGGTTTCCCATTTGAGTCATAAATAAAATCTTCTTCACCGTTAGATTTCCTACCTACATTTTTTGCTTTAGCATAGAACGTTCTATTATTTATAGGTGATTTTGATTTTTTTATAATTAAAATCGATGTGCTCACTGTGGCATACGGTTGAAAAGAACTCTCAGGTAAGTCAATTACAGCAAGAATTTCAAAGTTATCTAACAAAAATTCTCGCACGTCAACGTTACTGGTAGAATTTAATACTCCTTGATCAATTACAACTGAAGCAAGTCCTCCTGTTTTTAATAGTTGGTAGATTTTTTCTAGAAATAACACCCCTCTTCGTCTTGAAACTTTTCCCCGTCCAAGTTCATACTTGTTAAGTAATTCTTCATTTTTGTAGTCACTACCAAATGGAGGATTGGTTATAACAATATCCACTTGATTATCAAAACGAGCCCCTGAGTCACCTAAACTACCCCCATCTTGAAAACTATTAACTGTGTATGATTTTGAACCATGAATAATTAAATTCAACTCTGTAATCCAGGAGAGTCTCTTGTCAATTTCTATCCCGATTATATCTAGGGCTTTGTTTTTTTTGATTGCTCGAGTTAAAAATCCTCCTGTCCCACTTGCTGGATCACAAACAACTCCTGATAGTGAATCCCCAAGTAAAGAAACTGCAAAATCAACAATATTAAAGGGAGTGAAAAATTGTTGATTATCATTTTTATCGAATGTCCCCTTGATTAACTCCTCGTAAGCTAAGCCTTTTAAATCAATTCCTATATTAAGAAAATCAATTTTCGATAAAATATCACCAGTTTCAAGCAACGTTTTTTCTGAAAGTAAAATTTCACCAAATTGTCCCTCAGTCTTAATACCATATTCTTGAATCAATTTTTTATATGTAGACTTAACCAATGTTGGGTATGTTGAGCTTTCAAAATCAAGATAATCACCACTTTGAATTGAAACAAACAATAACTTGGAAATTTCGTCAAATCTTGAAAGGATATTACTCTCTGAATCATTATCCCGAATTATTCTATTCAGCTTACCAATTAACCCACGGAGTTTATTAGTGTCAGGGACTACACTGGATTTTGATTCAAACTCTAATGATTTATCAGCTGATTCACCACCCATATCGCGTTTTAGCTGTATCAATTTATCCATCTGATAAATTCGATACCCATTTAGCTTATTTCGATTTGCCTTTAATTTTCCTTCTTTATCCCAGTTTCGAAGTGTAGCTCTACTCACCCCTAGAAATGTTGCTGCTTCTTGTAATGTAACAAAATTTTCCATGTTTGATAACCTTTCAACCTTACTAAAAGTAATGATACATTAAAAATTTTTTAAAGTCAAGCCGTATATCATTATTGAAGTTATGATAATCTTATTCACAAAATACAAAAATCGTGATATAATTATTGCATAATAAAGCAACAAAGGTATTATAACATGTTTTCAGGAATACGTCTTAAAGAAATAAGGATTGAGAAAAAATATTCTCAATCTGAACTTGCAAATCTTTTAGAAATAAATAGAGCTTCATACAATAAGTGGGAATCTGGAAAGTCCACCCCGAATCAAAAAAACCTTACTGCTCTCGCCAAAATACTAGATGTCCCAGTCACCTATTTTGAATCTGAATACAATATTGTCAATAATTATCTTCAGTTATCTCCTAGTAATCAGGTAAAGGCTGATGAATATGTTGAGGAACTTCTTATCTCACAACAAACCTCTAACGTAACTCCACTCTTCTCAGTCCAAGTACTATCAGATATTCAACTCTCAGCTGGTCTTGGAGAAGGATTCTTTGACGAGTTTGAAACTGAAACTGTTTACTCAGATGAAGAACAATACGGCTACGATATTGCCGCATGGATTGAGGGAGATTCTATGGAGCCTGTCTATAAGAGCGGTGAAGTCGCACTTATTCGCTCTAATGGTTTCAACTATGATGGGGCTGTATATGCATTATCATGGAATGACTCAGTTTATATCAAAAAACTCTACCGTGATGAGAATGGGTTCAGAATGGTTTCACTGAATAAGGACTATCCAGATAAGTTCATCCCTTACGAAGATGAACCAAGAATTGTTGGTCTAGTTGTAGGCCACTTCATGCCTGTAGAGGAAGTTTAGTGATGAAATTAAAAAATATTTTAGAACTTGGAACATACGGTTTCAATCCTGATTGTAAAGTTTAAATATTCAATATGGACAACTTTGAAGAACGACTAGAAAATGAAGGATTCGATGAAATTCTAATTCCTCAAAATGAGGATACTAAAATCTATCCTTACGCTTTTTTGATAGTAGATTCTATTTTGATTGCAATGACTAATGAAGCTCTTGATAATAGAAGAGTAGAAATATTTTTCTACTTTTTTAATTAAAATAATACTGGTATCTTTTTACATCCATAAAGGCTCGTACATGAAAATTAAATAGTATCAATTTCAAAACTCACAATCCAATCGACCATTCAGGTGATATTAGAAGTGGGGACGTTTCTATTCCCACAAACTCCTTGTCAATGGAAATAAACACGTACCCACAGGGTAAATGGAAATAGATTTTGATAATTTCTTATTATCACTTCTACTCACTCCAAAAAATTACTCACTCTAATACTCCCCCCCATACGACAAAAAGCCTTGCAATCAAGGCTTTTCATTATCCCTTTTGTTAAAAGGTTTTTACGCTTTTATCAGCAAAGCTACACACTCGGCGGTTCGCTGTTGCCGTATCGTTTCGTCGTAAACTCCTTACTCTACGACAGCTATCCCATGGGCGGAGCATCTACTTCTACTTCGCTACTATGTAGCTCGTACAAGTAGTGATACCGCTTCAACATGATGCATCTGTGAGATTCAAAAGGTTCAGTGAACCTTTTGAGGATTAACTGCGTTTCACTAACAAACTCACACACTCCACATGATGCGTTTGCGGAAACAAGTCAACAGGCTGTACTTTCTTCAACTCATATCCCAATTCTTGGTAGAGTTTGATATCACGCGCCATGGTTGCGACATTACAGGATATATAGGCGATGCGGTCAGCTCCAGTTTGGCTACTTGCTTTAATAAAGCTTTCGGTCAATCCCTTGCGTGGTGGGTCAACCAAGATAACGGTTGGTTGGATACCTTCCTTGAGCCAATTCCTCATGGCATTTTCAGCAGTGTCACAGACATAGTGGGCATTAGTAATCTTGTTTAATGCAGCATTCTTCTGGCTATTCTCTACTGCTTCTGGAATCACTTCAACACCATAGACTTCTTTGACATGCTTTGCAACAGACAATCCAATCGTTCCAATACCCGAATAAGCATCGATCACCACGTCATCTTCTTTTAACTCCGCAAAGTCAATGGCTGTTTGATAGAGTTTCTCCGCCATTTCAGTATTGACTTGGTAAAAGGCTGGGCCAGCGATTTGGAAGTCATTTCCCAACATCTGATCCGTAATATAGTCTTGACCATAAAGAGTCTTCCATTCCTTACCAAAAATCGCATTGGTATTCTGGTCATTGATATTCTGCATGACAGACACAATCTCTGGGAACTGCTTGATAACTTGTTCAATCAACTGCTCCACTCGGAAAACTTTAGAACGTGTAGTCACTAAGATAACCATGATTTGTCCTGTATAGTGACCACGACGCACCACAAGATTCCGAATCAAGCCAGACTGTTCCCTTTCATCATAAGGTTTCAAATCAAAACGACGGAGCAAATCGCGTAGAGCTACTACGACTTGATCAATGACAGGATCCTGGATAAAGAAATCTTCAAGGGGCATAAGGTCATGCGAATTCTTACGGAAAAAGCCAGTTTCCAAGACACCATTCACTCGACG
>ERZ772764.646-NODE-646-length-23448-cov-8.691275_pt1 | contig 23448 bp, 24 predicted proteins | sample MGYA00512163_ERZ772764 | MGnify/ENA primary metagenome ERZ772764 (study PRJEB29015, sample SAMEA2737903) | human oral metagenome | biome: human oral; feature: human-associated habitat; material: dental | place: China | collected 2094 ... | reverse complement strand
GCCGAGCCATGTGCTCCTGGCGATGGGCTTCGAGGAGGGGCCGGCCCGCTCCACGCTGCGCTGCTCCCTGGGCCGGGAGACGAGCCCCGACGACGTCGAGCGTCTGCTCACCGCCCTGCCCGCCGCCCTGGAGGGCGCCAGGCGAGCCTGGAAGGTGACGCACAAAAAGCAAGTAGGTGGGGATCAATAGCCGCGATAGGCGTATCGATCCCCACCTGTCTCAATGAAGTGCAGTTCCCGAAGGAACTGCAACCCCCTGGACAGCTTGAACTGTAGCGCGCATGTTGTTGCCTCAATGAAGTGCAGTTCCCGAAGGAACTGCAACTTGAGCGTCTGCACCGGCTCGTCCTCGAAGTCGAGGCCTCAATGAAGTGCAGTTCCCGAAGGAACTGCAACCGCCGAGGAGGTGGGGGAGGTCGCCGCGGCCCTCACGCCTCAATGAAGTGCAGTTCCCGAAGGAACTGCAACCGGAGCCACGCATCAAACTGTTGCTGTGCGTACTTGCCTCAATGAAGTGCAGTTCCCGAAGGAACTGCAACCGCGTCCCCGGATGGGTCACCGGCCACGATCCGCGCCTCAATGAAGTGCAGTTCCCGAAGGAACTGCAACATCAACGTTGCCAAGATAGACGAAGATGTGTCCCACGCCTCAATGAAGTGCAGTTCCCGAAGGAACTGCAACAGTCCGCTCAGTATAGCCCGCCAACAGGCCCATCTGAGGGCACTTCGCGAGCGCTCCAGCCGATCGCTCAGGCTCAGCCCCGCCCGCCTTCTGCTCTGTTCACCGCACTCCCGTCATTCCAACGTTTTGTTGCCGCGAGCGCTGCCCAGGGTTCTTCGAGCACTGGAGCGCTCGCGTCAGGCGATAAGTGGCCCCTCCGGCGTGATGGTCCTGGTCAGACCGACGTAGGAAAATCGTTGCTCATCGACAGAAGACAGCAGGCCAACGTCGCACAGGAGCACGGAGTCCTCGTCCGTCTTGATGACTCCTTCCAGCTCACCCCGCATCCGCAGGAACTTGGCCGGCGCCGCGTCTACGACGAACACGGAGTACTGAATGCGGTCCCCGTACTTCAACAGCGTCTTCGCCACCCGCGTCCGGCGCCGGTCGGACGGGACGTCGTAGGCCACGAGAACGCGTCTGACATCATCACGCATCAGCGCACCGTCACTCCCTTGTAGGCCGATTGACTCCCATCGATGGTCCCGAGTACGAGTCGCGCCTGGACCTCAATGGCTCGCCGCCAGGTGACGTCGTAACCAAAGACTGGGTGCCGGACGGAAGTCTCGATGCGGCGCTCGAACCCGGAGATCAGCTGCTTACGCCCACGGTCCGTGATCCGGCAGCTTCCCATCTCCCCTGTGAAGTCCTGCTCGGTCAGCTCACCGTTGCGAAAGGCACGCACGACGACAGAATCTGCCACCGGCGCCCTGAACTCCTCCATGAGATCAAGGGCTAAGGCAGGCTTGTTACGAGAGCTGGAGTGGAGGAACCCGGCGTGAGGGTCGAGGCCGCAGGCCACCAGTGATCGGATGCAGTCTCCTAAAAGCAAGGCGTAGGTGTAGTCCAGGGCCACGTTGGCGGGGTCGGGCGCTGGCCGACGTCGTCTTCCTCTCCACCGGGACGCGGCGAAGGCCGCCGTACTTCCAGTGAGCATCGTCGGGAAGGAATCGAAGTAGAGCCCGGCGGCCTCGCCCTCCACTCCAAGCAGGTCGGCCAGCGACTGCGCTGATACGGCGTCGCGTTGCAGGCGACGCATTCGTTCCACGGTATCGGCGGCCTCACCGTTACGCCTCAATAGCGTGGCCTGATTCGCTATCTTCGCCGAGACCATTTGCTGGGCGATATCCAGCCGCCCCTCGGCGCTGGCAACGTGCTGGCGCACCCGCTGGAGCCCATTGGGAGAGTCCGCGCCCTGCGACCAGCCGATCACTCGGCCGGACCACGAGCACCACACCACGCACCGGTCACGCCAGCACAGTTCACGCAGCAGAGCCGACGAGACGTCAACGTTCCCATGGACCACCAGACCGAGTACCCGTTCAATCGGCACACTGAGAAGGCGCTCTCCGGCTTTGGTGACCTCGACTCGCCCACTACTGAGGGACGCCCGCGATCCAGCAGTGGCCGCATGGAGGATCTGGGCGTCGGGAGCGGAAGCGATAACCCGCCATCGGGCGTTCTCATACCGATGTTCAGAGGGCAGGCACACCGAAACGTGAGAGCACCACTGGCAGCGACTGTCATCGTCAGGCGGCTCAGGCGCATGGGGCGCCCCGATCAGACGACGTGTACATGCGACCGCTTCCTCAGCCCGAGCGAAGTCGGCGTTGGTCAACTCGACCTCAACTCGCCGACGGTGACCGGTGAAGTAGATCTCCGTCCCCTGAACCTCTCGCCCCATCTCCCTGAGACACAGAGTCTGAAGCGCAAGCTGGAGCCGGTTGGCATAAGTGACCTCGGGGCGACGCCGCACAGGGGTGGCCTTGTACTCCACGACGGTCAGCGGGCCATCATCTGCGCCCTCAATAACGTCGCAGCGTCCGGATAGCCCGAGTCGCTCTGAGCGCACATTCACCGCCCGATGCTCACTCGCCCTGCTCTCCGCGGTATTGTCCACGCGCCGGTGGGCGTCCAATCCAGTTTGCATCTGCATGGTGTCCGTCTTCTCCCCCACCGATTCGAGCCAGGCTCTCCTCGGGCAGTAGACGGTGTGCACCACGAGACTGATCGGAATCGGGTCCGAAACCATGCCAGTGACCATGTTCTGTCTCCTTTGACAGATAACGGTGGCGATATGTCAGCCCCACCACCTGAGCACGTCCTGAGGCACCTTCAGGGCAAAGGTCGGAACAGCGAAGAATTCACCGCATTGGCGGGCGCCCGCACCGACAACTGTGCCGGCGCCCGCCTGTGCGTTGCTGCCTGCCGCCCAGGCGCTCCGATTCAAGGGCGACCGGCTCTTGTTCAGGTCATCACTTCCAGCATCCCGGCTCCCAGAGATCGCTCGGGCGCCTTCGAGTTATCGCTGACGTAAAAACGGAATGTGAGGATTGCTCGAACGCCGTGCGCCATGAGCCAGGCACGCTCCGGCACGCCTGCTGCGACGTCGCCAGTATTCGTCACGGCCCGGATGATCTGTTCGGAGACCACCATGGCCCGCCACCTTTCCAGCGTGCGAGGCCCCACGAGGACCGGGAGCACCAGGTGCGTTGGGTTGAACCTACCAATCGGAACCGCCCCGGCGGTGACGGAGACTCTCATGATCCGGTGAATGACAGGGAATGACGACATTCCCCACAGGGCACACCAGGCGAGAACACTGTCGGTGAACCGAGGCGAAGTCAGCCCAGTAGCCGTCCTGGACTCATCCGAGCGTTTCCCCTTGTAGGCCTCATCCTCCACGGTTCGGCCGGTCAAACCAGAGACGATGGCAACGACATCCCGGGCTGCGACGATACGGTTCAGTTGTCGTAAACGGTTACGGACAAAGTCCTGACCTTGGTTCCGCGTCTTCATCTCCCAACGGCTTGCTCCACCATCTGGCTCGGATCCATTACTGGTAAAATACCAGTATGCGGGCTCACCAAGCGCCCCGATGAACTCAAGGTCAATGTCATAACCAGGGGCAGTTGCATCCTCCATCTCGTGGTCGGTCCCTTGGATCCGTTTCGCCTGCAAGGATTGCCATTGCTTCATGAATTTCGGAGCCTTCACCCTCGGGCTGAAGACCGCGTTTCTTCCTTTCCAAGGCTCCGCCTGAAGATCACAGCCAATCCAACTACTCGGTGCCAAACACGCCGTGGCATGCCTGTAAACAGCTCCGGCGATGGCCTCGTCGTCATAGCCATCAGCGGTGACAACCATCCGGGGCTCGGCAGCGTCAGTCCAACCAAGCCGGACACGCTCGGCTCCATCACCTTCCAGGATGAGCGCCAGCCCAAGTCCCGCGAAGGTTGTCAGCGCGCTGGTGATCTCTCCACCAAGAATCATTCCCGTCACTTCCCTTCCATGGAGATCGTGCAGTCGGCAGCACGCAGCAGTGCTTCGAGGTAGGCGGTCCCCCAATGACCCCACTGCCTGTCAGTGCGGGCGATCAGCGACTCCCACTCGCCTTCACCCACTAGCTCCTCCAAGGCGCTGATGTGGCCGGGGCCGGCAGTAGCCGGGTCGTGGTCGAACAGGGGCCTGCCACGGCCATGACTGGTTCCCACCAGCCTGGTAACCAGGTCCCGATGCTGCTGCTTGCCGTCGTCGGGCTCAGCCTGCTCCCAGTAGGCGGCTGCAGAGGCCAGCTCGTGACGCCACCCAGTGGGGAGCCCGGCGTCCGCCCATGCGCGTCGCACAGCCCCCAGCGATGTACTGCGGCCCCCGCTTTTGGCAAGTGCCTCCCTGCCATCGGGATCGCCCCGCCACAGGAGCCTCTGGAAACGGGCATCGTTCTTTCCGACGTCGTGCCAGGCCCCGGCCTCAGTCAAGGCCGTCGCAGGCATCGGCTCAATACCGATGCCGTCGGCCAGAGCCTCCGCACGGGCGGCGACCGCCGCGTTGTGGTTCGCAAGGAGCACCCTGTGGCTCACGGACCAGGTGGAACGGTCGTCGGACTCGTCGTCCGGTGTCACGGTGCTGCGCCGCACCATCCACGGCGGTCCGTCCGCCTCATCCCGGCCCGGAGGCCACACCACCGTCTCCCCCGGAAACATGTCACCGAGCTCGTCCGGTTCCAGATCAGCCAGCCGGCACAGTTCATCGGAATCGGTCACGACGTCGGCCACACCGTCGAGTTCCTCGTAGGGAACCGGCTCCCCCAGATCCTGACCTCCCTCTGTGACAACGCCGGAGGTCAGAAGCGGCACGGAGGCGTCCAGGATGAGAAGGTCACCGGGGTGAAGCACACGAGACGCGATCTTGTCTCCCCCCTCGTCCTCGGGGATCATCGCCTGCCACTGGGGCAGGATCGCCCCGTCTCGCCACAACACCGACCGTTCCAAAGGATGGTTCGTATCCTCTATCAGGCGCTGCACCACCTTCCGCGCCGTGGCGATGGTCATGGGGTAGACCTCACGATCCCGCGGAGGCACCTCGGTCAGCAGAGTCTCGCACGCCGTCGCATCGGGCAGGTCCTTCAGATCCCTCAGGACAAGTCCCACGGTTCCGGTCTCGGGGTCGAGGTCATCACGGATCCACAGATCGAGCTCCGGTTCGATGACGAGCCTCATCGACGTCTTCGACCACAGGGCCGCATCCCAAAGCTCAGGCCTCTGGTACAGCAGGCGGCGCGGAGACTCCGCAGGCGGCGCCTTCAACTTCTCGCTGACCGACAGAGGAGACAGGTCGCCGTCATCGGCGCGGTCCAGAATCCATGTGCGAGCAGCGAGCAGGTCATCCTTCCGGTATGGCAGAACATCCTTGCTCAACGCCGCTTCCCTCGGAGGGCCAATGACGGTGAACCATGCGCGGTCACGCCGCCCCAGCCGGTTGACCCGGCCGGCGCGTTGAGCCAGGGCACTAGCAGAGGCGAGCTCAGTCACCATATGAGTCAGGTCCAGGTCGACCCCGACCTCGATGGTCTGGGTTGCTACGAGAACGTCCACGCCCTGCACCCCTGAGACATCGAAGAGTCCAGGCTCCTCCCGCCTCATGCGTTCCAGGTCCCAGGGGCGCATGCGCCCCACCCACAGCCGGCAGTTCAGCCCCTGCTCGTCGAGGGCCTTCGCCACCTGAACTGCGCTGTCCACGCGGTTGAGGACACACCCCACCGTCCGAGGGCCGTCGGGGAGTAGCTCGCGCGCATCCTCAACCGCGGTGAGCAGCTGCGAGACAAACTCATCGCGATAGGCCCTCGTCATCTTCCCGTTAACAGGCCACTCGGTCGTCTCCACGTACCGACCCGACTTGGGTGCCCGTACCCGAGCGGTCAACCGGACGTCATGAGCCAGCGACTCCGTTGTGACGCCGACGATGTCCGTCGCGTCGCCAGAGGGCGTGGCCGTCATCTCCACAGTCTGGAGCGCCGGGACTCCGAGCCTCTGCGCGCTTCGAGAGCACAAATTCCCCACCCTCCGGGCAGTCACAAGGATCTGGCGGCTCAGGTGGGCCTCATCGACCACCACAGCGGCATCGAGTGCCAGCATCCCTGCCAGCCTGGGACGAGCGAGCCGGGAGGCTCCATAGGAGCGGAACAGCAGGCTCGATGCCCACATCGCCGGCGTCATGCACAGCACCGCGCAGGCCTCCGGGGCATTGAGCCAAGCCCGATCGGTGGCCGCCGCTCCCCGCATCGTGCTGGTGACCAACGGGGCCCTGTCTTCGGCATCGGGTGCACGCAGTCCGACCAGGGCGTCACGGACACGTCTGAGGATCGAGTCATCCGCAGGTGCTTCCTCCAGGAGACACCGAATCCTTGCCGCGCGTGCGGCGTGGGAGTCGGTCAGCGCCCTGCGATTGACCACCACGGCCAGTCTTCGAGGCAGACGCTTAGCAGCACCGACCGCGAACAGAGCCACGGCGAAGACGTGTATCTCCACGACCGATGACTTGCCGGCACCCGTCGGCGCAATGATCTGCTCGGGCCAGGTCCCGGTGTCGACCAAACGCCTCAGCAGATCCTCCTGCCAGGCGAAAGGCCGCTTCCCGGCTCCGTGGACCGCCTCGAAGAAGTCTCCGAAGTCATCGATGGCGATCACGGCCGCCCCCTGACCACGCTCTGCGCCAGCTCGGCGGGCAGATCGGCCGGTACCAGCAGTCCCCCACCCAGGTGGCGGCTCTGCCCAACGGCAGCCACCCCGGTATCCGCCAAGAGGTCTCCCGCGCTGATGAGCGCGGTGTAGGGCTGGGCGGTCATGCCGTGCGGCATCTTGTGGGCGTAGAAATTCGGATTCCTGGTGACACGGTGGTGCCACATCACTCCAGCCCCACGTTCACGTACCCGGGCCACCAACGAGCGATAGCCCTGGGTGCCTTTGGGAACGGCATCGAAGCGATCGCGCCAGACGAATCCGAGGGACAGGAGGATCGCGTCCTCGAAGGTCCACTCCCCTCGCTGACGAGTCACCTCCGGCACGGCCACCGGTGTCGGGGACCATAAACGCTGCGTTCCCCGCACAGGTGGGCGCCAGAAGTCCTTTGCGTCAAAGACCTCCCCCACCGGGCGCAGCCGCGCCGGCGCCTCATCTCGGCGGTGATTCAATCGAGTCATCCCGGCAACTGCTCTAAGAACGACTGCCTCGTCGTCGTCGCTGACGTCGGAGGGCAGCATGACGAGGAAGGCACCTGGAACGTCGAGGGCTGCCTCAACCGTCGACTGAGCGAGCACAGACGCGGGAACGTACTGGATAGCCAGACGGTTGGCAGGCCTAGGCCTTCCTTCCAGGTATCGTCCGGTGACGACTGCAGGTGCTCCATCACCGATACGGGCCACAAGCGCCCGATGGAAGGCGACGCACCAGCTCACCCGGCGTTCCGAAGTGAATTCCCGCCCGGTACCGTCGTCGGCCAAGAAGATCAGGACATCACGCCAGGGCGAATGATCGCCATCGTCGTGTCTCAACGGTTCCACCGCCGCATACCTGGCAGTCCGCAGGCACTCCTCGGAGGTTGGGAATGCTCTGACGGAATCTCCCGAGGGACGGAACCTGTCTGCGGATGCAGTCGGGGCTTTAGGAGGCCGGGAGTGAGAATGCAGCTCTCGGAGCACGCGGGTTCGCCCCGGTGTGGGGACCTGCACGCGCAGCCCCCCAGGAGTGAAGGCGGTTGCGGCAGGATCGAGCCGCCAGTTCGCCTCCACCGTCTCGGTGCTCATGACCACGGGACTGTCCATCTCCCCAAGGCACGGCACGTCCTCGCACAACCGAGAGAGTGCGTCACGAACACCGTCTGGCATATTGTCCCAGAGCCAGCCGATCTCACCATTGATCGCGTAGCCGTCGGAGATGGCCTTGGCAGCGGTCTTAGGCTGATCCTTCTCGATCGTGCCCGTCTTCCGGTAGGCGATTCTGTTGCCTGACTGGACTGGAGCCATGCTCGGGACATGCAAACCGTTAGGAGGGTTCTCCTCCAACCAGGTCAACGCCTTATCGATATCAGGGGCCACCTGGCCGTCAGCGCCCGCAGTAACCCCGGTGTGGGAGGCACTCACGAATGCGGAGAACAACCGAGCCGGCGAAGGGATCGGATCGGGGCTGCCGTCGGCTGCATGCCCGTGGTAGACACCGAGCGGAAAGTGCGCGGTAATGCTGACGGGAGCCATCAGTCGTCCTGCGCATCGTCAGCCGCAGCGGCCAGAATCGCCGGATTGCCCTCAACGACGAGGACCGAACCATCCCAGGTCAGGTTCGCCGTCTGAGTCGCATTGTCGATGGCAACGCTCAGCAGCTCCTGAGCCTGGTCGATGCTCAGCGGCTCAAAACTCTCCTTCTGCCCGTATCGCCTGTCCAAGGTGACGACTGCGGGGCCGGTCTCCACCAGGTCGCAGTTGGCCCGCAGGAGGAGTTCGGCGTCGGAACGTGCCAAGCCATTGAGAGCGAGTGCGGCCAGCAGCGCTCGACAGGCGACGTCGCCCTCCGGAGTTGGACTGTCGAAGCGCAAGGCACGAAGCGCAGCAAAACTCAGCACATGGGAACGGATGATCGCCTGGCAGGTAACCCCACCGAGCTGCTCCAATGACGGCGGGACACCGCCGAGGCCCAAGGTCGAAGCCTTTCCGGTCTTGCCGGAAGCACTCTTATGCGTACTCGCAGACAACTCATGCTTCTGGGCATCGGCGATCGCCTTGCGCGCCTTGTCTCCCAGATCGATCCGCATCCCTACAGGGTCAATACGTGCTCCTCCCCGCTTGGACTGATTGGCCTCTGGCCCTCCGTCCTGGTCCGCGAGGATCCCGATGATCTCGCCGACGAGGATGCTGCGGTAGCGTCCCTGATGGCTCTTGCGGCTGGCGTCCCAACCGCCGAGCAGGAGCGTCATGGGGCTGCGCTCCAGCAACGGGCGAGCATGGGCCACGGTGGAGTCCCGCAACTCCCGGTACTTCTGGACTGCGGTTGCCGGTTCTCCGTTGATGGTGCCCGCTCGGATCTGCCCATCGAAGGCCCGGTGCGGTAGGTCCATGTCGTTGTAGACCTGACCGTCCTCGAAACGGAGCTCAATGCGTGGAGTGCGGGTCAGTACAGGATCCTCATCCGCGATAGCCGCTGACACGGCTGCCTCTAACCGGTTGTTCTGCGACTGCTTGGAGTCGATGAGGACAGCGGTGGCGGTTTCCCCGTTCCAGAAGCGCCGCTCGTAGGCGAACACGGACTTGCTGCCGGAGACGAACTTGGCCGGAGCGACTGAGGCATGAGGGCCGGCCGCAGGCTCCAAGGGGGTGACCGAGGTCAGGACGCTAGCTCCGCCCGGGCTGCAGGCATCAAGCAGGTGCTGAAGGGTAATCGTTGACATGTAGGGACTCCTCGTTGAGGTAGGTCCGTCTGACCTACACCTACATCTCTACACCTGCTCTACGACACGAATGCCAGGACGATGTTGCAGTATGGCCTCAGCGTCCAGTGGCACCCAACGTGACCTGCCCACGACCTCGCAGACGAGGAGCACCGCATGCCAACCGCCTCGAACAAGATGATCGGCGACTTCAGCGGCAAGCCGGCATCGGCCGCCATGTACACCGCAATCGAGTCCTATGTCATGTCGCTTGGCGCCGTCACGAAGCACCTGACGGCCCAGGTGAGCTTCTCCGTCAACCGGAAGTTCCTATGGGTCTGGGCCTATGAGAAGACGACCGACGGCACCCTGTTCCTGAACGTGAGGCTCAACCGCTCCATGGAGGATCCGCACTTCCACCGCGTCGACCAGGTCAGCACGAACAGGTGGAATCACCACGTCGTCGTCAAGACGATGGAGGCAGCGGAGAGCGGCTGGCTCAGGGACCTCATTCGCGCAGGCCACGAGTTCGCCGCTCAATGAGCCCGTTTCACGTGCTCCCACCACGTTGGGAACGCGTTTGCAGTCCCCGCCGGCGAAGGACGGCCGCCTCGCATCGGCGGTCCCCCGTTTAAGAATCCGGTGGTAGTCCTTCATCATCTCGGCGCTGATCGTGCCGGGTCTGGGAGAAGCTGCGGGCGTCAATGGCGTACTCGTCGATCATGACAGTTCCTTCCTCAGCGCCGTCCTGTGCCGATCACAGCAAGGTCCCCTGGATTCTTCCGGTTGCCCCGTCGCGGTCGCCCTGCGGTTGCCTGCCACAGTCGTAGTGACGGTCACCCGTCTGCCTGAAGGAGATCCTTGTGCGCGTCTTGGCCTCCCTGTCTGGCGGAGTCGACTCCGCCGTCGCGGCCGCGAGCGCCGTCGACGCCGACCGGTTGTTCACCGCCTCGCCCAGCGCCCTGGAGGGGGCCAAGCGCGCCTGTGGGGTGGCACATGAGAAGGCAGGCGGGAATCGAAAGCCGAAATAGACATCTCAATTCCCGCCTGCCTCAGTGAAGTGCAGTTCCCGAAGGAACTGCAACTTGGCATACGAATCACTCCTCATTGAGTTGGCCAATCGGCTTACGTCCTCATATCTACACCTGACCTACGACACATATGACACGACGATATTGCGGGTTGACTCCGGCGGCGAAACGCTGTTATCGCCCGAAACTCTCTGCCATAGTGAGGGCATGCCCAGGCAGAACAGACGCATCGTGACCCGCTGCGTGCGAGCCGTGGGCGCCGGCGTTCTCATGCTCTTCGCGATCGTGAGCACATGGCAGGTCTCCGCCGGCTCCTGGGGCATCACGGCTGGTGCCGCGCTGGCAGTCATCGTGCTGCGGTGGCGCCGAGAGAAGCCCGACGCCGTCCTCGGCGTCCATCTTGTGCTGTGCGCACTCCAGCTCGGCGTCACCGACGTCCCGCTGCCCGCGGATCTGACGATCGTCGTGTCCCTGTACGCGGCAGGCCGGTGGGGCGAACGGGAGCTCGCGCCGGTGTGGGCCATAGCTGTCGTCGTCGGCTCGACGCTGGGGGCGTGGGACTGGAACCGGGATGAGCTGGGAATCGTCCCGCTCTCCCTCTGGGCCCAGGACATGGCGCAGGCCTCCTTCGCACAGCTGTGCAGCGCCGCCATCGCCTGGGGCCTAGGAAGATTCGTGACACAGCGCCGCCAGCTGCGGGCCAGCCGCCTGACGGCGGAGGAGCAGCGCCGGGCTGCGCACGACGCCGCGCTGCGCAACGAGATCGCCAGGGAAGTTCACGACGTCGTCGGACACGCCCTGGCGCTGATCGCCGTGCAGGCCGAGGCGGGCCACTACCTGGCGGCCGGATCCGAGGACATCGACCTCCCCGCCGACGAGCGACTGGAGCAGGCGGCTCAGGCGCTCGGGCAGATCCGGGCAACCGCGCACTCGGCCCTGGCCGACACCCGCAGCCTGACCCGTACTCTGGCCTCTCCCCCGCAACCGGAAGAGCACCGGAGCGCCGCGGAACCCGCTGAGCCCGACGACGCCCGGCCCGCCTCCCCTGTCACCGAGACGCCGTTGCGTCCAGTCCCGAGGATCGCCGATCTGCCCAGGATCGTCGACGACGTCCGTGCGACCGGACTGCCGGTCACCCTGTCAGTGGACGACCGGCTGATCAGTGAGGGCGAGCAGACGGGAGGCCGCAGTCCGCTCAGCGCGCAGGCGGAGCTCGCCTTGTACCGAACGACGCAGGAGTCTCTGACCAACGTGCTCAAGCACGCCGAGGCGGCCGCGGTCGAGGTGACGCTGGAGTACCGTGACGACGAGGCTCACAAGGAGGTCGTCCTGACCGTCGCCGATCAGCCCAGCGCTCCCGGCACCGGGGCGCCTGCCCCGAGGGCCGGCGGCCGCCTCCCGTCGTCCGAGCAGACGCCCGCGGACACCGGCGGGGGCCAGGGACTGGTGAACCTGCGCCAACGCCTGGCGGCGGTCGGCGGCTCCCTGGAGGCGGGCCCGGGCCCCGGGGGAGGATTCATCGTGCGCGCCCGCATTCCCTCCGAGGCCTCGCAGTCGACAGTCGTGAACCCAGGAGGAGAACCGATATGACCCGAACTCTGCGCATTGCGCTGGTGGACGATCAGGACCTGGTCCGTTTCGGCTTCCGCATGATTCTCGATGCCCAGAAGGACATGTGCGTGGTCGGCCAGGCCTCCGACGGCGTCGGTGTTCTTCCCATGGTCAAGGCCACTCAGCCCGACATCGTCCTCATGGATATCAGGATGCCCACCTTGGACGGCATCTCCGCCACCCACGCGGTTCTGGACAGCCATCCCGACCTCAAGGTGCTCATCCTGACCACCTTCGACCTGGACGACTACCTCGTGGCGGCGATGCGGGCCGGGGCCTCGGGCTTCCTGCTCAAGGACTCGACGGCGCTCGAGCTCCTGGCCGGTATCCGCGCCGTGGCCCGAGGAGACTCGGTGGTGGCGCCGTCGGCCACGCGCCGGCTGCTGAAGCGGTGGTTCACCCCCGCCGGTCACACCGCAGGCCCAGCCGGCCCCTGGGAGCACGGCGCCGGCACCATGCACAAAGACTCCATCGGTGCTCTGTCCGACCGGGAGAAGGAGATCGTCACGCTGGTCGGACGCGCCATGAGCAACACCGAGATCGCCCAGCACCTCGTCCTGGCCGAGTCGACGATCAAGTCCCACCTCAACCGGATCCTGCACAAGCTGGAACTACGGGACCGGGCCCAACTCATTGTGCTGGCCTACGAGAGCGGACTCGTGCGCGTGGGTGGGTAATCCGGCATCGGGTTGCGCGTCCCCGGGTTGGAAATCGCCCCGACACCTTGCAACCCCGGGTGGAAACTGGCCCCCATCAGTCACGATGACCATCGTCGGGCCCTACGGTCGGCTCCATGAGTACCAGCAACCGGTTCCATTTCCTCGACTCCTTGCGCGGCTTCGCCGTCGCAGGCATTCTCCTCGTCAACGCCGCCGATCTCATGTGCCTGGGGTATGACACCCCGGTCCAGCCCTTCCAAGCCATCCCGTTGGCGGAGAACATCCTGAACTTCCTGGTGGCGACCCGCTTCGTACCGATCTTCTCCTTCATGTTCGGAATGAGCATGGGGTTCGTCATCGATTCCGCGATCCGCCGAGGCGCCCCCGCCTGGAAAATCCTCCTGCGCCGCCTGGCCGCCCTCCTAGTGATCGGGCTACTCCACTCGATCCTCTATCCCGGCGAGATCCTGCGCGACTACGCGGTTGCGGGAGCCATCCTCCTGCCATTCATCCTCAAGGTCCCGCGCTCCGTGCGTCTGGTACTCGGTCTGCTGGCGACGATCGGCGCCTACGCATTCACAGGAGGAGGGGCACTATCGCTGCCCGGGCTGTTCCTTCTGGGATCGGCGGCCCAGGCCTACGACCTTCCGGCACGGCTCGAGCACGCCGACCGTCGGATCGGAGCGGCGACGCTCGTATTCGCAGCCGCCAGCGCGGCCGCGATCCCCTGGCAGGCCGCCGAGGGCGGTGATCCCCGATTCTTCACGGCGGGAGGAGTCGCCGGAGGACTCATGGCCTGTCTCTATGTCTGCCTTCTGGCGCTGCTCTGGCGTACCCCGGCGCGGCGGGCCCTAAGCGCGGTATTCGAGCCCCTGGGCCGCATGGCGCTGACCTGCTACGTCACCGCTTCCGTCGTCATGGTGCTGGCGGGACTGCTGCTCGATTCGCGCTCCACCCAAGACGTGATTCCCGGCCTCATCGTCGCTGCCGCAGTTCTGCCCATCCAATGGGTGTTCTGCCGTCTTTGGCTCTCCCGGTTCGCCTACGGCCCCCTGGAGTGGGCATGGCGGTGCGTCACCTGGTGGCGGTGGGTTCCGTTGCAGCGCCGGCAATCGAAACAACTCGATCCGGTCAGCTACGTGCCGGGGACGACGGCCGGGATAGCGTAGCTCTCCGAATGTATGAGCTCGACCGGCAGTCCTCAGGTTCTAGGGGACTACCGGCGCTCCCGCTTCTTCATCGACCGCCTCCGGCCGCCCACCACAATCAGAATGATCAGCAGCGGCAGCAGGACCAAGACAGCTATCGAAAGAACGAACCATAAATTAAACACTGCGCCTCCTTCTTGAAGAAACAAACCTGAATGCGATTGACACGGACGACCGAACCAGTGGCAGTCCCTCGTCATCAGGGGGTCGGCAAAGTCGGTGGGTGAGGGTGTCTGAGCTTGTTTCACGGGGGTGGTGTGTTGCTAGGACGGGGGCGCGGGCCCCGCAGGGACGATGAGTGGTGTCTAGTCAATCCCTTCGTCCTGGGAGCCCGCGCTGATGTCATCTTCCACCACGACCGTCCTGTCGCGCCAGCCTCTGGTCCAGGTTCTCAGGAGCGTCACCGACCCCCGGGACAGGCGGGGTGTGCGTCATGACCTGCTTACGGTGCTGTCTCTGGCCGTGACCGGAGTGCTGGCCGGCTGTCGCAGCCTGACTGCGATATGGGAGTACGCCACCGACCTGACCGCCGCCGACCTGGAGGCCCTGGGACTGGAGGCGGGGCAGGCTCTTCCGTCGGAGTCGACCATCCGCCAGGTCCTGCAGGACCTGGACCCCGCTGACGTTGATGCCCACGTGAGGTCATGGTTGTGCACACGCGCCGGCACCATCGAAGGAAGAACAGTCATTGCGGTGGACGGCAAGACCATGCGTGGGGCCCGCACAGGCAAGGACCCGGCGCCTCATCTCCTGGCCGCTTTGGACCAGGCCACCGGCGCCGTGCTGACCCAGCAGCGAGTGGCCGGCAAGTCCAACGAGATCCCGGCCCTCAGAGACTTGCTTGAGCCCCTCGACCTGGACGGGGTGGTGGTGACCGCCGATGCGATGCACACCCAGACAGGCACAGCCCAGTGGATCACCCGGCGTGGTGGTCACTACCTTCTCACCGTCAAGGGCAACCAGAAGACCCTTCGCAAGACGCTCAAGGCGCTGCCCTGGAAGAGTGTCCCGTCCGTCTCAAGCGTCGACACCGGTCACGGTCGGCGGGTGCGGCGTACTGCCAAGGCGATTGAGGCTCCCGCCTGTGTGGACTTCCCCGGGGCTGCGCAGGTGGTCCAGCTCCGACGCACCAGGACTATCAAGAGCAGGAAGCATGTTGAGGTGGTCTACCTGATTTGCTCCCTCCCTATGACCGATGCCCAGCCCGAGGTCGTCGCGGCCTGGATCCAAGGGCACTGGGGAATCGAGAACCGACTTCACTGGGTCAGGGACGTGGTCTTCGATGAGGACCGCCACCAGCTGCGCACCGGCAACGGCCCAAAGGTCATGGCCACCCTGCGTAACCTGGCCATCAGCCTCATCCGACTCTTCCACGGCACCGGCACCTCCATCGCCAGCACCACCAGATCCCTGTCACGACAACCCAAACGAGCCATCAGACTACTCACCCAAACCCCCACCTAAACCGACTTTGCCGACCCCCTGCCCTCGTCATCTCAACGCTGATCGCGCAACATCCGGGCGGAGCTGCGGGAATCGACGGCGTACGCGTCAGTCATCACCCCCTTCCTCTCCACCACCCTATGCCGGTCACCACAACGCTGCCTGCGTTCTCCCGGTTCCCCCATCGCCGTCGACCTGCGGTAGCCTGCCACGGCCGTAGCCGTAGCTGTGAAGGAGACCCCCGTGCGCGTCCTGGCCGCCCTGTCCGGCGGAGTCGACTCCGCCGTGGCCGCCGCGCGCGCCGTCGACGCCGGTCACGAGGTCGTGGGCGTCCACATGGCCCTGACCCGCAACCGCGCCCAGACCCGCTCGGGCTCGCGCGGCTGCTGCTCCATCGAGGACTCCGCCGACGCCCGCTGGGCCGCCCAGATCCTGGGGATCCCCTTCTACGTGTGGGACCTGTCCGAGGAGTTCGAGGAGCGCGTCGTGGCCGACTTCCTCGACGAGTACCGCGCCGGGCGCACCCCCAACCCGTGCGTGCGCTGCAACGAGCGCGTCAAGTTCGATGCCCTCCTCGAGCGCGGGCTTGCCCTGGGATTCGACGCCGTCGCCACCGGCCACTACGCGCGCCTGAGCGGCGGCGCCTCCTCCGGCCGCCCCGGCGACACCACGGGCCTGACGCTGCACCGCGCCGTCGACACCGCCAAGGACCAGTCCTACGTCCTGGCGGTCTCCGGCCGCGAGGGCCTGGCCCGGGCCCTCTTCCCGCTGGGCGACGCGCCCTCCAAGGCGCAGGTGCGCGCCGAGGCCGAGGCCCGCGGCCTTCCGGTGGCCTCCAAGCCGGACTCCTACGACATCTGCTTCGTGGCCGACGGCGACACGCGCGGTTTCCTGACCCGCTCGCTCGGCGCCAGCCAGGGCACCATGGTCTCCCCTGATGGCGAGGTCCTGGGCACCCACCAGGGCTACTTCGGCTTCACCGTCGGCCAGCGCAAGGGCCTGGGCCTGTCCCGTCCGGCCGACGACGGCCGCCCCCGCTACGTCATCGAGACGCGCCCGGCCACCAACGAGGTCGTCGTCGGTCCCGAGGAGCTGCTCAGCCGCAGCGCGGTCGACGGCGACGGACTCGTTCTGCTCGCCGATCCCGAGCCGCTCGCCGGCATCCCGTCCGCCAACACCTCCGATCTCGACGGATCCCCCGCCGTCGGCTGGCAGGAGGCCAGCGTCCAGGTTCGCGCCCACGGCCGCCCGGTTCCGGCCCAGGTCCGCGTCGATGAGGCCGCCGGCCTCCTGCACGCCGAACTGACCTCTCCCCTGCGCGGCGTGGCCGCCGGCCAGAGCCTGGTCATCTACGGCAGCGGTGACGGCGACCAGGTCCTTGCCCAGGCCACCGTCACCGCCGCGCAGATCCCCGGCCACGCCGTCGCCTGAGGCCAGCTTCCAATCCTTGATTTCCCACCGTGCCGTCGTCGCGCGGAAGGACTAGGGTTAATACAGCCCCGGCGCCCAGCAGGACCAGCAGGAAAGGGACCTCCCACCATGCCAGCCGACACGCCCGCCGATTCTCCGTCGGACACACAGCCCGGCACCCCGCCTGACCTCTCCGCCCAGGACCCGGAACGCTACATCGCCACCGTCAAGCTCGGCCCCAAGTCGCAGATCGTCATCCCCAAGGAGGTCCGGGAGATCTTCAACCTCGCCCCGGGGGACAACCTGCTCCTCCTGGCCGACCGCACCCAGGGAATCGCCCTGGTGAACCCGGCCGACTATGCCGACGTCGTCGCCGCAGCCTTCGACGCGGCCGCTCCCAAGAACGGAGGCGCAGTGACGCCCAGGGCCACGGTGTAGTCACCGCGCCCCGGGCGTCCTGGCACCGGGATCTGTCAGCCGCGTTCAGCGCAGGCAGGTGTGCCGCTCGATGGCTCGCACCGCCCACCAGACCAGGATCGCGGCCAGGATCGGCGCCACCACTACGGAGCCGATTCCCACCAGGTGCGGTTCCTGGTCCGCTCGGACAGCCTCAATGAACTGCGGGAGCATCATGCGCCCAACGACCCGTCCACTGGGCATATCGAGCGACAGCGGTAGCAGCAACGTGGCAACCAGGGCCGTGATCTGGTTGACCACGTAGACGATGACGAGGCCGACTGCGGGCGCCCCGAAACCGAGCCTGTTCCAACGTCCCTGCGCCCCAATGCTCATCACCGCTGCGACCTCGATGATCATCACGACGACGCCCTCAACCACGGTCAGCCCGTAGAAGACGAGCATGCCGATTCCCACCAGGCTGATCATCTGACGCACCGGCTCGAAGAACTGTTCCAGCGTGACGCCGAGCAGGTGCGCGAAGCTGGCGAACCAGCCGACAAGAAGGAGTGTGGCCACTACGGCCGACGCCAGTACCGCGATGACGGCGTACAGCGTCTTGGCGGCGAATATGACGCGTCCCCTCACCGGCAGGCTCATGGTGAGGTAAGCGCGGGCCCCGCACATGGAGGCCCAGTACTCGATGCCGATCTGGATGCTCACGACGGCGGGCATGGCCACGAGCGCCACGAACGCGCCAACAAGCAGCATCGAGGAGAGCACGGGAAGCTCGAGCAGGCTCAGGAGCATGAAGCCGGCGGCGATGACCGCCATGATCCCCACGACTCCCGCATTGCGGCGAGCCTGGGTACGGGCCTCTTCCATGAGTAGTGTGGCGAACATCAGCGGTACTCCTTCCTGAACAGGGCGTCCAGGCTCATACCGCGGTCCTGGCGCAGATCATCGGCGTCGCCCGCCAGCAGCAGACGGCCGTCCTTGAGGAAGACGACGGAGTCGATGATGGGCTCGACGTCGGCAATGAGGTGGGTGGAGATGAGCATGAGCGCCTCGGGGGCGAAGTCGCGCAGGATGCCGCTGAGGCTGACGTCGCGGGCAGCGGGATCGATGCCGGAGATCGGCTCATCGAGGAGGTAGACGCGGGCCCGGCGCGACATGGCCAGGCTGATGCGCAGCTTCTCCCCCATGCCCTTGCTCATCTCCTTCAGGGTGCGGTCAGTCGGCAGGTTGAAGAAGCGCACGAGCTCGGTGGCCTTGTCGGCGTCAAAGTCGGCGAAAAAACGCCGGTACTGGGCGATGGCCGCCGGGGCGGTCAGGCCGGAGGCCAGGAAGCTCGCGTCGGGCAGGAAGGAGACGAGAGCCTTGGTCTCAGGCCCGGGATCGTGCCCGGCGATTCGGACCCGGCCGTCGTAGTCGGCCAGGACCCCGGCCAGGATCTTGAGCAGGGTGGTCTTGCCCGAGCCGTTAGAGCCCATGAGGCCGACGATCCGCCCGGGCGGGATCTCGAGGCTCAGCCCGTCCAGCGCGGGCCGGCCCCGGTAGGTCTTGGTGAGGTTCTCGACGACGACCAGCGGGTCGGCGCCGTCGAGGGAGGGGATGGTGGTGGGTCTGCTAAGGGTGTGTGCGCTCATGACGCATCTCCTGTTGTCTGACGGTCCTGGCGGTCCGGAGCCCACCAGCGCTCGGTGAGGAGTGCCGTGGTCTGGTCCAGGTCCATGCCGATGGCGGTGAGGGTGTCGATGTAGGCGTCCGTGGCCCCGGAGGCCAGGTCCCGACGCACGGAGTCGATGACGCTCGCCCTTGTGGTGACGAAGCGTCCGGCGGTGCGTTCGGTCGCTGTCAGCCCCTCGCCGTCCAGCGCGCCCAGTGCTCGCTGGACGGTGTTGGGGTTGACGCCGGTGTCCGCGGCGAGCTCGCGCACGCTGGGGACCTTGGTACCCGGGGGCCACTGGCCGGAGACGATCCGGTGACGGAAGTCGTCGGCCAGCTGGACCCAGATCGGACGGGAGTCGTCGAGATCCATGGCTCTCCTGGTGCTCGGGGACGTGTACTGCTCATGAGCGCAGCACAGACGACCTCATCAGGCCGTCTGTATTACTGCACTAATACAGTGACACAGGCGGGAGGTGTCGTCAAGCCGAAGCAAGTATCTAACAGTTGATCGGTCATCTATTTCGCCTCTCGGCCGGCTCGTTTCCTTCTACGCTGTGCCCATGTCTCCGTCTCCCGAATCTTCTTCATCCCCGTCCGGGTCCCCGTCTTCCGAGCCCAGCTCATCGGCGGCGGCGTCCGGTCCCGTTCCCACCCCTCTCGCCCCAACTCCTCCCGTGCGACGTCGCAAAGGGCGCCTGATGATCCTCGGCGTCGTCGTCGCCCTGGTCCTGGCGCTCGGCGGCGGAGGCCTGTGGGCGCTGACACGCAGCTCCGACCCGCTCTCACTGGCCAAGGCGCCGATACTCAAGGTCCAGCAGGACCTGTCCAACCTCGGCAAGGAGCCCACGGCGGCGTCCTTCGACGCGAGCGGCGCCACGGCCCTGGTCAACAACCAGCTGATGATCCTGCGGGTGATCGCGGATCGCCGTGAGACTCTGGTGGCCCTGGGGCTGAGCTCCTCGGCCTCCCACGCCGTCTGGCAGGTCCCCCTTCCCGATGAGCTGGCGGGGCAGAGCCTCAGCTGCAAGATGAGTGCGAAGACCCTCGACTGCGGAGAGCGGATCAGCATCGACCTGGCCTCCGGGATCAACAGCCCCGCCAAGCCGTCAACGATCTCAGCCGCCGATCCAACCGCCTCTCCCTCGCAGGAACCGGCCGAGTCCAGCACGTCGGCCGATGATCCGGCCTCATCGACGGCACCGTCCTCCGTCGCTCCTGAGGCCTCCTCGGAGGCTTCCTCCACGGCATCCGCCCCCCGTCTTCCGACGCCTCCGCGATGCCCTCCTCTGCTGGCTCCGCAGTCCCCTCCGCATCGGACGCTCCGACGTCAGCGCCGTCGACCACCTCGGTGCGGCTGGGCGATGCCCCCACCGGCGGGACGCCCCTGTCCGTCAGCTCAGACGGCACCGTGAGCGTCGACAAGAGCAAGGTCTCCGGGCTGTCCCTCGACGGCTCTAAGCCGATGTGGGCGACCCAGGTCGAGGCTCCCCGCAAGATCGTCGGCGTCAGCCTGCCGGCCAGCCGCGAGGTCTGGGTTGTCAGCGACGGCGCCACTGTGGCCGCCCTCGACGGCGCCACCGTGCTGTGGTCGAGCAAGCTGCCCGACGGCGTGGGCGCCCTCAACGGCCTGGGAAGCGACACACCGCCCCGCTGGCAGACGAGCAAGGGGGCCATCGTCATGGCCCACCCGGACTCGCTGCGCGCTCTCGACCCAGTCGAGGGCACCATGATCTGGCAGGTCACCACCCCGGTGACCTCCTGGGCGGCCGGTGACGGATACGTCGTGGTCTTCAACGGCTCGACGACGTCGGTCCTGGCCTTCGACTCCGGTTCGAGCTCGACCCACGCCACGGCGCTGCCGACCTCGGCCCCGGCCTCCGCAGACATCCCCGACCCGAAGGAGCTTGAGAACGCCAGCCTCGACGTCCCCGGCATCTGAGCGGAGGCCTTCACCCGAGGGGGTCGGGGGATGACGAGGGTCGACATGGTCGAGCAGGCCCCGGAGAAGACGAAAGTCACCTTCTCCGACGGCAAGGCCCCTGGCACCGCCAGAGGTAACGGCGGGGGGGTGCCCCTATGTGGTGTGTCAAGCGGCGGCGGGTAGTTTCGTGGCTGGTTGTGGGTCGTAGAGGGTTCCATCTCGGATCATGGCGTGCAGGGTCAGGATGCGGCGGTGGGCCAGGGCGAGAACGGCCTGGTTATGACGCTTGCCCTGGTCTCGTTTGCGCTGGTAGTAGGCCCGGGAGACGGGGTCGGAGCGCAGGGAGGCGAAGGCGGACAGGAACATGGCGCGCTTGAGCCTCTTGTTGCCGCCGTGGGAGACGTGCTCGCCGCGGATCGATGAGCCGGAGCGGCGTGTGACGGGAGCGAGCCCGGCGTAGGAGGCCAGCTGGGCGCCGGTGACTGGAGGTCCTTGTCCAGGGTCTCGGCCAGGAAGACGGCGGCGGCCGGGACCCCCGATCCCGGGCACGTGTGGTCAGGACCTGGCACATGAGGGTGGGCCTGCACCAGGGCCTCGACCTGGGCGGCGACATCGGCCCGCTGAGCGTGCAGGGAGATGAGCTGCCTGGCCAGGTGAGGTAGCACCGTTGCGGCGGCGTCGGTGCCAGCGACAGTGACACTCTGAAGTTCCAGGGCCGAGACGATCTGGCCGGCCCAGGTGGTGTGCCGCCTGCACCCGTGGGCCTTGAGCTTGGCGTCAATCCTTGTCCTGCCTGCGCGCTTCAGGTCGGCTGGGGTGGGCCAGGCGGCGACGGGCCTCCCCGGCGGCGTCGTGCGCCCGGCCAGGGCCCCAGCACCCGCTCGAGGGTGGGGTGGATCTGGGTGTACAGGCCCCGGATCCGGTTAGCGCTCTGGTTGACGGCTCGGGCCAGGTCCAGGTCGAAGCCAGTCAGCATGCTCAGCGCCGCGGCGTCCTCGTCCGAGGTGCTGATGGCTCTCAGGGTGTGGGGCATGGTCCTTGCGGCCTGGGCGATGACGGCCGCGTCCTTGGCGTCGGTCTTGGCGCTGCCCGGTGTCAGGTCGGCGATGCGTCGCATCGACAGTCCGGGCAGGTAGCCCACGGTGATGCCCATGTCCTGGGCCACTGCCACGGCCAGGGCCCCGATGGTGGCGGGCTAATCGACCACCACCAGCAGGTGTCCGTGATCGGCCAGCTTGCCGTAAAGGGAACGCAGACGTGCCTCGTCGTTGGGCAGGGCCTTGTCGAGGACCTTCCGCCCGTCCCGGCTCAGGGCCGTGGCCCAGTGGTCCGTCTTGCCGACGCCCGGTGCCGATGAAGACCTCGATGTCCTCGATATCCATCTCTCCTGCCGCCTCTCGGTCAAGTCGATACGGGGCCAGCCGGTGGACGACCGGTCCCGCACCCACGTATGCGTTAGACCTCACACACAGCGGGCCGTTCCCCTTATCAGCGGTCACCAGCGCCCGGCTGCCGCAGGTGACTCTCGCCCCCGGATCATCTACGGACAGGAGCAAGACACCCGCGCCCACAGCAACCGGCCCAGCCCCGGACCACCCAGGACCACCAACAAGGTAACGGGGGACCCGAGCCCGGGAAAGCACCTGATGTAACAGCTCATCAGCTCCCTGAAACAGGCCGCCCCCGACGGGCTGGAAAAGATCCGGAGGCTAACTAAGACCCTGATCAGCTGCGGCCAGGACGTTCTGGCCCACTTCGACCACCCCCGCACCTCCAACGGCCCCACCGAAGCCGCGGGCGGACACCTCGAGCACCTACGCGGCATCGCCCTGGGATTCCGCAACCTCACGCACTACACCATCCGCAGCCTCATCCACACCGGCCGCCTCAAAGACCAACTGAAAGCAACCACCTAAACCAGGCAATAAGCCCCACCTAACACACCCTCAAACACGAAGAGCCGAAATAGCCCTCGAAGTCGGTCTCGGCCGTCGACACCGCCGAGGCGCGCGTGCTCGCCTGCCCCTCGATCAGTGTCGCGCTCGCACGGCACGCCGCCACCAGCGCGTTAGCGTCCGCCGCACTATAGGGAACATCCTCGTCAATACCCACCAGAGGGCCGACCTGGTCCGAGCCCTGCGGCATGACGCCTCCTTAACGACAGGCGCCCCGAATCGCGCCGAATGCAGTGATCGTACCCGGGACCCGCTCTATACGGAACCCCTCCGGAAGCCTCCCAGAGGCCCCTCAGAGGCCTTTCGCCGACACGACAGCTTGCGGAGACAGTCTGTGCAGACAACGGCGACGCCGATGATTCCGGCCTGCCACATAAAGGACCGACTTGCGTACCCTTATTCATCGGAATCGGGTTCTGCGACACCACACGAATGACGGTTCCTGAGAATCGCGCAGGCAAGCCAGTCGAATAAATTGAGTTCACGATAAGGTTGTTGACCCGGGTTAGGCAACGACGGCGCCAAGCCTCTCCAGACCCCGGACACTCACCGTCCAGGACGACGTCGCCCCCGGCGGCCGTAGTGCCCGGCCACCGGGGCCCGAGCGGCTAGAGGCTGTGGGACACCCCGCGACGTCGGAGCAGCGTCCGTCCACTCGGGCTCCGGCCATCCGGCGTCGTAACTGCGTGCGCGCCCGGGCCGTGTACTCGGGCCGCATGCCGCTCTGCG
>ERZ772764.643-NODE-643-length-23562-cov-2.492704_pt1 | contig 23562 bp, 21 predicted proteins | sample MGYA00512163_ERZ772764 | MGnify/ENA primary metagenome ERZ772764 (study PRJEB29015, sample SAMEA2737903) | human oral metagenome | biome: human oral; feature: human-associated habitat; material: dental | place: China | collected 2094 ... | reverse complement strand
GGGCCGAGCATCTGCTCGGCCCCGCATCGCTTTGTCCTCATGGCCCCACAAGGCTCTCGCTCAGAGCTCCAGTCCCCACCGAAAACTCCAGCTCTCACGACTCGGGAACTCCAGGCCTCACGACGTTTCCAGGCCAGCCACGAACTCCAGTCCAGCTCGGAGTTTCAGTCCTGTTCGACTCGCATCTTCACAGTGACCAGTGTTCCGCCCTCGTCGCGTCTACTCCACTCGATCGAACCATTGAGCTCTCCACGAACCATTTGATGCACGATCTGCGTGCCTAGTCCCGTCATCGGGGTTCCCGGCTCGAAGCCGAGACCATCATCCGCCACGGTAATGACCATGGAGTCGCCCTCGCGCGTCACCCCGACCTCGATGCGTCCATCACGATCGGCGAGCCCATGCTCAACAGAGTTCGCGACGAGCTCATTGAGTACCGTCGCCAAGGCTTGTGCCTGATCAGCGGGGATCGTTCCGAAACTGCCGACAGTCACAACCTCGACCGAATGATCTGTTGAGGCCACCGCACCGGACATTCTCACAACGGAACGCGCGACCTCGTCGAAGTCGACAGTCTCATCAACATTCTGCGATAGGGCCGCGTGCACAGTCGCGATCGCCTGGACGCGACGCTCAGCCTCGGAGAGGGCATCCTTCACTCCCTGCTGATCAGAGCGGCGCGCTTGGAGGCGCAGCAGGGCTGACACTGTTTGGAGATTGTTCTTCACACGATGGTGGATCTCGCGGATCGTCGCGTCCTTCGTCATGAGTTCTTGCTCGCGGCGGCGGACCTCGGAAACATCTCGCGTCAAAATGACTGCACCCAGCCGCTTGCGCCCCTCAACGAGGGGAAGCGCACGTATTGTGATTGTGGAAGAGTGCGCGGTGATTTCCGTGCGCCAAGAGGCGCGCCCCATGACGACGACCGGCATGGACTCCTCGATCATCGTCTCGTCACCAACGACATTCGTCACCTCTTGCGCGAGGATCTTCCCCGTGACATTCGAGCGGATTCCAAGACGACGCAGGCACGAGGTTGCGTTAGGTGTCATATGCTCGACACGCCCGTTCTCGTCGATGACGATGACTCCGTCGAGGACGCGCGGAACGCCGTGGGCGGTGACGGAGGGCGTCGAATCATATGGGTATTCGCCTCGGGCGATCATCTGGCAGAGCATGTCCGCTGCATTCATTGTCCACGACTCGAATCCGAGGGAGAGCCTGGGCGAGGAAAGATTCGATTCGCGAGTGACGACCGCGATGATGCGCCCGTCGTGCAGGACGGGGACGCAGGTCTCCTGCATCGAATAGGTCCCCGCCCAGTAGGCGCTCGGAGACTTCACCACCTGACCAGTGGCGATGCAACGGCGTACTTCAACCTCGCGGGCAACAGGCAAATGCAATCCGATGATGTCGTCAACGTGAACCGTCGTCGAGGTCGCTGGGCGGCAATGAGCGGCCGCGATGAAGCGTTCATCATCGGTCGGGAGCCACAAGACCAGGTCCGCGGCGGAAAGGTCGGCGAGAACCTGCCAGTCCGCAAGCAGCAGGTGGAGCCACTCAATGTCTTTCTCCGACAGGGCGTTGTTCGACGCCTCCTCTGCCAAATCCGTCAGGCTTCTCATAGGATCCACTCTAGTGCGCCCTGGAGGCGATCCCCTCCACCCCCCTTCCCCCTCTCATCCTTTCCCGTCCCACCATGATCGGAGTTTCATGAAGTTCAGCGAGACCCTCAGCTACCCGATGTCCCTCGACGATCTCGAAGCGATGAGCCTCGACCCTGAGTTCTTGCGCTCCCGATTCCAGCGCTTCACCACCGGGCTCGAAGTCGTGGTCGAGGGGCGGAGCATCCGCGCATCCGGACCGCTTAACACGGACCTTCTTCCCGGGGCGACTAAAGCCTTCATCGCCCAGGATGCTCGCCTCGAGTTCACCGAGACGTGGAGTGGCGAGGGCGAGGCTCGCACCGCCTCCTCGAGGCTCACAGCCACGGGGGCTCCGCTGAAGGTCTCAATCTCTTCGACTTTCAGCGGTGGTGCCTTAGCGACTCGGGTGGCTACAGGTGATCTTGTGATCTCGGTTCCCTTCTTCGGCTCCAAACTCGAACAGGAGGGGATCGCCCGGGCTGGCCGCATTCTCAAGGAAGAGCAGCACCTGGCCGCTGAATACCTCGAGAAGCGGGCTTAAACGCCATTGCCCAGGCCGATCCGGGTTTGAGCCAAGGCCGGGCTGGGTTTGAGCTAAGGTCGGGCGGGGATTATGCCTGGGCAGCTTGCTTCTTCCTTCCCTGCGCCCCGGCCCGAGCCTGCCCCCAAGGGTACGATCCCTCTTTCTTTTCCCCCTTGATCTGCCCAATTCTTTCCCCCTCGTTTAGCTCGCGCGGCTCAGCCCAGATTCCGCGACAATGGACCCATGAGCGATACGAGTGCACATTCAACCCCGTCCCCGGCCCTCTATCTTGAACGCCAGGGCGTCCGCCAGTACATCGCAACGAACTCTCGTGGCGCACAAGTCCTCGTCGGAGATGGACCTGGGCGTTTCTCCCCCGGTGATCTTTTGAAGATCGCGCTCGCAGGCTGCAACGCCATGTCCTCCGATAAGCGCTTGGCCGACCGACTCGGCGAAGACTTTGAGCAGGTTATTGGAGTGTCGGGTGAGTATCTTTCCAACGAGGACCGCTTCGCCTCCTTCGCGATCGAACTCATCCAAGACCTGTCGAAGGTTGACGAGGAGGAGCGCTCAAAGCTCTTGCGCCGAGCGGAGGGCGCGATCGAAAGGAATTGCACGATCGCGCATACTCTGACGAATCCGGTGTCCTACACGAAGAGCTTCTCTGACGAGCCCGTGGGCCAGGACTGAAGTGGGCGCCCGCTCCCGCGTGGTGAAGACCTGGTCCCAGGCGTTGAACGTTCCTTATGTCGTGAGCCTGAAATCCGCGCAGAAACTCCGCGAGGCCAACCCTGATGCGACACCCGCACAGCTCGTAGGCATCGCGAATAGACGCTTCTTAACGCGCGTGTCCGGCGAATCCGCCGCTGTCGGAGCACTCGCAGTCTTCCCGGGAGCGGGAACCGCAGTGAGCATGGGAAGCTCGGGGGTCCAACTCCTCGCCTTCGTTTCTGAGGCCGCACATCACTGCATGCTCGTCGCTCATCTCTATGGACTCGACATGCGCGACCCCGCCAAGCGCACTGCGCTGGTCCTCGCGGCCCTCACGGGGCAAGAGGGCGCGGAGGTAATCTCCATGCAGGTCGGTATTCAGACCCTCTCGTGGTTCCGCTCCTCCTTCCTCAATGTGAGAAGCGTCTCGGCCACGGAGTTCAACAACCTCATGCTGCGCTGGTTGAAGCGCCGCACGGTGAAGTCCGCGACGATGTCGACCCTGGGCCGTATGCTCCCCTTCGGGATCGGCGCAGTCGTCGGCTGGGGCATCGGCGCTTCCCTCGCGAAAACAACGATCGAAGGACTGGGCCTCGCCCTCGGCCCCGCTCCTGAGGCTTTCGGTAGTCCGCAGGTCATTGATGTCGAGGTCCTCGGTGATGAGCCCGCCTCTTACGCGTACGCGCATCTCGAGCTCCCGATTGGCGACGAGGGCGAGCGCAGGTGGACCGATTAGCAGCCAGGCCGGGTGAACGCGGATCATTAGAACAGTGAAGAGTGCGCGCCATCCGCATGGAAATGAGGCTTTCCCCCTTCGACCTGGGCGTGAGATGCTGACGTGCGCGTCATCCGCACGGGAAGGAGACATTAGCCATGATCGATCGTCAATACGAGGACCTTCTTGCGCGGATCATGAAAGAGGGCGTGCTCAAGGGAGACCGCACAGGCACCGGCACGCGCTCCCTTTTCGGCGCCCAGCTCCGCTACGACCTGTCGAGGGGTTTCCCCCTGATCACGACGAAGCGCGTGCACCTGAAGTCGATCGTCGGAGAACTCCTCTGGTTCCTCAATGGCGACTCGAATGTCACGTGGCTTCAAGAAAACGGGATTCGGATTTGGAACGAATGGGCAGATGAGAATGGCGACCTCGGCCCCGTGTACGGCTCCCAGTGGAGGAAGTGGCGCAGCGCCGATGGCCACAGGATCGACCAGATCTCACAGGTCCTCGAAACCTTGAAAACAGATCCGGATTCGCGTCGAATGCTCGTATCTGCTTGGAATGTCGGTGAACTCGACAAGATGGCTCTGGAGCCCTGCCATGCGTTCTTCCAGCTCTACGTCGCTGAGGGGCGGCTTTCGTTGCAGCTGTATCAGCGCAGTGCCGATATGTTCCTCGGAGTGCCTTTCAATATCGCTTCGTATTCCCTGCTCACGCATATGTTCGCCCAGCAGGCGGGCCTCGAGGTCGGTGATTTCATCTGGACGGGCGGAGACTGCCACGTGTATTCGAACCACGTCGAGCAGGTGACTGAGCAGCTTTCCCGTGAACCGTTCCCTTTCCCGAGTTTGAGCTTGAAGAAGGCATCCTCGATGTTCTCCTACGACTTCGATGATGTCCTCGTCGAGGGCTATGAGCACCATCCTGCGATAAAGGCTCCGGTGGCGGTATGACGATTCTCGCCTCGATTTGGGCCCAGGACGTCAAGGGTGTCCTCGGTTCGGGAACAGACATGCTGTGGCGTGTTCCCGCGGATTTCGCGCATTTTAAGAAGTCGACTCTGGGCTGTCCGATCATCATGGGGCGCCGCTCCTGGATGGCTCTCGGAGAGGCCTTGCCCGGGCGGACGAATATCGTGATCACGCGTTCGCCCGACTTCGAAGCGCCCAAGGCCCTGGTGGTGCATTCCCTTGAGGAGGCGCTCGAGCTGGCGAGGGGGATTGCCGAGGCTGAGAGCGCTCATCATGTGTGGATCACCGGCGGCGGCGCCGTCTACGAGCAGACAATGGATCTGGTGGATGAGCTCGTCGTGACTGAACTCGACTTTGACGCTGCAGCCGCTCATCCGGGAACGCCCGTCGTGAAGGCCCCTCTCATTGATGAGGAGGTGTGGGGGGTGGATCCGAAGCGCTCTGATGAGGACTGGCAGGTGAAGTCCGGTGATGCTCGTTGGAGAGTGCGGACTTATGTGAGGCGCTGATCCCGTTTCTAGGGCTGAGCCCGTTTCTGGCGCTGAGCCCGTTTCTGGCGCTGAGCCCGTTTCTGGTCGTGGATCTCGCCGTAGGCGTAGGGGTCGATGGGCCGATCCTTCTTCGCCATCTTTGCAATGACTAGGAGGTATGAAGAGATGATGAGTTCCTTCACCTCCTCGGCACTGATACGCCGAGAAGACAGAGGCGGGTGGTGCGGGGCATCCGAGGTCTGGGAGGCATCTGGGGGCTGTGAGGTCTGCGTTGCACGTGGTGTTTCCGGCATGCTTGAGGTCTCCGGTACGCTCGACGCTTCCGACTGCTCTACCGGCGAAAACACCGTCAACCAGTGCCTCTTGTTGAGGTGATAACCCGGGATCACGTCGTCATAAGCCTCGACGAGGGCGCGGCCTTCTTGAGGATCAACCTTCATCGTCACCATCTGCGGACCATTCGTGTCCGTGAGGAGAAGAAACATCCGCTCTCCAACTTTGAAGACCTCCCGTTCTTCTCCGAAGGGGAAGGTGAGGCGCGAGTGCGGCAACTCGAGGGCGACCTCGAGCGCAAAATCGTGCAGTTCTCGTGGATCCATGCTCATCTCTCCTTCCTTGAAGTATTCCCCTTCCTTGAAGTATTCCACTCGGAAAAGCGAAAGGATAGGGCGCTGTGCTCGAAGGCGTAGGGGATGTGGGCGGCGAGCGTAGGATTTTGAGGTGCCTCAAGCATCCCATGACGTCAATCCGGCCTCGAAGCCCGAGGATTCGGCTCCTCGCCGCAATCCCCCCGCTATCCCGCCAGAATCCGCCATCCCGCCAGGGTCCGTCACCCAAGCAGAGTCCGCCACCCGAGATAGGGACTCCACCCGAGCTAAGTCCACCACCCGGGCGGGCGCCTCCGCCCTCGCCGGGCCAACCTTGAAGGCACTACTCGCGATCGCCTTATTCACCTACACGGCGCAGAACATGATCAATGCGTCAATCGCCCCACTCTCGCGCGCACTCGCCCTACCCGAGTGGATCGTCGGCGCAGCCGTATCCCTCGCAGCGGTTTCAGTGGCCTCCCTCTCGCAATTCTGGGGGCGCAGGTCAATCGCGTGGGGGCGGCGCAAGGTACTCCTCATGGCGCTGCTTCTCGCATTCATCGCGGGCGCACTCTTCTCAGCGGCGGTGGCGCTGCGCTCGGCGGGACTGCTCGCCACCTCCATTGCCGCGGGAGCGATCATGCTCGCACGCGGCCCCTTCTTCGGCTCTGCGGTCGCTGCGATCCCCCCGACCGGCCAGGCGCTCATCGCTCAATCCACCCCGGACGAGGGTTCGCGCGTCAAAGGCGTCTCCGCCTTCTCGGGAGCGATCAATCTGTCGATCATGATCGGCTCTCTCATCTCCTCCGGGCTCGGCGCCTGGTGGATCTTCGCCCCCGTGCACGCGACCCCCTGGTTCATTGCGATCGCCCTCGTCATCGCCTTCGTGTTCCTCCCCAAGGACGGGCCCGCGAATCTCAAGAACGAGAAGACCACCCTCCCACCGAGAGTCTCCTGGTCCGATCGAAGGGTCCTCCCCTGGATCGGCGCAGCCTTCGGCATCTTCTTCGCCGCAGGAGTCGTCCAGATCACAATGGGCTTCCTCGTGCAGGACCGTCTAGGCGTGGATCCGAAGACCGCGATCTCGATCACCGCCCTCATGCTGCTCGCAAACGCCACCGGCGCAATGCTCATGCAACTGCTCCTCGTGCCCCGCTTATCCTGGCCGCCCCGAAAACTCCTGCGGATCGGCATGACCCTCGGCCTGAGTTCCCTCGCGGTCCTCTCCTTCGCGTGGAGCCCCTGGCTGATCGCCTTGTCGACCTTTTTCATCGGAGTATCGAGCGGCCTGGCGAGCCCAGGTTTTTCCGCCGGAGCATCCCTCTCAGTCACAGACGAGGAACAAGGCGGCGTCGCTGGGATCATCAATGCGACTGGCGCGATCACCTGGATCTTCGCGCCCGTCTCAGCAACCGCCCTCTACGGTTGGCATCCCCTCGTCCCCTTCGTCCTCGCCCTCGTCCTCGTTTCCATCTGCGTAACGATCGCGTGGCTACATCCCGGACTCGTCAAGACCCGCTGAAAACTTCCTGCTCAGGATTGACCTGCCAGGACCTCTTGGCCCTCCGAATCGGACTGCGCTCCCCTACGCTAGAACCACATCGACATGAATGGAGAAAGCTATGACAGCTTCGCGTACTGAAACCGACTCGATGGGCGCCGTCGAGGTCGCCGCCGACCGCTACTGGGGAGCTCAGACCGAGCGCTCCCTCCACAACTTCGACATCGGCCGCAACACCTTCGTCTGGGGCCGTCCAATGGTCCGCGCCCTCGGCGTCCTCAAGAAGTCCGCCGCCCTCGCGAACGCTGAACTCGGCGAGCTTCCCCAGGACATCGCGAAGCTCATCGTGCAGGCGGGCGACGAGGTCATCGCCGGTAAGCTCGACGATCATTTCCCGCTCGTCGTCTTCCAGACCGGTTCTGGTACTCAGTCGAATATGAACTCCAATGAGGTCATCTCCAACCGCGCGATCGAACTCGCGGGCGGCGAAATGGGCACGAAGACCCCCGTGCACCCGAACGACCATGTGAACCGCGGCCAGTCCTCGAACGACACTTTCCCGACTGCCATGCACATCGCGGTCGTGTCCGAACTCCAGGACATGTACCCGCGTGTCATGCAGCTGCGCGACACCCTGGATAAGAAGGCCAAGGAGTACGACGACATCGTCATGGTGGGCCGCACGCACCTCCAGGACGCGACCCCGATCCGCCTCGGCCAGGTCTTCTCCGGCTGGGTCGCTCAGATCGACTTCGCCCTCGACGGCATCCGTTACGCGGACTCTCGCGCCCGCGAACTCGCCATCGGCGGCACTGCGGTCGGCACTGGTTTGAACGCTCACCCGAAGTTCGGTGAACTCACCGCCAAGAAGATCTCCGAGGAGACCGGCCTCGAGTTCACCCAGGCCGATAACCTCTTCGCCGCGCTCGGCGCGCACGACGCCCTCGTCCTCGTCTCAGGTGCGCTCCGGGTCCTCGCCGACGCGCTCATGAAGATCGCGAACGATGTCCGCTGGTACGCTTCGGGCCCGCGCAACGGCATCGGTGAACTCCTCATCCCCGAGAACGAGCCGGGCTCGTCCATCATGCCGGGCAAGGTGAACCCGACCCAGTGCGAGGCCATGACCATGGTCGCCGTCCAGGTGTTCGGCAATGACGCGACCGTCGGCTTTGCCGGCTCGCAGGGCAATTTCCAGCTCAACGTGTTCAAGCCCGTGATGGCGTGGAATGTTCTCGAGTCGATTCGCCTGCTCGGCGACGCCTGCGTCTCCTTCGACACGAACTGCGCTTACGGCATCGAGCCGAATATGGAGCGCATCCAGGCGAACCTCGAGACGAACCTCATGCAGGTCACGGCCCTGAACCGTCACATCGGCTACGACAAGGCCTCGAAGATCGCGAAGAACGCGCACCACAAGGGACTGTCCCTGCGCGAGTCCGCTCTCGAACTCGGCTTCGTCACTCCTGAGGAGTTCGACGCCTGGGTTGTGCCGGCTGACATGACGCACCCGAGCGCCGCTGAGGACTGAGCCGCGAGGCTACTTCGCGAGTACCGAGTGCGGGGGCCTGGCTTCTCACGAGTGTGAGGGGCCGGGCCCTTTCCTCTATTGCTGCTGTTTTTCGCTGGTAGTGGACTGTGCACGGTGGGTGACGGTCCCAGCTTCCGACACGGCTCCACTGTTGGCGACGTTTCCACCTTTCGGCGCGATTTCGCCTTTCGGTGCTGCTTCCACCTGTTGCGCCCTGTTTTCGGCCCCGAAATCGACGCCGATCACGCAATCGGCACCACAAGGTGCCGGAGTTCAGGCCCGGGCAGCCTTGAGAAGTCTCATCCTTCCCCTCAGGGCCGACACCCCGGCAACGAGAACGAACACGAGCATGAGGACGAGGACGATCGCCGCTCCTGCAGGCAGATCCGCAGCCCAGGACATCCAGATCCCAAAAAAGGCGCTGAATACTCCGATCGCGGGAGAAATGAGCATCATCGCAAAGAGCCTGTCCGTCACAAGCCTCGCGCTCGCAGCGGGAGTGAGGAGCAAGGCGACGACGAGGATGTTGCCGACGATCTGCACACTCATGACGACTGCTGCGGCGACGGTCAGGTAGAGGACGAGGTCGAGGGCCCCGACTTTCATGCCCATCGCCTGGGCGTAGGTCCGGTCCAGTGAAACGGCGACAATCTTGCGGTGTGCGAGAGCGAGAACCGCGAGCAAGATGAGTGAGCCGAAGGCGATCGACACGAGATCGGAGTTCTGCACGCCCGTCAAGGACCCGAAGAGCACGGATTCCAGGGAGCCCGTGTATCCGGGCACTCTCGACATGATGACGAGGCCGAGGGCGAAGGCCGAGGCGAAGAAGATACCGATGACGGAGTCTTCGTTGATCCTGCGGTTTTGTGAGAAGAAGGTGATGAGCAAGGTGACGATCAGCCCTGCAAGTGCTCCACCGATGAGGACGGAAGCTCCAAGAGCGAAAGCGACTGCGATGCCCGGGAAGACCGCGTGCGCGAGCGCGTCACCAACGAATCCCATGCCGCGCAAGACGACGTGTGTTCCAACGATGCCGTTGATGATCGCGCAGATCATCGCAACGAGGAGGGCTCGTGATAAGAATGCGAGCTGTGGATTCGCCAGGTCGATGATGAAGTCGATGGGGTTCATGCGCTCTTCGCCCTCAGATCGTTCGGTGAGCCAGGTGCCAGTAGCGGGCCAGTTGCCAGTTCGCATGGTCTTTCCACGCCGCGTTCCCTCTTGTCATGAAGCTGCCTCGTTTCCCGAGATTCCTGCGCCTCTTCGAGCGTTCGCCCATCATCACAGGCAGTCGCCTCGTCACGCGCACTTGCCTCATCACTCGCCCGAGCCTCCTCACGTGCCCCGTCCTCGTTGATCGAGGGAGCCGCAACGCCGACAGTCCGCAGCAGCGCCGAAGAGGGCCCGACCTCGAAGGCATCCATCCAGAGCTGGGGGTCTGTGAGTTCGCCGGGGCACCCCTGGGCGATGATCCCGCCCTTGAGGAGGACCAGGGAATCGCATACGTCAACGGCCTGGGAGAGGTCGTGGGTCGACATGAGGATCGCGACTCCCCGCTCGGTCAGTTCCCTCAAGAGCGCAGTGAGTTCATCCTGAGTGGGGTGGTCGAGTCCGGTGAAGGGCTCGTCCAAGAGGAGGAGGCGCGGTGAGCGGGCGAGCGCCCGAGCGATGAGGACTCGCTGCTTTTGCCCACCGGATAGCTCATCGAGGGTGCGTCGGCGCAGGTCTTTCATGGCGACCATATCGAGAGCCTCGTACACCCGTTTCCAGTCGGCTGCGCTGGTGCGTTCCCACAAGCGCTTCCTCATCTGCAGGGAGGTCATGACGGTCTGTTCAACGCTGATCGGGTAGCCCCATTCGATGTCGTGGCGCTGGGGAACATAACCGGGCAGGCCCGCGCGTTCCAGTTTCCCCGCTGAAGTTGGGATCAGTCCCATGATTGCGCGCATGAGGGTGGTCTTGCCCGCGCCGTTCGGGCCGACGAGGCCGATGAGCTGTGCTTCTTCGACTCTCAGATTCACTCCCGTAAGAATGCGCCGACCCGCGAGTTCGACGTTCACTTCATCGAGGACGAGGAGCGGGGCGGCGTGCCCGCCCGTGTGCTCACTGGCGCTCCCGGCCGTGCGCCCGGCTGCGCTCCCCTTGGTGTTCCCGCCCGTGTGCTCACAACTCATTGGAGCGCTTCCTCCTGGGCTCGTTTCGTGTTGTGATGCACGCTCGCAGCGATGAGCGGGACCATTGAGGCAAAGAGGCCTGCACCGAGGACGATCCACAAAGTCGGCGAAGAAGAGGAGCCTGTTCCCTCCTTCTGGGCTTCGCCGTCCTTCGAAGCACCCTCCTCAGCACCGGACTGGGCTCCAACGATGGAGCCATCCGCAGAGCCGTTGAGGGATGCCCCGGCCTCGGCCCCCGTTTTCCCGGCGTCGACCGCTTCGAAAACGGAAGCCGGGGAGGTGTGGGAACCGACTGCGAAGTTCAAGGTGGCGTGCCCGCCGACAGGAGTACCGTCCTTCAGGGTCGCAGTGAAAGCGAGGGTGACTCGGTGCACGCCCGGTTCGGTGAAGGCCCAGTTCGCGTGGGTGTGCGTGTTGACGTCCACGCTGAGCGGCTGGGACTGCTTCTTCTCAGAGTCCCACAGGATCTGCGGCCCTTTGAAGTTCCCGGCCTGAACGAAGGCGATGAAATGACCGGGGCCCTCGTGTCCCTCGTACACGATGTCGAGGCTTGCGGGCACGTTTTCGACGACACCCGGGTCCTGAGTGTTCCAGCCGAGCCAGGGAACTCCGGCGATCTCCTGTTGGGGCACGACCCATGCCTGCGAAGCGCCGATGAAGGAATACTCCTCACCCTCGGGCACCTCGAGTTTCGCCGCATCGGGCAGGGCGAAGACGACATCGTCGAGGTTTCGCCACACGGGGGCCTGGGCGGAGTCGTCGCGGGCAAGGACGCTCCAGGTGTTGTTCGTGTATCGCGGGCCGATGTCGACGTGTCCGTGTTCGATGACGACCCTTTCGCCACTTTCGGCGCTGGCCTCGTTAGCTGTGACGTTCTGTGTGAGCGCGGGGTCGGAGTCGCTGCTCGGATCGGCCAGGGCAAGGCCCGGCAGGGCGAGGGCGCAGCCGAGCGCAAGAAGGCTTCCGGCGAGGATCTGCTGTGTCTTCATTGTTGTGTCCATTCCTTAGTCCGTGTACGGAGAGTCCGTGTAGGAGTCCTTAGTTCGTGTACAAGTCGTTGAGGGAGTGTCCGACGTCGGGTTCGAAGTCCCAGGCCGGAAGGGATTGGGGGTCGAGGCAGGCTTTCAGGGTCTTCGTATTGGAGACCATTGCCTCGATGTAGCTGGGGGTGTGTGCACTAAGAGTGTCTGAGTTCAGGGAGCAGACTCGGATCCCCAAAGATGCGGCGATTGTGTGGAGTTCGCCTGCGCCCGAGCGGGTCGAAGATTCGATGAACACGGCGGGCACTTTCAGGTCGCGAAGGGTGGCTGACAGGGTTGCGAGTTGGCCTGCGGAAGGTTCGAGGCTCGGGTTCGCTGAGGCGAAGCCCGTCACTTCGAGCCCGTATCCTCTGGCGAGATACCCGTAGGCGTCGTGGGCGGTGACGAGGCGCCGTGATCCTTCGGGGATTGTCTGGAGAACGGAGCTCATCCACTGGTCGAGCTCGGCAAGTTCTGCCTTGTATTCCTCGGCGCGCTTGCGGTAGTTCTGCGCGGAGTCGGGGTCTTGGCCGATGAGGGCTTGGGTGATGACCTCGACTTCGGCTTGGACGTTGTGGACGTCGAGCCACATGTGCGGATCTATTTCTCCGTGCACGTGCTTGCCGATGACGGCTTGCGCGAGAATCCACGTAGGTTCGCCTGCGTGCCCGAGGAATCGCCATTGCGGGTCAGGGGGGACGAGGGTCTGCGCACTGTGGGGAACGGCAATGATCGTCGAGGCGGGGTCTTTTTCGTAGGAGCGTCCACCTTCTTCGCCTGTGAGAGTGAGGGCCGAGGGCGTGGCGCGTGTGCCGCCTGTGTGTGTTTCCCCTGTGCGTGTTCCGCCTGTGTGTGTTCCTTCCGGTTTCGCGTTGAGGTCCACATGTCCGCTCGTGAGGGCGCCTTCACCGGGTTCGACGCCGACCGCGAAACGAAGCGTCGTTGATCCGAGCGGTGTTTCTGATCCCCGGTCGTCGATCTGGAAGGCGTTGAGGCTGAGGGTGTAGTCACCGGCCTTGGAGAATCCCCAGGACATGTGCGTGTGCGCTTCGGTGGGCAATGCGATCGCATCGGAGACGGAGGCGCCTCCTGCGTTCGTCGCTCCGATGGGGCCGCCGATCCCGTCAGAGGAGTCGAGCCAGATGGAGGGTTGTCCGAAAGTGCCGGTCGTGAAGGCAGAGACATTCCCGGGGCCCTCGACCGAGCTCACGCGAAATTCGACGTGCTCTGTGTTCGTTGCCGCGCCTGCGGCCTCGACCTTGTCCCTGTCCTCTTCCCCGGGGGCAGTGCCTGTGGCCTCGTCCTCGTTCGTATTCTCAGGAGCCTTGGCGACTTCTGAAACTCGCAGGCCGAGCCAGACGGTATCGAGGGCGCGGTCTTCGACTAGGGGGATCTGGTAGCCGCCGAATGCGAGGGCTTCTTCCCCGAGGACGAGGTGGGTCGCGGTGGCGGGGAGGTTTCCTTCCAGCATAGAGCGGATGGAGGTGTCTTCGAGGAGGAGTCCGTTTTCGATGGCGATGTTCGCCCGGGTGACGCTGCGCAGGGTTGACAGGCGTGGCTCGTAGGTGTGGGGGTCGGCGCCCGCGGGGACGATGGAGACGACTTCGGCGTCCTCTCCGGCGATGCGAGCGGTGATATCGGCGATGATCGGGGTTGTGGTGACGACGAGTGGTCGGGCTGGGAGCGCTTCAGCTGCGGGGGTGGAGCATCCTCCAAGGAGGGATGCAACGGCGAAGAGGGCTGCCGCTGTTCGACCTGATCTGTTCACTCGGACGTCTTCTCCACTCAAAGCCTACTGATAACCAGTCGCAATAGTAGTTGCGAATCGTTCTCATGACAAAGAGGGGGCGTAGGCTCAGGGGAAGGCTTCAGACCCCGAGGAACCTCTCGAGATAAACCTTGAGCTTGGCGATCACGCGAGCCTTCTTCTCCGCGCGACTCTCCCCTTCGTCGGGCTTCGCGAAGCGTGAGATCGGCGGGAGAATCTTGAGGATTTCAGTTCCATCCTCGGGCAGGTAGTCGCGTTCAAGAGCCCTGGCCACAAAGCTCTTGGCGGCATCGGCACGCAGATGCTCGGCGGAGATGATCTCATCAATCTCCGCTCTCTTCGCCGCTTCGAGAATCGCTTCCCATTGGGTGCCGCCGTCCTCGCCGAGTGTGAAAGATTTGAGAAATGCTTCGATGAGGTCTCGTTTGGAGTAGAGCGAAGGGCTTGCGTTGACCATGCGTGACACCTCGGCGAGGATTTCCTTGTCTTTCGCATCGCCATGCAGAGCCTTGTGCTCTTCAACGAGGCGGATGATGTAGTCGACGTTCACTTGGACTTGTTTCACCAGTTCGATCTCGAAGACGAGATCGTCATTAATCGGCGCTTTTTCCCCGCCGATTGTGGGGCGAAGTTCGTTGTACAGATCGACGTAGATGCCCTTGTAGTCGTCAAACTCGCGAGGCTCCATCGGATCGTCTTCAGCGAACTCATCGAAGGAAGTGAGGATGTTCTTCAGGCGCAGCAGCTTGGAGAAGAGCGTGATGAAGGCCTTTTGTTCCTCCTCGGAGAAGATGAGCTGATCTTGCGGGTAGGCACGAATCTCTTCGACGGCGGCAATGTATTCGCCGAGATACTCTAAGTAGGGGCGAATGAGGAATGAGCCTCCACCATCCTTGTTGCCGAAGAGGGCGACCGCCTCGTCTACCTCCTCCTTGAGGTTGCGGAAGCACACGATGTTGCCGTAGGACTTCACGGCGTTGAGGATCCGGTTAGTCCTTGAGAATGCCTGGATGAGTCCGTGAGTGCGCAGGTTCTTATCGACCCACAAAGTGTTGAGGGTCTTGGAATCGAAGCCCGTGAGGAACATGTTGACGACGATGACTAGGTCGATCTCACGCGTGGCAAGAGATTTCGCGATGGCCCCGTAATATCCCTCGAAGCCGTGTGCCGAGGTGTCGTGGTTCGTCCCGAAGATCCGGTTGTAGTCGTCGATCGCGCTGTCGAGGAAGGCTCGATCGTCTGCGGATAGAGCACTCGGGTCGACACTCTCTTCCCGCAGGGAATCGCCCGGCGCTTCGGCGTTGGGCGCATAGGAGTAGATGATGCCAATGCTCAAGCGCCTATCGGCAGGCAGGGCCTCCTGCTGGCGGGCAAACTCTGCATAGTAGTCACGGGCTGCAGCAATGGACTCGGTCGCAAGGATCGAATTGAAGCCCCTCAGACGCCTCTCATCCATCGAATATGCGGCGTGGCGCTTCGTCTTCTGATCGAAGTGCTCGAGGATGTAGGACACGATCTGAGAGATCCTACGTGGATCCCGGTACACGGCGACTGTGTCGATGCCCGGCACTTGTTGGTCTGCGATTGCGTCGCTCCTGTGGAAGGTGTCGATGTAGTCGACGCGGAAGGGCAGAACGTTGTTATCGCCGACGGCATTAAGGATCGTATAGGAGTGCAATTGCTCGCCGAATGCCTGCTCGGTGGTGCGCAGATGCACGTTCCCACTCCCCGCGTTCTCAGCGAAGATCGGAGTCCCTGTAAAACCGAAGAGGTGATAGTTCGTGAAGGCTTTCGTGATGGCGACATGCATGTCGCCGAACTGGCTGCGGTGACATTCGTCGAAGACGAGGAAGACGTGCCCGGAGTAGATTTCATGACCGCGGTGGGCTGAGACGAAGTTCGAGAGTTTCTGGATCGTCGTCACGATGATGGGGACCTGTGGGTCGGCGATCTGCGCGGCGAGTTGCTTGGTCGATTGGTTCGCCGAGACTGTGCCCGCGGCGAAGCGGTTGTATTCGCTGATCGTCTGATGGTCGAGGTCCTTGCGGTCGACGACGAAGAGGACTTTGTCGATATCGGGTAGGCCTGCGGCGAGCTTCGCGGTCTTGAAGCTGGTGAGAGTCTTACCTGAACCTGTTGTGTGCCAGATGTACCCCCCGGCCTCCAGGCTTCCAGTCGTCTTCTGAATGGTCGAGGTATGGATCCTTTGGAGGATCGCCTCGGTCGCGGCGATCTGGTAGGGGCGCATGACCAGGAGTTTCTCCTTCACCGTGAACACGCAGTAGCGGGTGAGGATCGCGAGGATCGTGTGCTTTGCGAAGAAGGTTCGGGCGAAGTCCTCCAGCCGGATGATCTGTTGGTTACGCGCGTCAGTCCACCAAGAGGTGAACTCGAAGGAGTCGGAGTTCGCGGCTTTGGCCTGTGTGCGCCCCGGTCGATCCTCGGTGATGTGATCGGCGCGCGTCGTATTCGAGTAGTACTTCGTGTGCGTCCCATTGGAGATGACGAAGATCTGAACGTACTCGTATAGGCCCGCCCCAGCCCAGAAGGAATCCCGCTGGTAGCGGTTGATCTGATTGAAGGCCTCTTTCAGGGCGACGCCGCGCCGTTTAAGTTCAACGTGGACGAGGGGAAGCCCGTTGACGAGGATCGTCACGTCATAACGAGTATTGTGCGCGCCGCCCTCTTCGGTGTACTGGTTCGTCACTTGGAGGCGGTTGTTGTGAATCCGTTGTTTGTCGATGAGCGCAATGTTCTTCGTCTCGCCGTTATCGCGGATCAGGACCTGGATGTGGTCCTCCTGGATGCGGCGGGTCTTCTCAAGGATCGAATCATTGTGGCCGGCGATCTTTTCGGCGAAGAAGCGCTCCCATTCTGCGTCCGTGAAGGAATAGTGGTTGAGGGCTTCGAGTTGACGGCGCAGGTTCGCGACCATCTCCGCGTCCGAGGCGAAGGTGACGTACTCGTAGGCTTGTCGCTGTAGCTGGGCGAGGAACTCCTTCTCCAGTGCTGCCTCGGACTGATAGGAGGTGTCGGTCTGCGGGGCAGGATCGAATTGAGCGACGACGGTTGCCTCGTCGCTGAGGACGATCGGCTCGATCCGCATCGAGGGGTTGAAGGCGGATGAGTTCATGAGGACCCCACTTCATGTTCTGCCGACTGGACGCCGAATGCGTGCAGCACGTCTATTGGTGCGTTCAGAGTGTTTCACACCGCATGGGCATCTTCGTCCCCGAGACGGTCAACAGGGCGGGACAGGGATCAAGCGACCGATGCTACGGAATGCTATACTTGTGACATGGGCGCGAATCTCATCAGCCAGCGCGAGTTGCGCAATGACAGTGCGGCAGTGCTGCGCCGCGTGGAGGGCGGAGAAGATCTCACGGTTACTCGCCGCGGTGTTCCCGTCGCCCGTCTGTCGCCCTATTCCTCGCGCGAGGAGCTCGCATGCCTCAAGCCCGCGACGAAGAGGATCCGCTTCTCGAAGCTGCGCAGAGTCTCCTCCACCGTCCTGTCCGAGCAGATCCTCCAGGATCTTCGGGACGAACGATGAGGTGGTACATCGACACCTCCGCCGCCCTCAAGCTCATCAAGGAGGAAGCCGAGTCAGCAGCTCTCGCAGCCTTCATCGACGAGGGCGGGGCCGATCTCGTCGGGGGAATGCTCCTCGAAACGGAGCTGCGCAGAGCGGTTCACCGCGATCCGGCGCTAACGCAGGGAATGGTATCGGATCTTCTCGAGGGGATCGCATTGTTTGATATGCCCCGTTCGCTCTATTCGGAGGCCGGCCTCATCTCCGGGACGTTCCTCCGTTCCTTGGACGCGTTGCACATCGTGACCGCCGTGCGCTGCGGTGCCGACCTCATGCTCACCTACGACGAGCGCATGGCCGAGGCTGCGCGGACCTCCGGACTGCGCGTCATCGCCCCGAGGTAGACCGCAAAGCCCGGGGCACCGGGAACTCATCTGCGACGACGGTCGACTCATCGCTGAGGACGATCGGCTCGATCCGCATCGAGGGGTTGAAGGCGGATGAGTTCATTTGCTCGTCTCCTGATCGCTTGCCGTCCCGCGTTCTTCCCAGTCGCCATAGCTGAGGCCCTCAACGGTCACCCAAGAGATTCGTCCGTTACAGGAGCGTCCGGCGACGATTGCACCTGCGGCCGAGGGCGAGGGGAAGGCGAGGTCGCGGGTGATGATTGCGGTGTCACCGTCGATGTGGATCGACCCGTCGGCGACGAGCTTGTCGAATCGGGCCTTCAATGCGGTGTAGGAGCGTTCGGTCGTGGAGCTCTTCGCACGACCGGTGACTCGTCCGGAAACGATCGACCCTTCGAGGAGCAGGAATTCTCCAGCGACGACCTGAGCGCGGGCGAGGATTCTCCGCTTCGGGATCGCGAAGGTAAAGAGTGGGGAAACAGCAGAGTCTCCGCCTAGCGTGTCGCCTGACGAGGGCGGGACGGAAAATTCCTCGGCTTGCAGACCAGACTGTTCGTCGACTCGCCTTTGAGCCTTGGCGGGACGAGTCTTGAAGACGGAGACACCCAGGACCGGCAGCACTACGCGGACCTGCTCGATGAAGGCTTCAGCGTCGGAGCGCTGGGCTTCTGAGAGTTTACGAAGTTGCGGGGTCTGCTTGTTGTCGTCGAGGCTGGAGCGCTCTGCTCGTTTCGCGATCTCGACGAGCCGGGATTCGATGTAGCCCCAATGCCCCTCGTTGAAGGAGTCGTCGAGGCTGGACACGAGAATCGCCCGATCCCACCACTCCTTCTTCTTGTCATGGTCGAGGAAACGCCGAGAGAAGTCCTCGGTCTTCCCGATGTACCAGCGGGTGTTGTCGATCGATTCCGGGTCGTCGCCGAGCAGCAGGTAGACGCCATTCCGGTGGGCTTCTTCGCGGGCGAGCAGGTCGGCCAGGCGCGAGCGCGGCCCAGAGAGGATGTGCCCGGTCCAGGAGGCGATGTCGGCGGTGGTGATGCCTCCGGCCTCGCCGTCAACGAGGAAAAGCTCGATGTGCTTGCCGTGGGCCATGGGCCTCACTTCTTCTCGGGGAAAGTGAGGAGTTTGTCGCGGTAATACTCGTACTGCTTGCGACGCGCAGCAATTTCTGCGGGAAGACCCGAAGAGAGGTCATTGACGAGAATGTCGAAAAAGTCGAGAACATCAGCAATGCGGCGCTGAACATGGAGGGGCGGCAACGGAACTGGGAAACGTTTAATAATACCAGCATTCAGGTCAGACCGAGCACCTTGCCCAAAAGCCCTGAGCCGCTCATAGTTCGCAGCAACCCAGTGGAAAATAAACCGATAATGCGCAATGTCACGAGAAATCTCCAGGTTACAGCAATGCTGATTCGTCACTACTGGGGACTCAACAGTTGCACACCGGCCAGCAGTTGCTCCTGAAATCGCCACAACAACCGACCCAGGCTGAACCCACGTTAAAGAATAGTCCATCATTGCTTCATTTGTAACAAAGATCTTCGCGCCAACAATGCGATTAAAAGAGACCTCCTGTGTTCGAATCCAAGGAATCACTCCACCACAATAGTAACGCGCATCGCCAGCCTTGGGCGTACTACCAGAATACACGCGGGACGAAACCTTACCCAGGGTGGCCCACTCCACATCGAAAGGCGGCAGCCCGAGAACGCTCGTTCGCCCCGCTTCTCTGGCAGATTCGAAGTTCAAGAGTTGATCCCGATAGAAGGCATATTGCTTCCTTCGGGCTTCCAGCTCGGCTTCCAGCTCGGCTTCCAGCTCGGTGAAGGAATCTAATATTCTCACAATCTCACGCTGAATCTCCAGCGGAGGCACAGGGATTACAATTTTAGCTAACGAAGAATCCGAAATCCGCCGAACCTTCGTACCAGTAATATACTTCTGCTTCTGCAATTCGAACGCTTCAGAGGCGAAGAAGTAAGCAACAAACTTCGGCTCAAGGGAATGTCGATAAATATACGAGTCTCCACCGATAACAAGCTCTTCACGCCCCAACCATGCCGTTGACTTCGCAACAGCCGCATCATCTTCGCTTGTCGTTGCGATCATAAGGTCGCCGTATTCGACACGCCTGAGTTTGACCGCTTTTTCCCGAGCGATCTTTGTAACTGCTCGGTTCGTCGCGATTCCGAATCTCGTGTGGATCTGCCCGTAGTGGACGCAAGCGATACCTTCATTCGCGAAGTCGGACTTCTGAATTCCATTACCGCGAATGAATGTACCAACCTCCCCAAGCCGTCGGTATTCCACTCCATCTGGGCACAGGTCCCGCAGCATCTCATCGATGCGGTTCATCGGGCACCACCCTCGAGGTTCGCGACGATGGCGTCGATCTTGGTTCGCAGCTCCGCCTGCCTAGCGACGATTCCTTCGATCTCACGGTTGAGCTCGTGGATGTCGATCTCTTCCCGCGTGTCTTCGGGTTCCACATAGGAGGAGACGGACAGGTTGTAGGAGTTTTCAGCGATCTTGTCAGCCTCGACAAGGGAGGCGACGTGCTCGATCGGCTCGCGCTTCTCCAGAGCAGTGACGATGAAGTCGCGGTGCTCGGCGTCGAGGACGTTCTTGTTCCCGCGTCTCGTGAACTTGTCGGAGGCATCGAGGAACAGAACCGAATTATCCTTCTTCGACTTCTTCAACACGATGATGCAGGTCGCAATCGTCGTGCCGAAGAACAAGTCCGGCGGGAGCTGGATCACTGCATCCACGTAGTTGTTATCGATGAGGTACTGGCGGATCTTCTGCTCGGCCCCACCGCGATACAGGACCCCGGGGAACTCGACGATCGCGGCGGTCCCATCGACCTTCAACCAGTGGAGCATGTGCATGGTGAAAGCGAGATCCGCTCTCGACTTTGGCGCCAGAGCTCCTGCGGGCGCGAATCTAGAATCATGCAGGAGGGCCGGGTCATCCTTGCCGATCCACTTCGTCGAATACGGAGGATTCGACACGATCGCATCGAAAGGCTCGAAGTCCCAATGCGCCGGATCGATCAGCGTATCCCCGAGCGCGATATCGAAGTCAGCGAAGTTAATGTCATGGAGGAACATATTGATCCGACACAGGTTGTAGGTCGTCAGGTTGATCTCCTGGCCAAAGAATCCCTCAACATTGTCAGGACCGATGAGCTTCGCGAACTTCAGCAGCAGCGACCCTGAACCACACGCCGGATCGTAGACCCGCCCAATCGATTCGCGCCCATCCAAAGCGATGCGCGCAAGAACCTCGCTGACCTCTTGGGGCGTAAAGAACTCACCACCTGATTTGCCTGCGCTCGAGGCATACATCGTCATCAGATACTCGTAGGCGTCACCGAAAGCATCGATCGTCGACTCCCCGTAGGACAAGTCCATGTCCCCGATCGCGTCCAAGATCCTCACAAGCTTGAGGTTTCTTTGAGCAACAGTGTTGCCGAGCTTGGGCGAATTAACGTCAACGTCGGCGAAGAGGCCCTTCATATCCTTCTCCGCTCTGGTCCCATATGAGGATCGCTCAATGTTCGCAAACACCATCGATAGGGTCTCGTTGAGGTTCTCATTGTGAGGCGCCCTCGCACGGACATTGACGAAGAGCTCGGAAGGACGAATGAAGAAACCCTTCTCACTCACAATATCTCGGCGGAATTCCTCATCTTCGGCGTCCGCATCGGGCAGCAGCGCATAATCGAATCCTGTGTTTCCTGATTCCGCCTCGCCCTCGTTAATGAAATCCGTAAGGTTCTCAGAGATGAAGCGGTAGAAGAGGAAGCCGAGCACGTAGGCCTTGAAGTCCCAGCCGTCGACACTGCCGCGCAAGTCGTTGGCGATCTGCCAGATGGTCCGATGAAGTTCAGCACGCTGGGCGTCAGTGCTCACGGCAAGCCTTTCGAAGAGAAAGCGAGAATACTGCCCAAGTGTGTCACCTCTCGCACTCGGATTCGCCCTGAACAGGCCGAGTGCGCACTGTTTCGGAGCTGAACGCACATTCAGAACCACAACGAGAACCCCGCAAACCGCCGGGCTTGAAAGTTGATGGTGCTTTTGAGCGAAAAACAAAGGCTCGCGCGAGGGACGACAGGGCGCTCGCAGTCAAGACTCCTTCGTCTGTCCCGGAATCACCGCACAGCTCCCATCCATTCATCTCACCGACACCAACCACTCACCTCACCGTTGCCAGCCCAAGATCTTCGACACCGACTCCCCCACCGACCTTGGCGGTCCCGGTCACGTCCCCTTAGTCCTGCTTAACTGGACTATTCACATCCCAGGATCCTCGCAACGAGGTGACCCGCGAAGGGGCGATCCGTCTTCAAAACCATGCGCACGTGCGCGCCCTCCTGGTCAACGAGCCCAAGCCTCTGGCCCCGCAGGTCTGCGATCGTTTGCCCACGCCCCGGCCCCTCCGTGTCATCGACAATGACATTCACCCACGGAGAATCAACGACCTTCACAGTGCCGACGGCGATCGCTGCGGCCAGAGGATCATGCAATGGAGAACAGCGCCGCCCGAACTGGGGCTGATAGAAGTCGTAGTACACGTCGAGGATCCGCCCCAGAGCTCCCACGAGTGGCTGATCCGAAGCAAGGAGCTGTTCGCGGTGTGACTCCTCCATGACATTCTCAAGGGTGACGTCCAGGCCGACCAAAGTCGCGTCCCAGGGTGCGCGCACGACTGCGCTCGCAGCCTCCGGGTCGCAGAAAATGTTCGCCTCCGCCACGGGGCTGACGTTTCCCGGCACGAGGGCAGCCCCGCCCATGACAACGACCTGCTTCACCCGCTGCGGCAGACTCGGATCGAGGTCGAGGGCGCGGGCCAGATTCGTCAGCGGGCCGACAGCGCAGATCTCAAGCTCGCCCTCGTACTCGTCGGAGAGGTGCAGGATCATCTCAGCGGCCGATTCTCCCGTGGGCGCGAGGTCGCTTGGGGGCAGTTCGACGTCCCCAATGCCGTTGGCGCCGTGGACCTGCACCGCGCGATGCGTGTACTCGCGAGTCAAGTAGCAGCGCTCCCCCATCGCGACCGGTACGTCCTGCCTGCCTGCGAGGGCGAGGAGGCGCAACGCGTTCTCGGTCGTTTGTTCGACGTCTACGTTCCCGCAGATCGTGCCGATGCCGACCAGAGACACTTCCGACGAGTTCAGCAAGTACGCCAGTGCGAGCGCGTCGTCGACGCCCGGGTCGCAATCGAAATACAGGGGGCGTTTCTTCATCGCATGCTCTTTCCTTGGAACTGGGGATTCGACACTATACGAAGGGTGCCCGAGGGCGTAGCACTCGGGATCGCAGACCTTGCAGAACCGCAACGAAGATCTTGCAGAACCGCAACAAAAGGCTTGCAGAACCGCAGCGAACATCTTGCAGAACCGCAACGCGCGAGAGTTGACCGGCTGTATTTCAACGAAAACCGGCACACGCTGAGCACTGACTGGGTGCTTAGCGAGGCAGCGAGTTACAGGATTCTTTTGTCCCCCTATTTTGTCCGTCCATTGAGGACACTCGACACATCTCGTAGCTGGACACCCAGCTTCATCCAAGTCGGGGCCTTAACCAGAGGCTCCTGGAGAAGGAGAGCACAATATCCTGCCGTGCCTGCCTAGCGATCAGCGACGTCCTCGCCGTGTCACTCCAGCGTCCACATGGGTTTTCACTGAGTCTGCCGAAAATGTCTCGCTCTCAACTTACATCCACAGCCCGGCGCAAGTGGTGGAGTCTGCTTGAGTCCTGTTTTACCGTATGAAGATGCCCCTGCCTTTCATCCTCCCCCAGACGGTGCTCGCGTTCGTTTTGACGTTCTCCGGCCTCGTAATGCTCTCCGGGTGTTCAGTGTTCTCGCCTAGCGGCGCTCAGTCGGGTTCTGCCGCACAGTCCGCCGAGGTCGTGATGTCGGGCGACTACATCCTCAACGAGGACGGCACCCTGAGGAAACCGCATGTCACTCCCTCAGTG